>ENA-OVGC01002465-OVGC01002465.1-human-gut-metagenome-genome-assembly--contig:-NODE-2465-length-12396-cov-4.203549_pt1 | contig 12396 bp, 9 predicted proteins | sample MGYA00237768_ERZ505415 | MGnify/ENA primary metagenome ERZ505415 (study PRJEB26158, sample SAMN06016382) | human gut metagenome | biome: human gut; feature: ankylosing spondylitis patient; material...
GGACAAGAAAGGCCCCTGCCGGAGAGACTTCCGGCAGGGGCCTTTCTTTCGGCCGCTGACCTCCGGAACTCAGCGTCCCGTGTATTCGACCGCGACACCGCGCGCGAACGTGCGGAACGCCTCGAACTCGGCGGGCGAGATCGCCTCCGGATAGCTCATCACCATGAGCCGGTGGGGCTGCGGCGGCCGCAAGTAGGAGGGGTGGATATAGTCGTATTCGTTGTAAACGAAACCGTTGCGTTCGTAGAATCCGCGACGGCGGCGCGAAATTTCGTCTTCGGGCGGATCGATCTCCAGGATGACGCGCCCCGCACGACGGCACAGGTCGTGCAGAATGCGCGCACCGTAATTGTGCCCGCGCAGAACGGGTTCGACGGCCAGATGTTCGAGGTAGGCGCAGCCTTCGTCGGCGAGCCACCAGAAGACCAGCCCCACGAACAGGTCGCCGTCCCACACGCTCTCGGCATGCAGGCGGCCGTCGGCGAGCGCGGCGTCGTAGTCCCGTTCGCTGCGGCGCTCGCACGGAGGGAACGAAGCTTCGTAAAGTCGGTACGCCGCAGCCCAGCCGGCGTCGGCGGTGGAGAGGAATCTCCGGTATGTCAGTGTTTCCATAGGCGCTAAGATACGAAGTTTCGCGAATTCCGCCAAGATAGCCCTAACAAAACTTCACACGTCGTTCCGATTCCGCGCAGGTGTCGTCACTTCATCCGCTCTTTTCGCGGTGCGATCCCGCAGGCCGAGGCTTGCCATGCACGGACGCCAGCAAATAATCATCGTTGCGCGCAGCGCACAACTGTCTCCGCATTGCGAAAAATCGGGAAGAAGAACGGGCGGAGGCTGCGCCGTCGAAAACGCGGGCGCGAGCTCGTCCGCGTAGCGTTTTAGGCGCAAGCCGTCGGCCGTTCCCCGACTTTTTCGCCCTGCGGACACTTTTGGCACCACCTTTTGGTGTCAAAAGGTGGTAAATCCGCTCCTCGCAGGAAACGCCCAATCGGAGGTGCGGGATACTTCCCGAAGTAAGAATCGATTTCTTCTGTCGTGCATTTTTTCTTCTGTGCTTTTGGCTTGATCCAAAAGCACCAAAAGATCAAGCACAGCAAAAAGTAGCGGGTGACGACACCGGCGCTCGCTGAGCGATCACGCAAGATCTACGCCGTTTGCGCACGATCGCTCCGGGCGCTCGCACAGGTGTCGTCACTCTTTCCGCTCTTTTCGCAGTGCATTCCCGCAGGCCGAAACTCGTTAAAATACAATTTTAAAAGATTCGCTCTTCGGCCAAAACCCGAAGAGCGGCACCCGCAACCGCCCCATGCGGAGGGCTGCATCGTCCCGCCGGCGGCGTCCGACGCATCCTCCGCCGGCCGCAGACTGAAAAACGACAATCCGTTAAAACGACCGATTTACCTTGCAATATTGCGACGCCTCGGCGCCTCGCGGCCGAAGCCTCTGCCCCGCGGAGGCCCGCAATATGCCTCCTACGCAGGTATCGATCTGCAAATAGAGCAGTTCTGCGACGACCCGGCCGCGCCGTGCGGAAAGACGAACAGCCGAAGCCGGACCGGACGCACCGCCGCGACAGGGAAGGAAATCCCGCCGCAGTGTTATTTTACAAACAGACGAGTGCGTATTTCTGAAAATAAATGCGTACATTTGCGGGACGCGACCGGAGCCGCCGCACAAGACGCTGCCGCCGGACGAAGACGGCGAGCGCCTGCGGATTCCGCCGCATCGGGCAGCGGGAGGCTCCGGCGCCGGCTCGAACCCCGAATTTGACAAGAGAATGGGATTCAACGCATTAAGATATACTTTAAAATTCAACGCATTATGGCAACAATCGATTCTTACGATTTCAAGGGCAAACGCGCGATCGTCCGCGTGGACTTCAACGTGCCTCTGGATGAAAACGGTAAAATCACCGACGACACCCGCATCCGCGGGGCGCTTCCCACGCTGAAAAAGGTGCTCGCCGACGGCGGCAGCCTCGTCATCATGTCGCACATGGGCAAGCCCAAAGGCAAGGTCAACCCCAAGTTCTCGCTGAGCCAGATCGTCGACGCCGTGAGCGAAAAACTGGGCGTGCCCGTCAAGTTCGCTCCCGACTGCGCCAAGGCTGCCGAGGCCGCTGCGGCGCTCAAACCGGGCGAGGCGCTGATGCTCGAAAACCTCCGCTTCTACCCCGAAGAGGAGGGCAAGCCCGTGGGCATCGAGAAGGAGGATCCCGCCTACGAGGAGGCCAAGAAGGCGATGAAGGCTTCGCAGAAGGAGTTCGCCAAGACGCTGGCTTCGTACGCCGACTGCTATATCAACGACGCCTTCGGAACGGCGCACCGCAAGCACGCCTCGACGGCCGTGATCGCCGACTACTTCGACGCCGGCAACAAGATGCTGGGCTACCTCATGGAGAAGGAGGTGAAGGCCGTCGACAACATCCTGAGCGACATCAAACGTCCCTTCACGGCCATCATGGGCGGTTCGAAGGTATCGACCAAAATCGGCATCATCGAGAACCTGATGGACAAGGTCGACAACCTGATCCTCTGCGGCGGCATGACCTTCACCTTCGCCAAGGCGCAGGGCGGCAAGATCGGCAACTCGATCTGCGAGGACGACAAACTGCAACTGGCGCTCGACATCATCGCCAAGGCCAAGGCCAAAGGCGTGAATCTGGTGCTGGGCACCGACTGCGTGGCGGCCGACGCCTTCTCGAACGACGCCAATACGCAGATCTGCCCCGTGAACGACATCCCCGACGGCTGGGAGGGCATGGATGCCGGTCCCGCATCGCGCAAGGCTTTCGCCGCCGCGATCGAAGGCGCCAAGACCATTCTGTGGAACGGCCCTGCCGGCGTATTCGAGTTCGACAAGTTCGCCGAAGGATCGCGCGCGATCGCCGAAGCGATCGCCAAGGCGACGGCCGAGGGCGCTTTCTCGCTTATCGGCGGCGGCGACTCGGTGGCATGCATCAACAAGTTCGGCATGGCCGATCAGGTATCCTACATCTCGACCGGCGGCGGCGCGCTGCTCGAAGCCATCGAGGGCAAGGAACTTCCGGGCGTAGCCGCTATCTGCAAAAAATAATGCGTCCCGAACGCTGATGTCCGAAAGAGCTGTCCTTCTGCCGAAGGCGGCTCTTTCATGTTTAAAACAAAGAACCCAGATGAAAAAAGTCATTCTTTTTGCAACGCTCGCCTGTATGATGAGTTGCAACGACAAAACAGCCAAAACGCCGGCCATCGACCCGTCGAATTTCGACCTGTCGGTCGCCCCGAACGAAGATTTCTACCAGTACGCCACCGGCGGATGGCAGGCCAAGAACCCGCTGAAACCCGAATTCTCGCGCTTCGGCTCATTCGACGTGCTGCGCGAGAACAACGAGGTGCGCATCAACGACCTCTTTCAGGAGATGACCAAGATCGAGGCCGCGCCGGGTTCGGTCGACCAGAAGATCTCCGACCTCTACAAAATGGGGCTCGATTCGGTACGTCTGAACAAGGAGGGCGCCGAACCGGTCAAGGCCGACCTGGCCGCGATCATGCAGGTCGAAAAGGGACCCGCGCTGACCAAGGCGCTCACGGAGATGATGCTCGACGTGGGCAATCCGCTCTTCGCCTTCGGCGTGATGGCCGACCTGATGGACAGCAACACCAACGCCTTCTACCTCGAACAGAGCGGTCTGGGCATGGGTAACCGCGACTACTACCTCGAAGAGTCGAACGCCGCCCTGAAAAAAGGCTACGAGGAGCTGCTCGCCAAACTCTTCGTCCTTTCGGGCACGGAGGAGGCTGAGGCGAAGCGGGCCGCAGCCGACGTCGTGGCCTTCGAAACCGAACTGGCCCGCGCCTCGTGGTCGAACGTCGAGTTGCGCGACATCGCCCGCAGCTACAATCCGATGAGCGTCGCCGACCTCAAAAAGAGATACGACGCCATCGACTGGGAGGTGCTTTTCGATGAACTGGGCAAGGTACAGGTCGCAGGGATCGACCGTGCCATCGTCGGACAGCCGAGTTTCTTCGAGGGGATGAACAAACTGGTCAAACAGACCCCGATCGAGACGCTGCGCTACTACCTGGCCGCTCAATACCTCACCAGCGCGGCCTCCTACCTGAGCGACGACTTCTATGCCGCTTCGTTCGACTTCTTCGGCCGTCAGATGGCCGGCAAGGAGGAGCAGCGTCCCCGCTGGAAACGCGCCATGTCGATCCCCAACTCGGTGTTGGGCGAGGCCGTAGGCGAGATGTACGTCGCCAAATACTTCCCTGCCAAGGACAAGGAGCGGATGCTCGAACTGGTCGGGAACCTGCAAACGGCGCTCGGCGAGCACATCGCCGCTCTCGACTGGATGTCGGACGCCACGAAGGCCAAGGCGCAGGAGAAGCTGGCGTCGTTCCACGTCAAGATCGGCTATCCCGACAAGTGGAAGGACTATTCGACGCTCACGATCGATCCCTCCGAGAGCTACTGGCAGAACATCAAGGCCGCGAGCCTGTGGGGCACGCTCGACAATCTGCGCAAGTTCGGCAAGCCGGTCGACAAGGACGAATGGCTCATGTCGCCGCAGACGGTCAACGCCTACTACAATCCCACGACCAACGAGATCTGCTTCCCTGCGGCCATTCTCCAGCCGCCGTTCTACAACCCCGATGCCGATGACGCGGTCAACTACGGCGCCATCGGCGTGGTGATCGGCCACGAGATGACCCACGGATTCGACGACCAGGGCCGCAACTTCGACAAGGACGGCAACATGAACAACTGGTGGACCGAAGAGGACGCCGCCGCGTTCAAGGCCAAGACCGACATTCTGGTCAAGCAGTTCGATGCGATCGAGGTACTGCCCGCCAAGGGGGATCAACCGGCCCTCTTCGCCAACGGCGCGCTCTGCCTGGGCGAGAACATCGCCGACCAGGGCGGTCTGCGCGTCGCCTACACGGCCTACCACAATTCGCTCGAAGGCAAGGAGAAGCTCGCACCGATCGACGGCTTCACCCCCGAACAACGCTTCTATCTGGCCTACGCACAACTCTGGGCGCAGAACATCCGCGACGAGGAGATCGCACGTCTCACCAAGCTCGACGTACACTCGCTGGGCAAGTGGCGCGTCGACGCCACGCTGCGCAACCTGCAAGACTTTTACGATGCCTTCTCGATCACCGACGGCGCGATGTACATGCCCGTCGAGGAGCGCGTGATCATCTGGTAACCTCTCCGAAAATCCGGTACGCAACCGCCCCGAAAGTCCCTCCGCGGAGACTTTCGGGGCTTTCTTACGGCACGGGACGGCGACAAAGCGAGGCTCCCGCATTCGCTTTTCGGAAAAGAATCCCTATATTTACACGACCTAAACCCATCCGAAATGAAACGTATTCTTCCGATCGGCATTCTGCTGATGCTGTCGTATTCCCTTCCGGCCTTCGGAACCTCCTCGCCGAGACCCGCCGGGATGACCGTCGAGACCTGCACGGTCGACGGACTGGAACGCACCTACCGCCTCTATCTGCCCGAAGGAGTGCCCGACGACGCGCCGCTCGTCTTCGTGCTGCACGGCTACGGAGGCAATTTCAACCTCGACCGCTACGGCATGAACGAAGCGGCCGACCGCCACGGCTTCGCCGTCTGCTACCCGCAGGGCGTGAAAGACGGCCGCGGAAAAACCTGCTGGAATGTCGGGTACCCGTTCCAGGCCGACATGACCGTCGACGACGTGTCGTTCCTCTGCGAACTGGCCGGTCTGTTGCAGGACAAGTACGGCCTGAGCCGGAAAAACACGTTCTGTACCGGCATGTCGAACGGCGGCGAGATGTGTTACCTGCTCGCCTACTCCCGTCCCGACGTCTTCGCTGCCGTCGCACCGGTTTCGGGGCTGACACTGGAATGGATGTACCGCGACTGCGACACGCCGGCGCCGATCCCGCTCTTCGAGATCCACGGTACCGAAGATCGCACCTCCGCGTGGGAGGGCGATCTGGAAAACAAGGGCGGCTGGGGCGCCTACCTGCCCGTCGAGATCGCCGTCGGCTACTGGGTCGCCGCCAACCGCTGCGTGCGCGAACAGACCGATACGCTGGCCCTGCGGCGGCATCCCGTGGTGGCGCACCGCTTCGTCGGGGGCACCGGCGGCAACGAAGTCTGGCTCTACGAGGTCGTAGACGGCGGACACAGCTGGGCCGAGAAGGATATGGACACCTCCGAAGAGATATGGCGTTTCTTCGGCCGGTTCGTGAAATAGCCCGCGGCGGCTGTACGACGACGGGACGGGGTGCGATGCCCCGTCCCGCCGTTTTTGGTGCGGTATTTGGACGACAGCGGTCAACGTCTTAAAATCATACGACTATGAAAAACTGGATTCTGACGGCCGCCGCACTCTTCGTCTTCACGACGGCCGCAACGGCGGCGGCAAACGCTCCCGACGACGACAAACGCCCCGACCGGACGCCCATGAAAGGGCGGATGGTCGAAAACCGCACGGTAAAATTCGATGCGCTGCCCGAAGCCGCACAGGCCTTCATCCGCGACTTCTACGCAAAAGACCGTGTCGAGCGCATTCGCTTCGACCCTTCGGCGCACCTCTTCGCCTACAAGGTGCGGCTCGACAACGGCGATGAAATCATGTTTTCGCAAAACGGTGCATGGACCGACATCGAGAGTGCCGACGGCATCCCGATGAAGCTGATTCCGCAACAGGTCGCCGACTATATGAAGAACAAATACCCGGGCCAGACCGTCACCGACATCGGGCTCGAACGCAACGGGATTTCGGTGCGGCTCGCCGATCAGACGGAGCTGCTCTTCGATTCGGACGAGCACAACCTCCGGCAACACATGGCCGGCACACGGACGAAAGGCTCCGGTGACCGCATGATGCGGCACCACGGCAACTCGCGATAGCGCACCGGTTTCTCCGGATGAATCCCCCCGACCTCTGTCCGCAAGCGAGCGCTCCGTCTGCAAATCGTTGCAGACGGAGCGCTCGCTTTATTTCTGCGGAAATCCGGAACGCCGTCGCACACATCCGGCATCCGACCCCATAAACCAGAAACAGTTATTTTAACGTCTTTTTATATTATTTTATATCGTTTTCAAACGAATTCTCATTATTTTTGTTCGAAAACGACCTGAAATGAACACGAAAACCATTCAAGCAAGACTCGCAAAGCGCCTTCTCTGCATCGTCTGCGCCGTCGCGGGAGGATGCGGCGACAGCACTACGCTCCATTACGATCCACAACCGCCCGACGCTTCTGCGCCGACATTGAGCGTCACGCCCGATACGCTGGTCTTCGATGCGGAGGGAGGAACTCTCGTTCTGAACCTCGCGACGACAACCGCCGAATGGAAAATCGAATCGCCGAGCGAATGGCTGACGATAAAAGTGGAATCTTCCGACGGCAGTCCGCACGGCTCGCTCGGAGGAGGTGCCGGTAACTTTTCCATCCGTATCTCCGCGACATCCAATGAAACGGATGCACGGCGCACCGCTTCGATCCGCGTGAGCGGCAACGACGCCGGCACCGTCACGATACCGGTCGAACAGAAGGCTTTCGGAGAGTCCCACACCCCTTCGCTGAGTGTCGAACCCTCCTCGCTGACATTCAAAGCCGACGGAGAGTCGTTCGACCTGGTCGTCACGACCGATGCCGCCGCGTGGACGGCGACCTGCGAAGCCGCGTGGATAACGATCACGAGCGACAACGACGCGACGCTCCGGGCGACAGCCATGCCCAACCGAACGGCTTCGCCGCGTTCGGCGACGATTCTGTTCACAGGAGAAGACGCCGAACCTTTCGAAGTCTCCGTGACACAGGCGGCACACTCCGAATCGTCTTCACCGCTCTCCACCCTCGAACGCGACGTACGCCCTTCGCTCGCCGTCGCGAGCGCGACCTTCTATGCCGACGACCGACTGCCGAATACGCTGCGGCTGCTGCAACTGAATCTTTACGGCGACCTTGCGCAGCATGAAATCGACAACTTGATGCTGACGCTGTGCGTCGGCGCCGATACGCAACGGACGGGTGCGATCGAGGGTCGGTATGCGATCGCCGGAGAAGGGAATACGTCGCCCGATTTACCGGAACTCGGCGAAGGAGCGGTCATAGCCGGCACCCTGATCCGGCCTTCCGGCGGCGATCCGCTCTTCGAAGGAAGCTGGTACCGAATGTTGACCAATGAAGCGAACCAGGTACGGCTGACCGAAATGGCTCCCTGTACGGAGGGAGAAATCGTCGTCGAACGCAACGGAAAGAGATATTCGATCGTCTACCGCTTCGTCGACGACAACGAGGCCCGGCCGCATACGATCGCAGGCAGCTATGCCGGTACCGTCGAATTTACCAATCTCGTCCGCGACGCCGGATCGTCGCCTCTTTGAGCCCTCTCCCTTACGAATTCACCCCTGCCGCGACATGCTGCGGCAGGGGTGAATCCCGTTTCGGAATACGAACGCGTTACTCGAACGAGAAGACGTAGGGACAATAGGTCAGGACACCCTGCTGCGAAAGCGCGTTGCGGACGTGGCGGTACTCGTCGTAGAGATCGAAAAGCTCCGTGTGTTCGACGTGTGCCTCGACCTGCGCGTTGAGGGCAGCCAGAATGGCGGCCAGCCCCTGCGGCGCTTCGCGCACCTCCTCGATGAAGTACTCCTCGCCCAGGCCGGCCTTGTCGACCGCAACGGCAATGGCGCTCTTCAAGCCGCCGTAAGAGTCGATCAACCCGATTTCGAGCGCATCGACGCCGCTCCATACGCGCCCGCCCGCAATATCGAGCACCTCCTCGACGGGCAGATTGCGTCCTTCGGCGACCAGGTTCGTAAAGGTCTCGTAGACCCGATCCACGCTTTTGAGCATCATGGCGCGCTCAGCCGGAGTCAGTCCGCGGAAGATGCTCAAATCGGCCGAGCGGTTGCTCTTGACCGCATCGACGGTGACGCCCAATTTCCGCTCCATGGCGTCGCCCGCATCGAGCAACATGCCGAATACGCCGATCGAACCCGTCAGCGTGAGCCGGTCGGCTACGATGGCATCCGCCGGAGCGGAGATGTAGTATCCGCCGCTGGCTGCATAGGCGCCCATCGAAACGATCACCGGTTTTTCGGCTTTGAGCAGTTCCATTTCGCGCCAGATCACGTCCGAGGCCAGAGCGCTGCCACCGGGCGAATTCACCCGCACGACGACCGCCTTCACCCCATCGTCCAGCCGCAGCTTCCGGATCTTCTCCGCCAGCGTATTGCCGTAAACGGCGTCGTAGCCCTCGCCGTCGACGATCTGGCCGTCGGCATAGAGCACCGCCACGCGATCCGCTCCCATGTGCCGCATGTCGGGCCCTACCTGTGCAGCATACCGGCCGAGCGATACGAAACGATACTGACCGTCACCGTCCGCATCGACACCCGCCTCGGCGAAGAGATCGTTCATCTCGTCCTCGTATTTCAATCCGTCGACCATTCCCTTCGCCAACGCATCTTCGGGCTGGATCGCCGACAGCTCGTCGGCGTATTCGTCGAGCATCTCGATCGTCAGGCCGCGCGACTCGGCCACGTCGCCCGCAATGACGCTCCACATCGAGTGCACCAGCTGCCCCAACTGTTCCCGATTGGCATCGGACAGCTTCGTGAGGATGTAGGGTTCCACAGCACTCTTGTACTTGCAGGCCGTAGGACGGAATACCTCGACTTTGAGATCGAGCTTGTCGAACAGCCCCTTGAAAAATAGCGTGTTGACGGCAATTCCGTGCCAGTCGAGCAATCCTTCGGGTTGAAGATAGACGCCGTCGGCCGCCGTGGCGAGGTAATAGCCTCCCTGCCCGTAGGCTTCGTTGTAGGCCAGCACGAACTTGCCGCTCTCCTGCTTGAAGTCGAGGATCGCCGCACGCAACTCCTCCAACACGGCCATCGAGACCGTACCCTGCCCGTTGGGCCGGATATAGATTCCCTTGATGCGGGGATCGCTCTTGGCGGCATCGATCGCGCGCAGCGCCTCGAACAGGGTCACGTGGGGCGTGGCAGTCATCGTACGGAAATCGACGCCGGCGAAAGGATCGGCGGGAGGCGCCTCGACGATGTTCTCCGAAAGGTCGATCCGCAGAATCGAATTGTCGTCGATACCGGTCGTCGCCGACAGCGCACCGACGATCCCCATGACGAAGAGGCTCCACAACACGGCAATGAGGATATTGCCCACGACGAAGGCCAGCAGGCCGGCCAGAAAGGTCTTCGAAAAATTCATATTCAAACTGTTTTACAAATAATTATCGAGTTTTATGTTTTGTTTTCAACAGTCGTTTTCCCGCCGCCGGCAAGCACCGCTTCCGCCGGTCGAAAACGCCTCGGACGTTCCGCATCGGGATGTCCCGCAGGCAAATATACGCAAAAGCTACCGGAATATTTCGTATCCCGGCCGAAACAATCCGTTTTGCGGCGCTTCGCACTACAACGTTTCGCGTTCCTTCGCCGGAAGAGAATCGCGTACCAGCCGGTAGGAGTTCTCCACCAGCCGACAGACGAGTGCGTCGGATACGTCGCTGCCGAAATAGACGTCGCTCCACATCCGCTTATTCATGTGCCATGCCGGACGCACGCCCTCGTACCGCGCACGCAGTTCCGCGGCCTCCTCGGGCGTCGACTTGACGCAGCAGCGGTCGAAGAGCACGATATTGACGTAACAGAACCACTTGCTCCCGACATAAAAACAGAGCACGTCGCGGCTGTAAGCGTCGTTCAATGCGGTAAACGGCATCTTCTCGGTCACACCCGGCAGCGACAGGCAATACTCCCTGAACTCCTCGATATTCATCGCGTCTTCGGTTTTCGATTTCACCTCCGTCAAATTTACGAAATTTTTCAAACGGCCGCACATACCCGCATCCCTAAAAATATCGTCCCCTCCGGCTTCGCCGAAAAAACTCCCGCCCGGCAATGTTCAAATAAATTTGACATTGCCCTCGCTTATCCGTATCTTTGTCGGGAAAAGTCATATTCCGGATACGTTATGGAGCAAAAAATCAAAGCGCTGCTCGCACGCATCGTCCACCCCGAAAGCGGGCGGAACATCGTCGAGAGCGGCATGGTGGAGCATATCGACGCCGGCGAAGGCCGCGTGACCGTCACGCTCCGGTTCGAAAAGGCGCGCGACCCCTTCGCCTTGAAGATCAAACGCCAGGTCGAGGAGGCCATCGCCCGAGAGCTCTCCCTCGACCGGGAACACGTCGCCGTCATCGTCCGAGAAGCCGCGCCGAAAGCGGCGCCGGCGGCATCGCAGCATACCTTCACGGGCGGTATCGGCAAGGTGCTGGCCGTCGCATCGGGCAAGGGCGGCGTGGGCAAATCGACCGTCACGGCCAATCTGGCGCTCACGCTGCGCAACATGGGTTACCGCGTGGGCATCCTCGACGCCGACATTTACGGACCGTCGCAGCCCAAAATGTTCGGCGTGGAGGGTTATCTGCCCGATGCCGAACGCATCGACGGCGAGGATTGCATCCTGCCGGCCGACGCGATGGGTATCAAACTCATGTCGATCGGCTTCTTCATCAAACCCTCCGACGCACTGATCTGGCGCGACGCCATGGCGACCAACGCCCTGCGCCAGATGATCCACCAGACCAAATGGGGCGGGCTGGACTTCCTGCTCGTCGATCTTCCTCCCGGCACGGGCGGCGTGCATCTGGCCGTCATTTCGGAGTTGAAGGTCACGGGTGCGGTGATCGTCTCGACACCCCAGCAGGTAGCCGTGGCCGACGTGCGGCGCGGCGTGGAGATGTTCCGCGCCGACAAGATCGAAATTCCCGTCGTGGGCATCATCGAGAACATGGCCTGGTTCACCCCGAAGGAACTCCCCGAAAACCGTTACTACATCTTCGGCCACGGGGGTGCGCGCGCCTTCGCCGAGCAGAACGACGTGCCTTTCCTGGGCGATATTCCGATCGTTCAATCCGTTATGGACGGATCGGAAGAGGGGCGTCCGGCCGCGGGAACCGATCCGGCCGTCGAATCCCTCTATCGTTCGATCGCCGAAAAAGTTGTTGAAAACATGGCGAAAACCTGTTGAGAAGTTGTGTACAATCCCGCAATAACTCGTAATAAAAAAGAGGGTCGAAAAGTTGCAGAATCGCACAGAACACCGTGTGTACGAAACTTCGGAAAAACCAAGAAAAAGTTTTGAAAACTTGTTGCGCCGCCCGACCCGCCGAAAGATGAAGGAATGTTGAGAAAAAATAACTGTCGACTTGTTGAAAAGAGTTACGGACAATTGTCGATTACTTTTGAATTTTCAGTTCAACGATCTACGGTTCAATAATTTGAATGAAAAGAAGGAAAAACAGTAATCGACAAATGCCACTGCGGAACCGGCATAACTTTTTCCGCGGAAAACTTATCGACATTGTCAACAGGCATTATTAATC
>ENA-OVGC01002469-OVGC01002469.1-human-gut-metagenome-genome-assembly--contig:-NODE-2469-length-12375-cov-4.561282_pt1 | contig 12375 bp, 8 predicted proteins | sample MGYA00237768_ERZ505415 | MGnify/ENA primary metagenome ERZ505415 (study PRJEB26158, sample SAMN06016382) | human gut metagenome | biome: human gut; feature: ankylosing spondylitis patient; material...
TACCAGACATAGTCATATTGTATTCTGTCTTTACAAACCTCCAGCTTATGAGATACGCCATTCTCATCACTAAATGTAATATAACTTGACCAGCCCTGTGTTGGCTCGAAATTTTTTTGTTTTACCTTTGTATCATTTAATTTTTCAATAATATTATTACATTCTTCTTTTGATATATCATACACATTTCCGGTACTTCCTGAGGTTATTGTATATTTGGAAGTGCTTTCATACTTTAAATCCAGCGATTTGTATGAATTATTGTTAATCACCATATACAACACGATTCCTATAATGACAATTCCTATAACACATGACACTGTTATTATAATTTTATTTATCTTTTTACTCTTCATTCAAATACCCCCTTATTCTTCTGTTATTCACGAATCTGTTTCTTTAATTTAACTATACAGAAATAGATATATTTTTGCAATACATTTTTCAAGTATAATTAACGCAAAAAAACGACAGAAATTTCTTTCTGCCGTTTCACTAACATATATTATCACCCTAAGAAGCCTGCTCAAACTGCGAATTATAAAGGTCAGCATAGAAACCGTTTCTTGCAAGAAGCTCATCATGAGTTCCCTGCTCAACGATATCTCCATCCTTCATAACAAGTATCACATCAGCATCTTTGATGGTTGAAAGTCTGTGTGCAATAACGAAGCTTGTTCTGCCCTTCATCAGATTATCCATAGCCTTCTGGATTCTCTCCTCTGTCCTTGTATCAACAGAAGACGTTGCTTCATCAAGGATAAGAATTGGATTGTCTGCAAGTATTGCTCTCGCAATTGTAAGAAGCTGCTTCTGTCCCTGTGAAACATTGCTTGCGTCCTCGTTAAGCTCACAATCATAGCCACCCGGAAGTGTCTCAATAAAGTGATGTGCATTAGCTGCCTTGGCTGCTGCAATAACCTCTTCATCAGTTGCGTCAAGCTTTCCGTATCTGATATTCTCCATAATTGTACCCTTATAGAGCCATGTATCCTGAAGAACCATTCCAAATGCGTCTCTTAGTTCTCTTCTATTAAAATCCTTAACATTATGTCCGTCAACAAGAATTGCTCCATCATTAACATCGTAAAATCGCATAAGCAGCTTAACAATAGTGGTCTTACCTGCACCTGTCGGTCCTACGATAGCAACCTTCTGTCCAGGCTTAACATTTACACTAAAATTCTTGATGATAGTCTGGTTCTCATTATATCCGAATCTTACATGCTCGAAATCAACCTCACCCTTAATTCCTTCTGTAGAAACAGGATTCTTAACAGTCTGGTCTTCCTCTTCTTCATCAAGAAATTCAAATACTCTCTCAGAAGCTGCTGCCATAGACTGTACCTGATTGATAACCTGGGCAATCTGCTGGATTGGCTGAGTGAAATTCTTCACATACTGGATAAATGCCTGAATATCACCGATTGTTATAACATTTTTAATAGCAAGAAGACCACCGGTTAATGCAACACATGCGTAACCTAAGTTACCTACAAACATCATGATTGGCTGCATCATTCCTGAAAGAAACTGTGACTTCCATGCTGAACCGTAGAGGACATCATTAGTCTTGTTAAATGAATCAACCATATCCTTTTCTTTATTAAATGACTTAACAATCATATGTCCGCCATAAGTCTCCTCAATCTGTCCGTTAATATGTCCAAGATACTCCTGCTGTGTTTTGAAATATCCCTGTGACTTCTTAACAACGAAAGAAACAAGTCCGACTGATATTGGAAGTATTATAACCGCAATAAGTGTCATAAGCGGTGAAATGCTTAACATCATAACAAGAACACCAATCATAGTAGTTAAAGATGTAATGATTGTTGTAATACTCTGGTTAAGTCCCATTCCAAGTGTATCAACATCGTTAGTAATTCTTGATAACACCTCACCATATGTCCTGCTCTCGAAATACTTCATAGGCATACGGTTAATCTTCTCGCTGATTTCTTTTCTTAATCTGTAGCAGACCTTCTGTGTAATGCCTGTCATTATCCAGCCCTGTACAAAGTTAAATACTGCACTTGCGGCATACAGACAAAGCACGAATATAAGAATTGTTCCAATCTTTCCAAAGTCAATTCCGCCAGTTCCACCGATTTTCTTTACAAGACCTTCTGACAAAGCTGTTGTCGCCTTACCAAGAACCTTCGGACCTACAACAGAAAATACTGTTGAACATACAGCCATAACTGCAACAAATATTATCGCAATCTTATAGCTTCCAATATATCTTATAAGCTTTCCTATTGATCCTTTGAAATCCTTGGCTTTCTCAACAGGTGCCATTCCTCTTCCCGGAGGTCCCATTCTTCTTTTCGGTGGCATTTTGATATCTTTATTATCTTCCATACTGACTAGACCTCCTTTCCAAGCTCTTTAGCAGAAAGCTGTGAACTTGCAATCTGCTGATATGTCTCACATGTCTTCATAAGTTCTTCATGCGTTCCCTTGCCAACAATCTTACCATCATCCATAACAAGAATCTGATCTGCATGAAGGATTGTGCTGATTCGCTGAGCTACAATAATAACAGTGGCATCAGACACATTTGCAGCAAGCTCCTTACGAAGAATTGCGTCAGTCTTTAAATCAAGTGCTGAAAAACTGTCATCAAATATAAACACTCTTGGGTGCTTTGCTATTGCTCTTGCAATCGAAAGTCTCTGCTTCTGACCACCTGAAACATTAGTACCGCCCTGTGCTATAGGACTGTCATACTTCTCAGCCTTATTATCAATGAACTCAGTTGCCTGTGCAATCTGTGCTGCCTTAACGACATCTTCATCGCTTGCATCAGGATTACCGAATCTTAAATTACTTGCAATAGTACCAGAGAAAAGCATTCCCTTCTGAGGCACATAACCAAGCTCACTTCTTAAGTCATGCATAGAGATATTTCTTATATCATGACCATCAATAGTAATGCTTCCTCCTGTAACATCATACAATCTTGGAATAAGATTAACGAGCGTTGACTTTCCACAGCCCGTACTTCCTATAATTGCTGTAGTCTTACCCGGCTCTGCTTTAAATGTAATATCCTCAAGTGCGTTCGCTTTAGCACCAGGATACATGAAATTAACATGATTAAACTCAATCACACCCTTTGCAGACTCAATTGTCTCAGGATTCTCAGAGTCTTCTATTGAAGAATGTGTATTAATAACTTCATCTATACGGTCAGCTGCAACCATCGCTCTTGGGAGCATTACAGACATCATTGTAAGCATAAGGAATGACATAACTATGAGCATCGAATATGTTATAAATGCAGTCATAGAACCTACCTGCATAACTCCGGCATCAATTCTGTGTGCGGCAACCCACACGATAAGAACTGACAAACCATTCATGATAAACATCATGCTTGGCATCATGAATGTCATTGTTCTGTTAGTAAAGAGCATTGTATTAGTAAGCTTCTTATTAGCTTCGTCAAATCTTTCCTCTTCCTTCTTCTCTCTTCCAAAGGCTCTTATTACAGAAAGACCAGTAAGAATCTCTCTGGATACAAGATTGACATTATCAACCAGCTTCTGCATAAGCTTGAACTTAGGCATCGCAATTACCATAAGAAGCATTACAAATGCAATGATAACCGCAACAGCCATAACTATAACCCAGCCCATGCCGGCTCCCGTTCCAACAACCTTTATAATTCCTCCAACACCAAGAATTGGTGCATACAGAATCATTCTCAGCATAATAACCGTAACCATCTGAACCTGCTGTACATCATTAGTTGTTCTTGTGATAAGTGATGCTGTAGAGAATTTGTCCATCTCAGCATTAGAGAATCCCATGACATTAGAATACAGTTTTCCTCTCATATCTCTTGCAACGCCTGCACCAACTCTTGATGCAAGGAAACCTATACATACAGAAGTAACCGCCATAAGAAGTGCCATGGCAACCATCTTAAGACCAGCTGCCCACAGATACTTAGTCTGGATAGAATCCATGTCCATTCCTGCCTTGGCATCCATGCTCTTTGCATAAGCAACGCCCATAGACGAAACAAGAGTCTTTCCCATGGTATCAATAGTCTTCTGGAATTCGCTTCGCATAGAAAGGATATCGTCTTTACTCATAGCCCCTGCACTATACATTGCCTTCACTATCTGTCTCATATCCACACATATAGTTTCAACCTCATTACCATCCGAATCTTCCATCATCTGTGTAAATGTAATGAGTTCCACACCCATAGATTTTCCAATATCTTCTACCGAAACATTTGCAAGCTGTTCTTCACTTACATGCATCTGCTCTGCCATACGGCTCTTGAATGCACTTTCAGTCACTGAAGACATCTGGTTGTTAATTATAAGTGCTGTAAAAAGTGTGTCGTCTAAATCAGTCTTATTCTTAGAACCTTTGACACTTAATTCATAGACATTATCATCTTCATTATAAGAATACGACTGTTCCCACAGCTGTGCTTCTTCCTCTGTCATAAAAAGCTTCGCAGTGTCATATTCTTCCTTGGTAATCTTTTCTGGCACAGTATGCTCTATGCCTCCATTCTGTATACCTGTATCAATGATATCTGAAGTATACGCAGGAAGCGACAAGTCACACACTGCCTGAACGATAAGCAGCGCAAATACCAGCACTATCGACTTCCAGTATGGCAGCACATTTTTAATAATTCTGCTCATAAACATTCTCCCATCTTTATTGATAAATATTTTCAAAAAATCTGCTTTCAATAATAAATAAGCGTTTTTTATAATATCACTGATTTTCATCATAGTAAATTAATGTCAAATGTATTTTTATAAATAATTTATAAAGAATGTTTGAATAATAACAATATATATGTTATTATACGCGCGAACGTCATCCGTTTTTCGGAGATGTATCTTAACAAGCCGGAAGGGCTGCATACCTTTCCGCAAAGGAGACAATATGAATACTATCAATGCAACTCGAACTTCTGCAACGAAGTTCAACACTAAGTACATGGTGGAGCTGGCACTTATGGTTGCGGTCATACTCGTTATGTCACTGACCCCATTAGGCTACATCCGTACCCCTGGACTTTCTATCACCCTTTTAACTGTTCCTGTAGCTGTAGGTGCTATCATCTTAGGACCTGTCGGCGGTTTAATCTGTGGTCTGGCATTCGGACTTACAAGCTTTTATCAGTGCTTCGTTGGAGGCGCAATGGGAACTGTTCTTCTCGGAATTAATCCATTTGGTACATTTGTAACAACAGTAGTAACAAGAACTCTTGAAGGCTTCCTTACAGGACTTATATTCAAGGGACTTCATAGTATTAAGGGAGTTAAGAAATTTTCTTATTATATAGCAAGTCTTTGCTGTCCTTTACTTAATACTTTATTATTCATGAGTTCACTTGTTCTCTTCTTCTATAATACAGATTATGTACAGGCCTTCGTTACTGCACTCGGAGCTAAGAACCCACTTATATTCGTAGTATTATTTGTTGGTGTTCAGGGACTTATAGAGGCAGGTATCTGCTTTATTGTTGCCAGTGTGGTTTCCCGTGCATTATATGCTGCACTTAAGCTTAACCAGAATTAACCAGTCACTTTGATTGAATAAATCGGACATTAATCAACGGAGGATTAGTTTTGTTTACAGAGATTTCAGTTAATGATATTAATGATTTTAGATTAGGTCATGCTTCCAATAAGGAAGCTGGCACAGGTGTAACTGTTATATATTTTCCAGACGGAGCGACGGCAGGCTGTGACATAAGCGGCGGCGGTCCGGCATCAAGAGAAACGCCTCTTACAATGCCTATGACTGCTGACAATCCGATTAATGCCATTGTACTGTCAGGCGGTTCAGCATACGGACTTGCCGCATCTGACGGAGTTATGACATGTCTTGAAGAACATGGTATAGGATATAACACAGGAGTTTCACTTGTTCCGCTTGTATGTCAGTCATGCATATTTGATCTTGGATATGGAAGCTCTAAAATACGCCCGGACAGTACTATGGGATATGAGGCCTGCATTCAGGCACTTATGAAGGCCGGTGTTGTCAATACTGATGCTTCCACCGCTGCCAATTCGGATAGCAGCGAACCCATTCAGGGCTGTATCGGTGCCGGAACAGGTGCAACTGTCGGAAAGATTATGGGAATGAAGCAGGCTGAAAAGTCAGGACTTGGAATATATTCAGTGAAAGCCGGCACATTTACAATGACAGCAATTGTTGTTGTAAATGCACTTGGCGATATATCAGATTATGAAACCGGTAAAAAGCTTGCCGGACTTAAGAACGCTGACAGAACCGAGTATGTAAGCTGTGAAGAAGCACTCTATCAGTTCATTGCACCTCGCGATATGTTCACAGGCAACACAACAATCGGTGCGGTTATAACTAACGCTGCATTTAACAAAGCTGAACTTAACAAAATTGCATCTATGGCAAGAAATGCGTATGCACGCTGCATTAATCCGGTCGGCACAATGGCAGACGGAGATACAATATATGCTGCAAGCACTGCAAAACGAGGCGACAGCGAAGCAGTACGTGTTGATATCAACTTCGCAGGAACACTTGCTGCCCGCGTTATGTCCGCTGCAATTAAGAATGCTGTAATGAATTCCAAAATATCTGATGAAGAATTTTTAAGCATGGTAAAGTAATACATGAAATAATCCCCGATAAGCTGCTGTTCTGGCAGTCTTACCGGGGATTTTTTATATTATATTTATTTTTACATTTTAATTATTCACAAAGCTTAGAAAATGCATCCGCAACAAACTGTACCTTAGTTCCTATAATAACCTGTACAGATGTCTTTCCAGGTTTCATAACACCAGCAACACCAGCTGATTTAATAACCTTATCATTAACAAGTGTAATATCCTTTACTTCAAGTCTCAGTCTTGTAATACAATTATCTATGCTTGCAATGTTCTCTTTTCCGCCACAGCCTTCAAGAATTGTCTTTGCAATTGTTGTATAATCGTCACTTGCAAGTTCAACTTTCTTTTCTGCTTCTATATCATCATCTTCTCTGCCAGGAGTCTTTAAATCCCATTTCTTAATGGCAAATAAGAATACGAAATAGAATACGAAGAATGCTGCTATACCAAGAGGAATTATCAACCATGTCTTCTGTGCTGCCGGAAGAGATGATGAGAATAACAGGTCAGTAGCACCTGCTGAGAAACTAAATCCTGCTCTGAAGCCTAATGCAACTGTAATCATTGTAAAAATACCATAAAGAAGTGCATAGATAACATAGAGTCCAGGAGCAAGGAACATGAAACCAAATTCAAATGGTTCTGTAACACCACAGATAAATGCACATAATGCTGCAGAAGCAACAAGTCCTATAGCTACTTTTTTCTTAGCTGGCTTTGCACATTTAATCATTGCTAAAGCTGCACCTGGAATACCAAACATCATACATGGGAAGAAGCCTGACATATACATTCCAAGACTCCATGAAACATCACTTGATGTTTGTCCTGCCCAGAAGTGCTGTAAATCTCCAAGTCCGATAGTGTCAAACCAGAATACGTTGTTCAACGCATGGTGTAATCCGGTAGGAATTAACAATCTGTTCAAGAATGCATAGATACCTGCACCAACAATATCAAGCTTTACAATTGCCTTACCAACGCTTACTAATGCGCCGAACAGTAATGGCCATACAAATAATAAAACAACAGATACAAGAATTGATACTACTCCTGAAACAATTGCTACGCATCGTTTTCCACTAAAGAAAGATAACCAGTTTGGTAATTTTGTATCTTTAAACTTGTTATAACACATAGCACCGATTATACCAGCAAGAATACCAATAAATGGATTCTCAATCTTGTTAAATGCAAGAGTTTTAGTTGCACTGTCTGCTATAGAAGGTATAATTACTGTAACAAACTTTGTAGAAAGAAGTGTTGTCATCATAAGCCACGAAGCAAGTGCCGCAATTCCTCCGGTACCATCATTTTTATCTGACATACCTACACCGACACCAATTACAAAAAGGATTGCCATGTTATCAATTAAAGCTCCACCAGCTTTTACAAGAAACAGACCAATCATATCAGCTGCGCCCTTAATATCTCCACCCTGCATAGTTTCTGGACACAGCATATAACCGATACCCATAAGGATACCACATATAGGCAGTACTGCCACAGGAAGCATTAACGCTTTTCCCAGTTTTTGAAGAAATTTCATACTTTTCTCCTCCTTTACATCATTATTAATCGGGGTAATCCCAATCACGCACATTGTGAAGTCCTTAGTAATTATGATATTTTCAGGACTTCATCATCAATAGATACCTCACCCTCCTTTATTAGATTAATTTTATTATAATCGTCGGTATTGCATATAAGGACTGGTGTAATCGTATCCAATCCTGCCGACTTTATTTTTTCAAGATCAGCCTCTAAAAGTAAATCACCCTTTTTTACCTGCTGACCACCTGAAACATGTGAAATAAATGGTTCTCCCTTGAGCGTTACCGTATCCAGCCCAATATGTATCAATAATTCCGTTCCCTGACTGGTTGTCATTGTCACAGCATGAAGAGTATCAAACACCATTGAAATCTCACCATCTGCCGGAGCATATATCTTTCCTTCAGAAGGAATTACTGCAAATCCATCTCCAAGAACCTTTTCTGAAAATGTTGGATCTGAAACTTCAGTAATTGGCACCACTTTTCCTTTACATGGAGAATAAATAATATTATCCTTTGACTTTCCTTTGAAAAAACCTAGCATATTATCTCCTTTCCATCAATATATACTCTCTTAATATTCAATTCATCATCAATAAGCACGAAATCTGCTTGTTTTCCTACAGAAATACTTCCGACTTTATCATATATACCAATTTCCTTTGCCGGATTCTCTGTTGCACACATAACAGCTGTTTCTAATGAAATCCCTGCTTTTTTAACGACATATCGAAGACAATCCATTAAATTAGTTGCTGAGCCAGCAATTGTTCCATCATGTAAGGTTGCCAGATTACCTTTTACCACTACAGGCTGTCCTCCAAGAGTATATTCGCCATCCTCTAATCCTGTTGCTCTCATGCTGTCACTGATTAGTATTATGCGTCCCGCACCCAACATGGCAAATGTTGCCCGTATTACTGATGGATGAATATGAACTCCATCACATATCAGTTCTGCATGACATTGATATGAATCTCTTATTGCACCTATAACACCAGGCTTTCTATGATTCATAGGGGGCATTGCATTGTATAAATGTGTTGCATGAGTTGCACCATGTTGAATTGCCTCCATCGCAGTATCATAATCCGCTGCTGTATGAGCAATCGACACCACAACATTATCTTTTACTTTATCTATGAAATCCATCGCACCCGGCTCTTCTGGTGCAATATCAACAATCTTTATTAAATCATGTGCAGCTTTCTGGAGTTCACAGAAATACTCATAATTACAATGCATAATATTCTCTGCTGCCTGTGCACCCTTTTTTTGTGGACTTATAAAAGGTCCCTCCATATTAATTCCTACCAGATGGGCTCCACCATTATATGAATACTCTCCGGCATTCTTCATAACTTCAACAAGTTCTTCCTTAGCTATCGTCATGGTTGCCGGACATATACTCGTCACCCCGACAGAAGCCTCATACCGGGAAATTATATCAAGTGCCTCTTTAGTTCCATCACACATATCTGCACCCTTGCATCCATGAAAATGAATATCAACAAGTCCGGGAATCATCTTAAGTCCTGTAGCATCTACAACTTCATTGTCAACATAATCAGGGGCTTCCAGCACTTTGGTGAATGTGCCGTTATCTACAACGACATCTCCCTTAACAAATACATTATCCTGTGTATAAACATCAACATTCTTTATAATCATATCTTCACAACTTTCTATTCCCCAAGTTAATATGCTTTAATAAATCTTACTAAGAGCGGCTTCATCTGCTACCAGTGTTACATCATTATGCAGCTGCAGAACTGATGCAGGAACATATGGTGTAATATGTCCAAAAAAGGCTTCTTTCACAATCTGTGCTTTATCTTCTCCACTTGCAACAACCAGAATCTTCTTTGCCTGCATTATTGTCTTGATTCCCATTGTGTATGCCTGTCTTGGAACATCTTCTGCTGATTCAAAAAACCTCTTATTAGCTTCTATTGTAGATTCTGTTAAATCAACACAATGAACCTGTTTTTCAAATGAATCTGATGGTTCATTAAATCCTATGTGTCCATTATGACCTATTCCAAGAAGTTGTAAATCAATACCACCAAGAGACTTAATCAGTTCAGAATATCTGTTACATTCTTTTTCCGAATCCTGCTCCATTCCATTAGGAATATGAGTATTATCAACTGATATATTCACATTATCAAATAAATTCTTATGCATAAAATAATAATAACTCTGATCATTGTCCTGACTGAGTCCCTTATACTCATCAAGATTAATAGTCTTAACTGCTGAAAAATCCAAGTCACCTTTTTTATACCATTCTACTAACTGCTTATATAACCCAACTGGCGTTGAACCAGTCGCAAGTCCAAGTACACATTCCGGCTTCATAATAATCTGTGCTGATATAATATTAGCTGCCTTTCTGCTCATATCAGCATAATCTTTTGCTTTATATATTTTCATCACTTATCACTCCATTTCACATATTCTGCTACGAACACCAAGTACCATTGATGGCGATACACTAAGCTCATCTATACCCATCTTAATAAATCTCTCTGTAAGAGTAGTATCTGCTCCAAGTTCTCCACAGATTCCTACCCATTTACCATGCTTATGTGCACCCTGTACGGTCATCTCAATCATTCTGAGAACTGCCTCGTGATGCGGATTATAAAATCTGTCCAGTCTGTTATTCTGCCTGTCAATTGCAAGTGTATACTGTGTAAGGTCATTGGTACCTATACTAAAGAAATCTACAAGCTCTGCCAGTTCCTCACTTAGCATAACTGCCGCCGGTGTCTCTATCATAATTCCCTGCTCTGGAATCTCATATGGAATATTCTCATTCTCCAGTTCCTCTGCCACCTCAGCAACAATCTTCTTAATACTTACAACTTCTTCTACAGAAATAATCATTGGATACATTATAGATAAATTACCATATTTAGCAGCTCTTAATAATGCTCTCAACTGTGTTTTGAATATATCCGGCTGTTCCAGACATATTCTTATGGCACGATAACCCAGCGCAGGATTATCCTCCTTGCCAAGACCAAGATAATCTGCTTTTTTATCTGCTCCAATATCAAGTGTACGAATAACTACTTTTTTATCAGCCATCATCTGTAATACCTGACGATATGCATTAAACTGTTCTGTTTCGTCCGGAAGTTCATCTCTTCCAAGATACAGAAACTCACTTCTGAATAATCCTATTCCTTCAGCATCATTTTCTAATACATAAGCAACATCAGATACATTTCCAATGTTCGCATAAAGGTTAATCTTTCTGCCACTCTTTGTGACGGACTCTCTTCCTTTATAATTAGCAAGCAGCTTTTTCTGTTTCTGTTCCTTCTGCTGGGCTTCCTTAGCCTGTGCTATCTGATTCTCATCCGGATTCAGGTAGAAAATTCCATTCTGACCGTCTACAATTGCATTAACTCCATTGGGTAAGGATTCTAACTCAATTGGTACACCAATTAATGCCGGAATATTCATCATTCTTGCAAGAATTGCTGTATGGGAATTAGCCGAACCATGTACAAGCACAAATGCTAAAATCTTATTCTTATCCATCTGTACAGTTTCACTCGGTGTCAAATCATCTGCCACAATAATTGATGGCTCTGTGTTTTCCCAGTCAGGCTGCTCTTCACCGCTCAAATTGCTCACCAGACGATTAGATATATCCTTTACATCCGCTGAACGTGCCCTCATGTAATCATCATCCATATTAGCAAACATGTCAGCAAAATTATCTCCTGTTATTGACACCGCATATTCTGCATTAACATTCTCATTGCATATCATATTATGAATAGCATCCTGATAATCTTCATCTTCAAGCATTATCTGATGCACTTCAAATATCTCTGCATTGACTTTACCAACCTCCTTTAATGCCTTATCATACAGTCTGGCAAGCTGTTGAAGCGTCTTTTCTTTAGCTTTGTCCAAACGTCTTAATTCTTCATCAACATTCTCAACATGTACACGCTTAATCAGACTTTCACTTTTCTTTAGGACATTAACTGGTCCGATAGCAGTACCCTTATATACTGATTTTCCAATATATTTCTCCATTTTCCACCCTCTCATATGATTCACCGGATTCTGGTTTACAGATTCTCCCGGAAAAACCTCTCCATTGCCTCATAAGCAGCATCCTCATCCGGTCCCTCAACCGAAACCTC
>ENA-OVGC01002476-OVGC01002476.1-human-gut-metagenome-genome-assembly--contig:-NODE-2476-length-12354-cov-12.345069_pt1 | contig 12354 bp, 6 predicted proteins | sample MGYA00237768_ERZ505415 | MGnify/ENA primary metagenome ERZ505415 (study PRJEB26158, sample SAMN06016382) | human gut metagenome | biome: human gut; feature: ankylosing spondylitis patient; material...
CCTTGATTATTTTGGAGTTTATGCGACTTCGTCGCAATCTTCTGCAAACTTAGAGTTCATTAGGCTGTATAATGTAATATTTTATAGCTGCTTGCAGCCTTTTGTTTTATATTACCGAATCAGACTGAAAAAGCCTGGGATATCGCAAGCGGTGCGATTCCCAGGCTTCATTATTAATAGTCTTAAAGAAAAGTATGTACGTTGTCGATTAGAACTCTGCCGTCTTAGGTGTCCTTGGGAAAGGAATCACGTCGCGGATGTTCTGCATACCTGTGACGAAGAGGATGAGACGCTCGAAACCGAGTCCGAAACCACCGTGAGGACATGTTCCGTACTTACGTGTGTCGAGATACCACCACATATCCTTCATCGGGATATGGCGCTCATTGATTTCTGCCGTCAGCTTCTCAAGGCTCTCCTCACGTACGGAACCGCCGATAATCTCGCCGATCTGCGGGAAGAGAACGTCGGTGCCCTGAACGGTCTGGCCGCTCTTGCCGCCGAATCCAGACTCCTCATCGTCTATCTTCATATAGAATGCCTTGATAGCCTTAGGATAGTTTGTCATGATGACAGGCTTCTTGAAGTATTCCTCCACGAGGTAGCGCTCATGCTCAGAAGCGAGGTCGTCGCCCCACTCGCATGGGAACTCGAACTTTCTGCCCTTGGCGATGGCGTCCTGCAGAATCTTGATACCCTCGGTGTATGGCAGACGTACGAAGTCTGACTCGAGAATGCCCTTCAGACGCTCGATGAGTCCTTTGTCTATCATCTTGTTGAGGAACTCCAGGTCGTCCTGACAGTGGTCGAGAGCCCAGCGGATACAATATTTGATGAAGTCTTCCTCAAGGTCCATCAGGTCGGTGAGGTCGATGAATGCCACCTCCGGCTCCACCATCCAGAACTCTGCAAGGTGGCGTGGAGTGTTGGAATTCTCTGCACGGAAGGTAGGACCGAAGGTATAGATAGCGCCGAGAGCCGTTGCTCCAAGCTCACCCTCGAGCTGTCCGCTCACCGTAAGCGATGTCTGCTTTCCGAAGAAGTCGTCATCATACTTTATCTTGCCGTCCTCGTCCTTCTTCAGGTCGTAGAGGTTCTTTGTGGTAACCTGGAACATCTGTCCGGCTCCCTCGCAGTCGCTCGCCGTGATGATAGGAGAATGGAAATAGAAGAATCCATGCTCATGGAAATATGTGTGTATAGCCATCGCCATGTTATGACGGATGCGCATCACGGCACCGAAAGTGTTGGTACGCAGACGCATGTGGGCATACTGACGCATATACTCGAAGCTCTGGCCCTTCTTCTGCATCGGATAGTCGCTGCCGCAAAGACCATACACCTCGAGGCTCTCACACTGGATCTCTACCGTCTGACCGGCACCCTGGCTCTCAACGAGAACACCGGTGGCGCTGATGCACGAACCTGTGGTGATCTTCTTGAGCATCTCGGCATCAAACTTTGATGGGTCTACTACAACCTGTATATTCTTTATCGTAGAACCGTCGTTAAGGGCGATGAAGTCTACAGCCTTGCTGCTGCGGTGTGTCCTAACCCAGCCTTTCACGTTGACCGTTGAACCGAAATCGGTGAGCTTCAACGCGTCAACAACTTTTGTTCTTTTCATATTGAGTTGATTTCTTGTTGTTTTGCTATTCTTTGTCACAGCTGCCGGATGTGACAATCCGCCGCTGTGAAGAAAAACTCAGAAAGCCCAGAGTCCTTCTCTGAGCCTTCCTTATAGTTGTATTCGATTATTCGAACGCTCCCATGCGCAGCATGTCAACCTCCTTCTCGGTGAGGAAGCGCCAGTCGCCACGACGCAGGTTCTTCTTTGTGAGTCCAGCAAACTGCACGCGGTCGAGCTTCACCACTCTATAGCCGAGGCTTTCGAAGATACGGCGCACGATACGGTTGCGGCCGCTATGGATCTCGATGCCCACCTGGCTCTTGTCTGTAGGATGAGCATACTCGATGGCGTCTGCATGCACCTCACCGTCGTCGAGAGTGATGCCCTCTGCAATCTGCTGCATGTCGTGGGCAGTGACGTTCTTGTCGAGGTATACGTGGTAGACCTTCTTCTTCAAGAACTTAGGATGTGTGAGCTTGCTGGCGAGGTCGCCGTCGTTGGTGAGCAGAAGCACACCGGTGGTGTTTCTGTCGAGGCGTCCTACAGGATAGATACGCTCAGGACAAACGTTCTTCACGAGGTCCATCACAGTCTTGCGCTGCTGTGGGTCGTCGCTTGTTGTAACATAGTCCTTTGGCTTGTTGAGGAGCACGTAGACCTTCTTCTCGAGAGACACGTTCTGGTCGTGGAACTTGATCTCGTCGCTGCGCTTCACCTTTGTACCGAGCTCTGTGACTACCTGTCCGTTGACGGTAACCACACCTGCCTGGATGAATGCGTCGGCCTCACGACGGCTGCAAACGCCGGCGTTGGCGAGGAACTTGTTCAGACGTACCGGTGCATCCGGGTCTACGTTGACTTCCTTATATTCTATTCTCTTCTTGAGACTGTACTTTGCATTTGGATCGTAGTCGGCTGTGCGAGGACGATAGCCACCCTGACGGTTGCCATAACCGCCCTGACCGCCACGCTGCTGATAGCCACCCTGACGGTTGCCATAACCGCCCTGGCCGCCGCGCTGCTGATAACCGCCCTGACGGTTGCCATAACCGCTCTGACCGCCGCGCTGCTGATAACCGCCCTGACGGTTGCCATAACCGCCCTGACCGCCGCGCTGCTGATAACCGCCACGCTGCTGGTAGCCGCCGTTGTCGCCGTCCTGGTTGTAGCGAGGACGATAGCCGCCCAGACCGCCACGCTGCTGATAGCCGCCGTTGTCGCCGCCCTGGTTGTAGCGAGGACGATAGCCGCCCTGACCGCCACGCTGCTGGTAGCCGCCGTTGTTGTCGTGCTGCAAACCTGCGCCGAAACCTTCCGGACGGAAGCCGCCGTCATTGTTGTTGTCATAGCTACGATTTGTGCTGTAGGCGCGCTGGGCTCCGCCGATACGAGGACGCATGGTACGTCCGCCGTTGCTGCGATAGCCTCCACCTTGATAATCATTCGAGCGATAGCCCTCGCGGCCACCCCCGTTACTCTGTGCGGATGTGTTCTCCGTCTTGTTGTCGAATTCTTCTGCCATAATAATTAATAGTTGTTTGTTGAAATAGCCTCACGGCTGTAAATAAAAAGATATTGTTTATAATCAGATGCCAGTGTATGAGTGTGGCGTGATAGCCATCAGCTCAGCCTTCACGGCATCACTGACATTAAGAGTCTTGATGAACTCATGGATTGTCTCCTCCGTCATTGTCTTGTTGGTACGGGTGAGGGCCTTGAGTGCCTCATAAGGATGTGGGTAAGCCTCGCGACGCAATACTGTCTGTATCGCCTCAGCCACCACGGCCCATGTGTTGTCGAGGTCTTCGCTTATCTTATGTTCGTTGAGGATGAGCTTGCGGAGTCCCTTGAGGGTGCTCTGCATTGCAATCATGCCGTGGCCCATCGGTACGCCTACGTTGCGGAGCACCGTAGAGTCGGTGAGGTCGCGCTGCAGACGGCTTACAGGGAGCTTCTGAGCCAGGAACTGGAGTATTGCGTTTGCCATTCCCATGTTGCCCTCGCTGTTCTCGAAGTCGATAGGATTCACCTTGTGTGGCATAGCGCTTGAGCCTACTTCGCCTGCCTTTATCTTCTGCTTGAAGTATTCCATTGAGATATACATCCAGAAGTCGCGGTCGAGGTCGATGATTATAGTGTTGATACGGCGTAAAGCGTCGAACACGGCACCGAGGCAATCGTAGTTGCTGATCTGTGTGGTATACTGCTCACGCTCCAGACCGAGCTTCTCGCTTACGAACTTGTTGCCGAACTCGCGCCAGTCGTATTCCGGATAAGCCACGTGGTGGGCGTTGAAGTTTCCGGTAGCACCTCCGAACTTGGCTGTCATAGGACAAGCCTTGAGCATCTCCACCTGTTTGTCGAGACGATATGCGAAGACCATGATTTCCTTGCCCAGACGGGTTGGAGAAGCCGGCTGACCGTGGGTCTTGGCGAGCATAGGCACGTCTTTCCACTCCTCTGCATAGGTCTTCAGCTGCTCTGTCAGTTCCTCAATCTGCGGGATGTAGACCTCGTTGAGGGCATCCTTGATGGAGAGAGGCACGGATGTGTTGTTAATATCCTGCGATGTGAGTCCGAAGTGAATGAACTCCTTGTATTTCTCGAAATCTCCGAGTTTGTCGAGCTGTTCCTTGATATAATATTCCACGGCCTTCACGTCGTGGTTGGTTATCTTCTCGATATCCTTGACGCGCGATGCGCCCTCCTCGTCAAACTTGCGGTATATGTCGCGGAGGCTGTCGAAATGTTTGTGATCGAAGTCTGCCAGCTGTGGCAAAGGCAATTCGCAAAGCGTTATGAAATATTCGATTTCCACACGGATGCGGTATTTTATCAAAGCGTACTCTGAGAAATAATCTGCCAATTTCTCTGTTTTTCCTCTATAGCGGCCGTCGATTGGTGATACGGCTGTCAATGCGTCAAGTGTCATAATTTAAAAAAGTAATACGTATTTGGCTGCAAATTTACTAATTAATATTTGTATTTCCTATCTATATGAGATAAATGTATCATAAAAATTGTTGCTTTCTTGGGTTTATTTGAAAAAAATGGCATTAGAACAAGAATAATGTTATGGTTTTCAATTCAATATTCAACATTCATTATTCAATATTCAACATTCATTATTCAATATTCAACATTCAACATTCATTATTGACCGCTGGTAAGCTGATTGACCCCAATGGCAGTTTTTGAACGGAAGAGTAACCAGCATCTCATGCGACAATGATTCAAAATACGATAGTACAACAGCATATTACACGGAAAGGTAACCTGCATCTCCTATATTATTGGCATCAGCCCCCACCTAGCCTCCCCCGTAGGGGAGGGACAGATACTCCATATTGTCTGATATTCAATAGCTTACCACAATTAAAAGTAACCTGCATCTCCCCTACGGGGGAGAACGAGAGGGGGCTGATGCATCAATTCATAAATCATAATTATAGGATATGAAAAGATTGCAGAAATCAGCCCCCACCTGTCCTCCCCCGTTGGGGAGGGAATGGTTTGCTTGCAGCTGCCCCCTAAGAATCACCATGACACGAAGAGTAGTCTTTGAACTGAAAAAGTGTATCAAGAAACGGGACGGTCCCGAACTTGATACACTTTAAAGTATTGCGAGAAGTTTCCTAACTGATAAAGAAAACTATCAGGTTATGAAACGATGCGCTTTTTATCTGATTAGTAAGCGACGCACTGATATCTGATTAGTAAGCGATACGCTTTACGAACTGCTGGGCGCCCTCACCCTTCACTACGTAGATGCCGTGAGAGAGAGATGTTGGAGCAACCTGTGTTCCGTCGAGGGTATAAACCTTAACGTTTCCGTTGTAACCGTCAACAACGAGGTTGCCGTTCTGGATGCGTACCACTGGTGAAGCGGCATTCTCTGTTGTCTCGATGCAGTCTGCAGAGTTAGCGCCGACGTGTGCCTCAGCGGCGTTGTCTACATAACCTGTGAGAGAGTCGATGAGGATAGCGATAGCGTTGAGGTTCTTCTTGTTCTGAACTGTTGAAGGGATAGGAATCTGAACGTTGTAGTTGATTACCTCGTTGAGGTTGAACTCTGTGGGAATGCTTCCCTCGATACCCTCATAACCGAAGGTAGCACGGGCAACATGCTGCAAAGGATCGCTTACATAGCCACCCTTGTTCTCCCAGCCCCCCATCTCGCCGTATGAGCCACCTGAGAAGTAGTTTGCCTGGCTATAACCTGTCACATTGTCCTCAGTGAGGATAAAACCAAGCTTGTAGCGTGCACCTGCCTTCTTGATGAGAGGAGTTACCATTGCTGTAACGTCAACAGATTTCTCGTCTGCAGAGAGCTTAGACTCTACATCGATGTGCATCTCTGGAGAAATCTTGCTGAGGTTCTTCAGGATTACCTCCAGGTTTTCGCCTGATGGAGATGTCGAGTTCTGGCGCATTACTGTAGAGCCAGGGAAACCGCCGTTGATCAGATTTCTTACGAAATCAGCATAGTCTGATGGAGCGAGAGGACCATTGCCGTCATAGCAGTGTACTGCAACGCCAACGAACTGTGAAGGATATTTCTCGCTCATATACTGGAATCCTACGATACCACGTGGACAGAAGCCACAGTCGATACCGGTCTGCTCCTCAACGAAGAGACGCTTGCCGGGAACGAACTGCAGAACGTTGATGAGAGACTCACCGCTGTTGTTGTCAGCCACCTCGTCGTCCTTGCCGTTTACCTGAAGGATACGCATCTTCACGTCGTGCACGCCAAGAGCCAGATTAGCCTCCGGGTCAGTGAATGTAACGACTGCGTCCTTACCTGTAAGGATGTTTATCTTGCCGCTCTCGGCTGTCTTCTCCTCGCCACCGTCGATAGAGTAAGCCACGCTGAGCTTCGTGATCTTGGTATAGCACTGGTTCTTTACTGTAGCAGAGAGTGTTGCTGGCTCGCCGACTGTAGAAACTGTGCTGTTTGCAGATATCAGACAAGCGTCCAGTGGCACCTTTTCACCGCTGATACGAGCGTCGAGACAAAGCACTGGAGACTTTGTTTCGCCCTCTGCAGCATAGTTCTTCCATCCGTCGCCGAGGTCAGCCCAGCAACCGTTCTCGTTGTATACGTTAGAAACGGCAACGATAGGAGCTGTACCTGTCACTTCATAACCTACGTAGAAGCCCTCTTCTCCGCTGATCTGAAACTTTTCTGTTGTCTGCACGTCGGTTGTTCCGCTATATGCTGCGTCTGATGTACCTGTAACGTCATAAGAGTTGAGATCTTTGGTGATAAACACCTTCAGAGTGGTGGATCTTGATGCGAGACCCACTCTCACCTTATTGATGTAGCATCCCTTGTAGCGGCTTGCCACTTCTGCCGGAATGTAGATAGCACACTTAGCTGATGTGTTCTCCGTGAGCACACCAGTCTGTGTGGTTGTGCCGTAGCCGAAGAAGCAATACTGATCGGCAAGCGCTACGGTAACTGACATGAGCACTGCCATGAGGATCAATGATAGTCTTTTCATTTTTAAGTTCTTATAGATTAAATATAGGATTAATTATTTCACTAACACTTTCTTTGTCATTGTATTTCCGTCTTTCACCACTCTCACCACATAGAGTCCGCTCTTGAGGTTGGCATTCTCCACCTGCTCGCCGTTCGCGGTATAAACGCTCAGAGCGCCGTCGGCGATGATACTGCCGTTGGCAACGGCGATGTTTGGCGATGCGGTGTCCTGTACATCGGCTATCGACGAGGTGCCGCCGGTGATCTGTGCCTCGCAGGCATTGATAATCTCGCCGCTGATAGAGTTGAAGAGCAGGGCGATGATATTGAGCTTGGTATTATCGGCGATGTTACCCGGCAATTCGAGCACCTTTCTATACTCCACCGGTTCGAAGGCAGTAACGCTTGACGGGAAACTTCCGTACACGCCGTTGTAGTCGTAGATGGCACGTGCCACATGGGTCGGCGGAACAGCAGTGGTATAGCTACCGTAGTTCTCCCATCCGTCCATGGAGCCGTGGCCGCCTCCGGCATAGTAGTTCTTCTGTTCGTATCCCTTGTCGCAGACATCATTCTCTGTCACGACGAATGCCCAACGGTAGTTGGCAAGCGACTGTGAGTTGACGAACTCTGCAGTAGCGACAGCCTCCACCTGGTTCTGTGTTCCGGGCACGATGCTGCCCTTCACCGTAACGTCCACGTCGCTCTTCAATCCAAGATAATTGATATATGTAATTGTTCCTGATGTAGATGTTGGAGAGTCTACGTTATAGTTGCGGTTGAGCTTGCTGATTGGGGTATAGGCGAAAGCGAACTCACTGTAAGAAGGGGCATAGAGTGATGTGAAAAAGTCACCATACACCTCTATACCGATGAAGTTGTCCGGATATTTCTCATACAGGCGTTTCATGGCGACACCTGCTCCGGGGCACCATCCGCAGTCGAGGGACGTATATGTCTCAAGCACATGACGGCGCACAGGTATCTTCTGCTTCACGTTCACTGTAGTGGTAACGGTATTGTTGCCAGCATAGGCATCGTCGGCAGTGCCGAATTTGGTCAGCGTGATGCTCACGGTGTGTGTGCCTACGCTTGTGAACGGGTCGAGATCCACCTTGAAAGAGTTCTCCACGTTAGGTCCAACGTTTATCTTTGATATCTCCTCCGTCTTCTGCTCCACTCCATCAATGCTGATGAGGAGAGAATATTTCTTTGTGAAGTTGGGACTGAAAGAGATGTAGCGTCCAGTCAGCGTCAGTGTCTTGCCGAGTTCCACCTCTGCTCCCTCCTGCAGAGTGAGCAGCGCTGCGTCGTTAGGCAGTTCCTTTGAGTCGCCTGCAATCATTGCGCGGATATTCAGCGTCTTGTTCTGCGAAGCATAGTTCTGCCATGATCCGCCGATGTTCACCCAGCAGCCATCCTGGCTCTTCAGGTTGCAGCATCCCAGGGCATTTGCAGATCCGCTGTACGTATAGCCCACATAGAAGGCGTCACCGTCTATCGTATATGGGGCGTCGAATTCAATTTCATTGTCACCCTTGCCTACGTTTGATTTCGTGGCAGAGGCGAGGTTGGTTCCTCCGAGTGTTTTCGTGGCGAATACGGTCACGCTGCTTGCGTCGGCAGCAAGTCCTGCCATAACGCCTTTCAGAGTGAAACCTTTGTAGAGCTGTGCCACTTCGGCAGGAATGTAGATGGCACCGCCGGTAGATGAACTCATGCCGAACTCACCGTCGATGTCTGTTGTGCTATATCCCCATTTGATCACTCTTTCCACTGCAAGTGCTGATGTGGAGAAAAGCAAGAGAAAAAGGAATATAAGTAAGTTTTTTCTCATTGTGAAAGTATTGTTAGTTATTACAAATAAAGGTAATGTCTTCTTGTGTCAATAAGCATAACTTGAGACGAGCAAGTTGACTGTGTCTGTACGTGTGTTTGGGGAATAAGCCCCAGGGAATTTTCACCCTGGAGCTTAGACTTGTATCTGTAGCTGACGGAAAACTGATTATCCGTCGCTTTTCGTTCTTCTGATCATCCACTCCGCCGGATTCTGCAATCACTTGCGGCGCGGATCATTCATCACGTGGTCGTTCATATTACTTCACTACAACCTTGACAGCAGACTGCTGCTTGCCGTCAGAAACTGTAACGATGTACATACCCTTAGGCAGGTTCTTGCCAGTGAAGCTACGGCCGGAGAGGTCGTGAACGCCAACCAGTGTGTTGCCGTTGATAGCCTCAACGTTGCCGTCGGTCACTGTTACCATAGAGTCTGGGGTGAGGACTACAGAACTGATGCCTGAAGACACCTGTACCTTAGACTCGCGGCTGTTGTAGAGCTGGTAAACCTTGTTTGTAGGATCGTAGTTGCTCAGGAATGAAACGACGCGCATGTTTGCGAGGTTCCATTTTGGATCAACGGCGATGCTGTACTCCTTGCTTGCAGAGTAGCTGCTGATGTCCACCTTGTCACCCCAAACGTCCTCGCTGAGCACGGCACGGATAACACCGTCCTGGATATACTCACCGCTTACGCCCTTCTGCTCTGTGCTCACGATACCGTCCTCAACGAGCCATGTAGTGAGGCGGAGGTCTGTCTGACCAGGCATCACATTAGCCTGAGTGTTCAAGTTCACCTTGACGGTGATAGTGTTGTCAGCCTCGTTGTGCTTTGGACGGACGTTAAGCTCTGCGAACGAAGGAATCAGGTTCACGTTGCCGAGCATAGCTTCAAATGCCACATTGCTCTCTACAAAGTAAGCAGGACCTGGATCTTGCATGCCGAGGAACTTCATACGGTCGAAACAAGCTGCCGGGAAGAATGTTGAAGCACCGCCATAGAGAGAAACATATTTCTTCTCGAAGTCGGTAACGAACTGGTCTACGAAGCCCTTGCCCGTCTTGACATGGTGCTTAACCCAGATAACGTTGCTCTGGTCTGCCAGGAACTCCTTGTATGACTCGTCCACAAATTCTGCTTCACTGTAGCCCTCTGATGTGAACTGCTCGAGGAGCACGTTACGACGAAGGATCTGACCGCCCTCGCGATATGCGAAGCTGCTTGAAGTCATCTCGTTGTCGGCAACATCCGAATCGTCAACACCGTTCACCTTCTTTACAGTGAGCTTCACGTCGAGGTTACCCTCATGGTTGATCTTCACGCCTGGCACGTCGATAGTGGTGATCTCGTGACTCGGCACGTTGAGGTCGTTCAACACTACGTTGTCAGACTCCTTGCCGTTTACTGATACAGAGAACTCCATGCTCTTCACAGTCTCAGGACTGTAGTTGCGGACCTTAGCCTGATATGTGGCTGGTGAATTGCACTCCACGTAGTAGTCGTTGCCAGAAGAGAGGCTGATGAGACCTACGTCACCGTCAGGGAACTTGTCGCCGGAAGCGATACCGCGGATGGCAGCGTTCATATAATATGGCTGTCCGTTCACAGCCATAGGAAAACTGCTGTTGCTCTGCCAGCGGAAGTCGAGGGCGAGGAACGAGTTGCCCTTCTCACCGGAATAACCCATCACGATAGGATCGTCGAAAGCGACGGCGTCGAGGTTCTCGCCTGGGTTAAGGATGATATAATAACCGAGATAGAGATCCTGGTCTTTCTCGATGGTCACAGAGTTGTTGAACTTGAACTTGTTGTAACCGGAAGCGTAATCCTGTGTAGATACCGAAGTGAGGACATCTCCCTCGATTAACTTGTCAAGATCCTTACAAACGAAAGCAGTGAGACCATTGCCACGCTTCACACCCTCTACTGCCTCGTCGTCAGGAGCCAGGCCATTACCGGTTCTTGCACCGAGCACAACCTCTATAGAGTCGATCTTGCAGCCGACATACTTGTTGAGCAGGCTTGCCGGGAGGCGGATAGCCTGACACATGGTGTGAGACACTGGAGTGTCTTCCTCAACCTGTGATACAGGGATACGGTATTTGCCAATGCTCTTATATGTCTCACTCGGACCGAGACGCATACCTGCATCTTTCTTTGTTACTGTTGCCTTGGTGATAACAGCCTGTGGGGCTGGCATCAATGGAGTTCCTGTCATGCCAAACAAGTCCCCCCAAAAGAGGGGAAGACTTGCGATGGATAACAGAAACAACTTATTTCTGTTGTTTCTCATAATGATTATTTATTGATATTAAGTTTTACACTCTGTACATTGCCGTCTGCCGTGCGCACCTTGATGATGTACATACCAACTGGCAGACAACAAAAAGTAAAGTAAATATTTTTCACATTTTTAATAGTTATATAAATAAAAAAAAAAGTTTCGTTGTTTTATCTCACAATATTTAGAATACTTGAATGGTCGATACCGCAGGAACTATTTCCACGGGAAAACCATCGAAAGCCGATAACCCTATAATGTCAGTACAATGACTGTTTTGGAAGCGTCTAAGGTTACGACAATCACAAGTGTTTTTATTGTTTGTTCATAATATTTCCGAAATAGCGTTGCAAAAATAGGAATTAATTTCAATACCTCAAATAGTTTGTAATATTTTTTAACATTATATTACGGCAAATCAGACGATTAGAAATCACGCTAAATACTTTTTTAATAGATATTGCTCGATGGAGAAGGCAAAACTGAAGGTTTCCATAACACTAATCAAGAAATATACTATAAGGTAGGATATTAACACGTTGGCGGAATTAAATCAGTGCACATCTAATGACGGTTTTGGGCTAAAATTGGGCACGGTGCTTGCCCAACTTGGGTAACGTGCTTGCCCAACATGGGCAACGTGCTTGCCCCACTTGGGCAGATTTGCTGTCAGACGTCTGCCCAACTAATTCATATTGCATACTCATATCCCTGTTTTCAGGATTCTGCCAACACAGACAATCTCTGTTGTCTGAATTCCTAACATCTGACAATTACTTTCATCTGACGATTGCTCACACCTGACAATTCTTTTCACCAGCAAACCATCCAGACAATTGGCTGACAATCGCCAGGTAGTCAACTGTCTATTTGTCAGAGCATTACAACAAAAAACCAGATAATCTGACAGTTTTTACCGATTTTAGGTTTTATGTCATTTTAGGTGAATTGGGGTGAGATTTCCACTGGCTAAGAATCATCAGATGCTTTTCAGAAAAAGGGAGTGCCACAAGCACTCGCAAATCCACGAAAATCCACAAATAAATCCAAAGAATACAGGTTTAACCCAAAACGGTCATTAGGCCGTTTATTGTATTTTATATTTACTGCTTGCA
>ENA-OVGC01002505-OVGC01002505.1-human-gut-metagenome-genome-assembly--contig:-NODE-2505-length-12246-cov-4.234763_pt1 | contig 12246 bp, 9 predicted proteins | sample MGYA00237768_ERZ505415 | MGnify/ENA primary metagenome ERZ505415 (study PRJEB26158, sample SAMN06016382) | human gut metagenome | biome: human gut; feature: ankylosing spondylitis patient; material...
ATTGTATTCTTCAGATAGAGCAATGTATCACCGTTAAACAGTATGGCCTTGTAATTGTCAAATCCAACGAACTTAGGTCCGACCTGCATAAGTCCAACCATATAGTTCTCAAAAAAACTATTATAAAATGTAGATATCAGTGGTATTAATGAAAACACAATATATACTGCAAAGAACGGTATAAGAAATATGTATCCCCATTTTGCATAGCTTACAAACTTTTTCTTCTTTTTATTCATACATATCTCCATTCCTGCCATATAAAAAGGCACAGCCATATAACATACTTATTATAATGACTGTGCCTTAATGACTAGCAATTACTAATTACTTTGAAAGGTTTGGATATTTCTCAATAGCTGCTTTATAGAAGTTATCAAGAGCCTTATCCTTAGTTACATTGCCATCGAAGTAATCCTTCATAGCCTTCTGGAATTCTTCGTTAAGACCCTGGTCATAAGAAGAAATGTTCTTCATGCTGATCTTAGGAGCTGACTTAGCAAATAACTTGATATGATTCTGACCACCAAGGAAATCTGACTTGAAGTTACTGCTAGCGATTTCATTCATACCTGATGTTGTATTAGTATAATCCTGAGTATCTTCTGTAATCTTCTTCATTGTAGCCTTATCACAGCAAAGTGTCTTCATAACATCTTTTACAAGGTTAGCGTTATCTGTTCCTGCTGCTGCACAGATCCATGTACCACCCCAGTAGTAGCTCTGTGGACCTTCACATACTGCATAGTCGCCGTAGATACCGTTACCAACTTCTTCCTTACCACCTTCCTTAACAGGAGTAGCAAGTGAGTTACCTAAAAGTGTAAAGTTAATTCCCCATGTTGAGTAGAAGAATCCGAATACCTTACCAGAAGGTCCCTGATCTGCTGCCCATGTTGAATCCCAAAGAGATGACTTATTATTATAGCCCTTATCTGTATATTTCTTAGTCTGATCAACCCACTTCATAATGTTATCATCAATAACAATCTTGTTATTAGAATCAACCCAAGGAGCTGATACATTGTTAGAGAATACTCTGTATGAATCATCATAACCTGAAAGCATCTTGTAACCCTTAGCAGCAGCCTGTTCAGCTACCTTATCAAACTTATCCCAGGTTGAAAGTGCTTCCTGAACCTTATCCGGATCATCTGTTCCAAGAACATCCTTAGCAATAGAACGTCTGTAAGCAAAGAGTCCCGGAGTTGCCTGCCATGTTGTAGCCTTAAGTTTTCCTTTGCTGTCAGTTGCAATATCCTTTGTGTACTGATACATATCCTTAAGGTCATCATCTGTAAGGCCTACATCTTTTACATCAAGTGTGTAATCACTATTAACATACTTTAAAGCATAATCAGCTTCGATAAGGAACATATCAATCTTATCATCTGCTGCTGCATCCTTCTGCTTTAATAATGCAGCATCAAGAGCATTCTGATAAGCGTTGTTTTCGTTAGGAGTAATTACCCAATTTACCTTAACATCTGAAGGAACATTCTTATAATATCCTTCAAATCTGCTCTTAAACTCTTCGTTCCAGCAGTAAATGTTAAGTACCTTACCCTGTTCCTCAGGCTTAGTATTAACTGTTGCCGAACCACCATCCTTTGATCCACAACCTGCTAATGTGGAAAGCACCATCATTGTACCAAGTGCCAGACTTAATAATCTCTTTTTCATAAAAAACCCTCCATAAATCTTAGACGACACCTTTAGTTTCCTATCTTTCTTATTGTTTCCCCTTCGATTAGTTCCGCATCTACAACAACCCTCTTTACTATCGTTGCCCTGGGATTCTCTATAGCACTTATAAGCTCATCTGCGGCAATCCTGCCGATTTCCCTGGTATTCTGACAAATTGTTGTAATCTTAGGATTTAACATCTGCGAGAATCTTGTTCCATCGTAACCTGCAACAGACACATCCTTCGGACTATGCAATTTCATATTCTTAATAGCATTCTTTCCTCCAACCACAGATAAATCATCCGGATAAAAAATACATGTTGGCGGTTCCTTTAATTTTAACAGCTCATATGTAAGCTTCTCAGCTTTTATTGAATCAAGATAGGTTGATTCTTTAATGTATTCATCTGGAACTTCTACCCCTAATTCATCCATTGTCTTATAAAAGGCTGCCAGACGCTCTTTCGTAACCTCTGATTCAACATTTCCATAAATATAAGCTATCTTTCTGTGTCCCCTGCTGTACGCGTAACGTACTAATTCACTCATCCCTTTCACGTTGTTAGAATTGACCGATGTACTGCCATTGAAAATGTAGTCGATGGTCACAACTGGTAATCTCCCGTTAACCATTTCATAGATTTCAGGATTGCTGAAATCCTCACAAGCTACAAGCACGCCATCAAAATTTCTGTATAAACAGTGTTCGTAGAAAGTCATCTTCTTAGAGTGATTGCTTACAAATGTAATATCATACCCCTTCTTCTCTGCTTCATTCTTAAAACTCTCAAGAACCTCGGCGAAATACTCATGTGCAAGACCATTATTAAGAAGAACTCCTATGTTATATGAACGGTTCGTCTTAAGTGCTCTGGCTGCTGAATTCGGATAATATCCAAGTCTGTTAGCTGCCTCTTTAACTTTCCTGCGTGTCTCTTCACTGATGTCACTATGGTCATTGAGAGCTTTACTTACTGTAGCAATTGAAACACCACATTCTACAGCAACATCTTTCATAGATACCATAGATTCATTCCTTTCATGCATTACTTAATCGTTTTCGTAGCTTTACTATAACTCATATCAGATATAAATGCAAGTACTTTTATAAGTTTTACTTATTTTTCTATATATCATCGTATTTTTTGTGCATTTCTACCAATTCTTGCTCAAATCCAAAATAATCATTGATTTAATCCAAGCCTTAAAATATACTTATTACTATAAAATCAATATTAGAACTTGTACCTTAATGCACTTAATCGTTTTCTATAAATTATATGTGTACAGGAGGTATAATATGCAATTCGGTTTTTTTGATGACATCAATAAAGAATATGTCATAACCACACCAGAAACTCCATTGCCATGGATTAATTACTTAGGCTGTGAGAATTTTTTCAGTCTTAAGAGCAATACTGGCGGAGGATACTGTTTCTATAAGGATGCCAAGCTGCTCCGACTCACAAGATATCGCTATAATAATTCTCCTTTAGATAACAACGGCCACTACATTTATATTAAAGATGAGGATACCATATGGAATCCTGGATGGCAGCCATCCCAGACACCAGTTGAGGATTATACATGTCGTCACGGACTTGGATATACAGTTATTTCTTCATCTAAGAATGACATCAAGGCTACACAGACTGCTCTTGTTCCTATCGGAGATAATTGCGAGCTTGATAAACTTACTATTAAGAACACAGGAAATGCTGCTAAACATTTATCTGTATATTCTTATATAGAATTCTGTTTATGGAATGCAGTTGATGACTGCAACAACTTCCAGCGTAACTTCAGCACAGGCGAAGTTGAAGTTCAGCCGGAGATTAATATTGGCACCGCTGCCATGTCAGCAATATATCACAAGACAGAATACCGTGAACGGCGTAACCATTATGCTGTTCATGCCGTCAGCACTGCTGCCAGCGGTTTCGATACAAGCAGAGAAAGTTTCATAGGTACATACGGAAGTCCTGCAATGCCTAAAGCTGTTAAAGAAGGTACATCTTATAATTCTATTGCAAGCGGATGGTCACCTGTTGGATCTTTCAGAATCGATATCGACCTTGAGCCGGGCGAAGAGAAAGAATATGTATTCATTATAGGATATGCAGAGAACCCTGATGATAAGAAGTGGGAATCATTCGGAATCATTAACAAAGAACCTGCATATGCCCTTCTTGAAAAATACAACACTCCGGCAAAATTTGATACAGCTCTTGCTGCTTTAAAAGATTACTGGACTCATCTTCTCTCGTCTTATATTATTGACACAGAAGACAAGAAGCTCTGCCGTATGGTTAATATATGGAACCAGTATCAGTGCATGGTAACATTTAACATGTCAAGATCCGCTTCTTATTATGAATCTGGAACCGGACGCGGTATGGGATTTAGAGATTCCTGCCAGGATTTACTTGGCTTCGTACATCTTATTCCTGATTCAGCAAGACAGAGAATTCTTGATATTGCTGCTACACAGTTTGAGGACGGAAGTGCTTATCATCAGTATCAGCCATTAACTAAGAAAGGTAATTCTGATATTGGTTCTGGCTTTAATGATGATCCTTTATGGCTTATAGCAGGAACAGCTGCATATCTTAAAGAAACAGGCGATTTCAGCATTCTTGATGAAAATGTAGCATTTGACTGCGATGCAGGTAAGGCTCAGCCGCTTATGGAACATTTAAGAAGATCCTTTAATTATACAACTACTCATCTTGGACCGCATAAGCTGCCACTTATCGGAAGAGCTGACTGGAATGACTGTCTCAACTTAAACTGCTTCTCTTCTGCTCCGGGTGAATCTTTCCAGACTACCGGACCATCAGAAGGACCTGTTGCTGAATCGGTATTTATCGCTGGAATGTATGTAAAATATGGCAATGAATATGCAGACATATGCCACATATCAGGTCTTACAGAGGAAGAAAACGCTGTACGTTCCCATGTTGATGACATGTATAAAGCTGTTCTTGATGCAGGCTGGGATGGTGAATGGTTCCTTCGTGCATATGATGCTGAAAGCCGTAAGGTTGGTTCACATGAATGTGAAGATGGACAGATATACATTGAACCACAGGGCTTCTGTGTTATGGCAGGTATAGGTGTCAAAGAAGGACTCGCACAGAAAGCTATGGATTCAGTAGAAAAAATTCTTGATACCAAGTATGGAATCATGATTTTACAACCAGCTTACAGGTCATATCATCTTGAACTTGGCGAGGTATCTTCTTATCCGCCTGGATACAAAGAAAATGCCGGAATATTCTGTCATAATAATCCGTGGGTATCTATTGCTGAAACCGTTGTTGATGATAAAAACAGAGCATTCGAAACATACAAGAAAATATGTCCGGCATACCTTGAAGAAATAAGTGAGATACACAGGACTGAACCTTATGTATATTCACAGATGATTGCCGGCAAAGATGCAGCAAGATTTGGTGAAGCCAAAAACAGCTGGCTTACAGGCACTGCTGCATGGACATTTACAAGCATTTCTCAATATATACTTGGTGTAAGAGCTTCATTTGGAGGACTCACCATTGACCCTTGTCTGCCGGATTCTATTAAGGAACTTACAATCACAAGAAAATTCAGAGGTGCAACATATAATATCACCATCAGCAATACTAAGCACGAAAGAGTTTCTTCTCTTATTGTCAATGGTAATGAAATGACAGGAAACACAGTGCCTTTCAATGCTGACACTAAAGAATTCAATGTAATTGTTAATATCTGATATTTAAGGAGAATACTTATGTTTGATAAGAACTTTTTATGGGGAACTGCCTCAAGTTCATATCAGATAGAGGGAGCCTTTGCCGAAGATGGCAAAGGTGTTTCTATCTGGGATACATTTTCTAATAAGCCAGGCAATATCGCACACAACGAGAATGGTAACGAAGCCTGCGACCACTATCACCGCTATCGTGAAGATATTGTACTTATGAAAAGCTTAGGTATTCAGGCATACCGCTTTTCAATTTCATGGACACGAATCTTTCCAGATGGTATTGTAAAGGATTCTGACGGCAATGTGCATTTCAACCAAGCCGGACTTGACTTCTACGATAATATTGTAAACTGTTGTCTTGAAAACGGTATAGAGCCTTTTATAACACTCTATCACTGGGATCTGCCACAGGCACTTGAAGATAATGGCGGATGGCTGAACAGACAGACAGCTTATATATTTGCTGACTATGCAGAATTTATATGTGAGCATTTTTCTGACAGAGTCGTTAATATCGCAACTATCAATGAGCCACAGATAATCTCAGGTCTTGGATATATGAATGGACTTCATGCTCCCGGAAAGAAGCTGGACTGCATCAGCGTGCTGTCAGTCATACACCATCTTGCACTTGCACACGGTCTTGCTGTCACAAGAATGCGTGCCGTTGCAAAGCAGCCAATAAAGACTGGTTTTTCAAGCACTGGCGACTTGTGTTTTCCTGCAAGTGAATGTGATGAAGATATTGATGCTGCAAGAGCTGAAAGTTTCAAGATTGTTACCGGAAACATGACATTTAACCACACTATATTCTGCGATATGACATGCCTTGGCAGGTACCCCGATATTGCAGGAACAGGATTACATCTTGAAAAAGGTCTTGAAAAAATCGGACATTATAAAGAACTCCCATTCGTTAAAGACGGAGATTCAGAACTGATGCACCAGCCTATAGATTTCTTAGGAATCAATGTATATAACGGTCACGAGGTAAGTGTCACAGGACATATAAAGAAAAAGCCTGGAAGTCCAAGAACAGCACTTGGCTGGCCTGTAACTCCAGGAGTTATGAATTATGGTATAAGATACATGTATGAGCGGTATAATCTTCCAATATACATATTCGAAGACGGTCTTGCCTGCAACGATATCATAAGTCTTGATGACAAAGTCCACGACAGCAACCGTATCGACTTTCTGACAAGATATCTCACAGACCTTGAGAAAGCGTATAAAGCCGGTGTTCCGATACTCGGCTACTTCCACTGGTCATTCACAGATAATTTCGAATGGCACAGCGGCTACGACCCAAGATTTGGCTTAATCTATGTCGATTACGAAACCCAGCAGAGAATTCCAAAAGATTCTGCGTACTGGTATTCTGATTTAATTAAGAAGTCATCCAACTAAATATTGGTATTCATAAGTGTGCATGACGCCGTGGCATCTGTATATATGACATGTTCTCATGGATTCCTGCATCTAGTGTGAGTAAATGCCGCCATCTATAGAGTTTATTACAGTGCTGGAAATCAAACGCGCTTCGCTTGAACGAGATTTCCAGCACTGAACTTTTATAGATAGCGGCATTAACTCACACACGATTCGGAATAAATCGAACATATCATATATACAGACGCCACGGCTGTTATTCACTTCATATACGGCAATTCATTAGGATATGCACTATATAGAAGTACCTCTGCGATTGTACGCCCTCATGCCCATAACCCAATTTAATCATTCCTACGATTATTAAAGTACACAAAATTATCAATTGCAGTGAATATATCGTCAAAGTTCTCTCTTGGAGCTGCGTCTATGTATGCTTTTAGAATTGCATTTTCTTTCTCGCCCTTATATCTTCCATAGAATATGTCATATAGGTTATGTCCTCTGACATATTTTCTGATATTCTCCATGTTGTCTATGATGTCCTGTTTTGTCTCAATTGTTATGTTCAGTTTTTCTAACATATTCTTAGTGCTGACAAGGCGGTACAGGTATTCTTTATATTTGGCATATAATATATCATAGAACTGGTCTACACTTTTTACGACGCCTATTTTAGTCATTATCTCAGGGTCAAGAAAATAATTCTCAAATGAATAATATTTTAATATAAGCACATTACGGTCTGTTACTCTTGGCAGATTGCCATAATCCTGCTTTGCACGCTGCTTATAGTAGTTGGTAAGCTGGTCTCTTAAACGGTCAGCATCCTTACCATCTCCATCTCTTATCATAAGGAACTCATCCTTAAGATATAATGTATTTATATATTTCAGATTGGCATAAGTCTTGATGTTTGTACAACTGTTAGTTGCAATTATCGCTATACGATTGAGATTGCCATTCTCATCTATAACTTCTGAATAATATTTCTCCAGAAGTAGCGGCAGACGGCTTCTGTCCTGTTTTCCTTCCACTATAAATACAAAGCTCACATTCATAAGGTCATTGGCAGCATACCCAAGATCATCTAATATATCATCTATATCCGCCTCCGGAGTAGCAACTGTATTATTATCTCTATCGTTAATCACCTGACGAATCTGTCTTGTAGTAAAGTTAAATAACATCTGCGGTGAATGCGTGCAGAATATAACCTGATTCTTTCTTGAAAGCTTGTACAGAATTTCACTTGCTATCTTCTGTAACTGAGGATGAAGATATATTTCCGGATCTTCAATCAGAATAATGTATGGCACAGTACTTCCATATTCCGCATAGGTTTCAAGCAGTGATAGAATGTAGATACTGTTCAGTCCATCAGAAAGATCATTGACATCCCCATCAGTGTCACGCATTTCATTGTGAACAATTGTATCAACATGCATGAGTTTTTCTGCATCAAATGTAATCTGATAATGAATTCTTTCTCCAATGCCACCATTGTTCTTAAATTTTTCATTAAGTTTGTTCTCAAAATTAGCAAGATTAAAATTAAACAGCTTATACTGCATAAGTCTCGCTGTTTCTAATAAAGATAACTGTTCCGGTTTCTTGCGGTTAATAATTCCTATGCAATTAAAGCACTGATTACACATCTTATGCTTATCAAATATACACACGTTATCTTTAAGGTCTGCATATTCAGTTCCACCCTGCAGCATGATAAGATCTTCCTGAATTGATGACTTACGTCTTTCGTGGTCAACATAGAATATTCTGGGAAGGACTGTTTTTATATAAATATTGTTCTTCTTAACTCCGTCCCTGTACTTAATCTTACCATCACGGCTATATACATATTCAAATTCAAGAATACCATCCTTTAACGATGGAAGTTTATTGCAAAAATCCTTATACCACAAGTCATAATGCTTAAAAGAACTGACCTGTCCCTTCTGATACAATACAGCCAGATCCTCATCTTCAATACTGATGCGAACTGTAATGCTTATATTACCTTCGTTATCATTGAAATCTCTTAATGAAACTTCATAATCCCCGGTAACCGCTCTTATTGCGTCAAGAACCACACTCTTTCCTGCATTATTTCTGCCAACAAGAATCAGTACATCTTCAATATCATTAATCTCAAGTTCTCTGATTGATTTAAAATTTCTGATTAAAAGATATTCTATCCTCATACCTGTCCTCTGCCCCCTGATACATTTCTGCCAGCATATATTCTGGTGTATTATCATTAAATGTTGATATTCCTTTACCCGTATTAGGATTCTTTTTGGAATATACCATATCCACAATGAATGCAACTATCAATGCCGCACACACTGCACCAACAACCCTCAGTTTAATCTTTCTGAAGAAATTATCAAGAAGCGGTGCAATAATATATACGATTGCAACTCCTCCAAGTCCAAATACTAAAAGACCTTCAGCACATATTCTTCCATTAAGGTTAAGAAAATACCCGTTATAATTCCACCATCTTCTTCCGCAGCTGATTTCCAGATACAGCGATGTAAAATATTCAACAAATCCGCATAAAACTACTGATGCAAAGAATTCCACAACAGGCTTATTTCTTAATTTTTTAAGACATATCAGTATGAGTATCCCACCTGAACCATATATAGGAAGCCATGGTCCATGAAGAACACCTCTGTTTACAAATGTATGTGACGATATCAGATGAAACGTAACCTCCCATATCCATCCCACAAAACATAATGAAAAGAATATCAGTATAAGCGATGGTATTGAATAATTACGCATATACACTGTATTTTCAAGGTCAACTCTGTGTTCCTTAAGATTGAAAAGACGGGCAGGATAGGCTTTTCCAACTGCTTCTGCTTTATTCTTACTCATACGAAGCATTTCCTTCTTTTTTTCTTCAAATTCCAGCTCAGCCTTGCTGTTAATAAGTATTATGCCAAATGTGTTGGCTAAAAATACTCTTAATTTCTTCAATCTTCCTATTCTCGAATTGTGGTAATCATCAAAATCAATCTGTGGCTGTGGTCTGTCTATAAGTTTAAATACATCTGCATATACATTTTTAAGCTGCTCTTCTGATGGTCTTTCATACAGATATGAATCATTAAGCCACTGAACCGCCTCTGGTTCTTTTTCAAGATATACTGCTCTTACATTTGCATAGAATTCTGCATAAAATGCAGCTTTGTAAGGATTCACAAACAGAACCCCCACAACACCTAATGTTGCCATTCCAATCACTGTCCAGCCAATGAATGATACTCCATAGAGAAACGCCCTCCATTTGTAGCCTTTCATCATCTTTCTTGATAAGGTTATAGCCTCATTTGCCTTCATATCAGGATTCTCCGCGATAATATATGGCACCAGCATGTATGAAAAATGCTTCACAAATATACCCACAATTGTAAGTGACCATAATATTTCATATACATTATTGACAATAAGCACCCACGATGCCTTCATCCACCTTTTTACGCGGAGAAGAAACATGAACTTTCCAGGTGGAACAGTATCATATGTGCGCGTTTCAAGCACTATTCTTCTTGATATAACAAGATAAGTTTTCTTGATAAAAAATGTTATAAACACATATACCATAAGTGCCGCTATAAGAAGTATAAGCACTACTGCTCTTCTTGAACTTATGACTGATGATAGTGAATCCACAAATGTAAACACAATTCCTCCAGATGTTATGCCATTAACTATTGATGCAAATACACCTCTTGTTCTTCCCAATACCTTGGTTGCATTGTCTTTGGCCTCAGAAACCTTCGCATCAGACTGCGTCCTTCCAAAATCATCGTCACCCGTGATTACTGCGCCCATTGCCTGAACCACAGAACTTACAACCGAACTGTTAGCGACAGTATCAACATTTGCTTCAACCGATGCTGCTCCCTGAATTTCATTGTTAACTGTTCCTAAACTTTTAAAGGCTTCCATCGTCTCTGTATATTCAGAGCCAATGAAAGCCGCAAAAAGGCAGACTGCTACTAACAGCCAGTAATGTTTTTTTAAGTTCTTCTTAGCATTTTTAGCAAGTTCTTTTCTCTTAAAATCCATATCCCAACAATCTTCTTTACTTATTAAGTACAGTCTTGCGTACTACTCCAAGCGGATCTTTAACCATAAGTATGACAATCCATATGATAAGTCCAAAAGCTACCACTGATAAACCCAAAAATGCGTCATTAAGCATATCTGATGATGCCGGAGTAAAATACTCTGCCCCCAGTTCAATATATTCCACAACTGCATCTACCATCCACATAAGTGATGCACCCCAGTACATAAGCGCAAGTGTTCCAAGTTTTAACTGCGAACGCCTGTCATTAGTATACCATATGATAGTAGTTATAACCGCTGCAAATACAGCTATAAGTAATGTCATAATTATCTCTCCAATCCTTTAACTTCTGCTTCCTTAGCTGCTTTCTTTTCTACTCCGGAAGCTATTGCAACCATGCCGACCCACACAGCTGTAACAACCACTGCCATGCCAACACCGGCAGTTGCCATCTCTTTAAGCATCTGCACAGCATCCTCAGCGTTGCCTGCTGCTGTTAAGAATGGAAAGAAAGGAGTAACTTCTCCATGCCATACATGCTCGAATGCAAGTAAAGCTGTTCCTCCCCAAAGCATATTATTAAGCCATCTTAGCTTTCTTGAAAATGGAAGCACCTTTTCTTCCTTAACTGCTTCTACAGCTCCTTCTGTCTCGCACGAACATATTTCCTTCTTCTCTTTCTTTTCAACAATCTTAGTTATCGCTGTTGTAACGATAGCTTCAGTACCTGGTACTATAAAACATGCCATATTAAATTCCTCCTGATTCACGATGCATTTTCATGTTCCAAAATGCATATATTTATATGTATTTTACCTATTTCACATTAGATTGTCAAACATTGTAAAATATACATTTTCACATATATTTTCTCTTTATTCCCTCTGCTGAATATGATATAGTAAAGCAGATGGGATTCACTTTGGAAAGGAGATGTTCTTATGAAGAAAAGCTTTAAAAGACTGTTAAGCTGCATATTTGTAATAACATTTTTCCTTATTGGCATGTGCCTCGACAGGGCTCGTGTGAATATTCCTGAAGTGGACTCTTTTTCTGTATCAGAAGCTAAGGTATTCGCTACACCAAAAGCCTCTGTCAGTGATACCATGCCATGTACAACTGAAATGCTTGGACTTGTGAGAACATCAATCACCAATCTTACAGCAGACAGAAGCAGTTCCCGCAATGTATTACGCATATTCCAATTCTTACTTTGCGGTCTGTGTGCAGCTATCGGTATCAGTATCTATTTCAAACAGACAGGCGTAATTCATGATTCTATCACATGCAGCACCACAGATCGGAAGAGCGTCGTGTAGGGAAAGAGT
>ENA-OVGC01002506-OVGC01002506.1-human-gut-metagenome-genome-assembly--contig:-NODE-2506-length-12241-cov-7.434843_pt1 | contig 12241 bp, 6 predicted proteins | sample MGYA00237768_ERZ505415 | MGnify/ENA primary metagenome ERZ505415 (study PRJEB26158, sample SAMN06016382) | human gut metagenome | biome: human gut; feature: ankylosing spondylitis patient; material...
TCGGTACAGCCATCTTTGTGGAGGAGATTGGCGCCAACGCTGCCGGGTACGGTCTTTTGTATGCGATGTATGTCGGAACTCTGCTCAGGCCGTTGCATTTTTGTGTAAGGCGTAGAATTTTCCCTCGCAGATGTGGTCTTACCGCCAGTCTCTTGTTTATCAATGCACAACCGCTGTAAGAACTGTGCAGACATGCCTCCTATATTTTGTGTCGTCAAAATGACAGTCATGAGCTGTGCCGACAGTATTTACCTCTTGCGTATATAGAACTTATGTTCTATTATAACGTTTGAGAAAACTGAGAGGAGGACGGATAGATGGGACGGAATATTCTACACGTAGACATGAACGCATTTTATGCATCCGTGGAATGTCAGCGTCGCCCTGAACTGCGACAAAAGCCGGTGGCAGTCTGCGGTGATCCGGAGGCCCGTCACGGAATCGTCCTTACTGCCAACTATGTAGCAAAGCCACGAGGCGTCAAAACCGGCATGACCATCTGGCAGGCGAAGCAGCTTTGTCCCGATTTGGTGGTGCTGTCTGCCGATATGAGGGAGTATATCCGATTCAGTAAGATGGCTCGCGAGATTTACGAGAAATACACCGACCAGATCGAGCCGTTTGGCCTTGATGAAAGCTGGTTGGATGTGACCGGCAGCGTCGGTCTGTTCGGTTCGGCCGTGAGTATTGCTGAAGAGATCAGCGAGCAGATCAAGTTTGAGTTGGGGATCACCGCCAGCATCGGCGTTTCCGACAATAAGATCACGGCGAAGCTGGGTAGTGACTATAAAAAGCCGGACGCCATCACCCGTATCGAGCGGGATAACTATAAAGAAATTGTCTATCCGCTGCCAGCATCCGATCTGCTCTATGTTGGTCCTGCCACAGAGCGCAAGCTGCGCGGTATTGGGATTTATACCATCGGGCAGCTTGCCGAGGCGTCGCCGAAGCTTTTGGAACACAAGCTGGGGAAAATGGGGCTGGTGCTGCACACTTTTGCCAACGGGCTTGATGTATCGCCTGTGCAGCGCAGTGATCATATCCGCGCCATAAAATCGGTGGGCAACAGCGCCACCACGCCGCGCGATCTGGTGAGCGACGATGATGTGCGTCTCATGCTGTATCTGTTGGCGGAAAGCGTCGCCTGCAGAATGCGGGAGCTGGCATCAAAGTGTACGGTGGTCGAAGTTGCTGTCCGGGATACGGAGCTGCATTGGTACTGCCGGCAAAAGAAACTGGCAGTTCCCACCTGCTCCAGTGCGGAGATCGCGGAGGTGGCCTTTGACTTGTTTCGCCGCAGCTATCTGTGGACGCTGCCGGTACGCAGCATTGGTGTGCGCGGCGCCGATCTGGTAGATGCGACTATTGGTATACAAACGTCGCTTTTTGATAACGATAGGCGTCGGGGCGCGTGGGAACAAATCGATGTGACCATGGACAGGCTGCGGCAGCGATATGGCTATATGAGTGTGCGCCGCGCCATCACCATGTCTGACCCGGCATTGGGCTGCATCAATCCCAAGGATGACCATACCGTGCATCCGATAGGCTACTTCGCAAGATAGGGGGAATATCCATGGAACTTGAAAAGAAGTATGTGCCGGTGACGGTGCATTTTGACGCCAACGGGAAGATGCGTCCTATCGAGATCGAGTTTGACGAAATACGCAGATATCATATCGACAAGATACTGGACGTGCGCCGCGCAGCCTGCCAAAGTGTAGGCGGCGTGGGAGAGAGATATACCTGCCGCATACGGGGCAGGGAGAGTTATCTCTGGTTTGAAAAAGGCCGCTGGTTCGTAGCAGCGAAGGATGGAAAATAAGAAGGAGGCTGCCGGCGTTGCCGACAGCCTCCCTTGCGTAGAGAAAACTACTTACCAATACTTGGGATACTTGCTGGTGCTTTGCTGATGCTTTGCATACTCCCACCAGGGAACTTGGGTGGCAAAGTCCGTCAGCTTGTCCCAGAACTGATCGGCCAGCGTTCCCTTGTCCACGTAGACCGTGACAGTATAGGTTTTGCTGCTGCCATCCTCCATGGCGGCGGTGTAGGTCACGGCATTGGTGAAGTCCACCGTTTCACCGCTGCCAGGTGTCAGGGACTTGACACCGTTTGTGGCGATAACCGGGGTCAGCTTCGTCACATCTGTGCCGCGGGGCAGTGTGATGGTAATGGTATTGGTGGTGTTGTTCACCGCACCGACCACACCGCTGATGGAGAAGCTGGTGATGCCCTTGGAGGTCGTCGCGGCAGTCTCCCACTGACAACTGATGCTCACATTACCCTCAGGCATGGTAAAGCGGTTGTTAGTGATTTTCACTGTTTCGCCGCCAGCAACAGCCAGCGTGTAGGTCAGCGAATCCGCCACCATCTGATAACCGCTGTCGGGGGTTACGGTAACGATGATCTCATCGCCCGCGTTGGCCTTGGTGCGGTTGGGGGTGATGGTGCCGCCCTTGGGTGCCTTCACTGTAATAGTGTACGCTCCGGTATCCGGTACATCAATGCTGCCATAAGCGGGGATCTCGATCTTGAGAACCACGCTCCTGTTATTGGAGGCATCCACAACAACAATATAGATGTCGCGTGCGCCATCGCCCAGATTGCTGAGAGTGATGTTATTCACGCCTGTACTGGCTGTCCCCTTGTTGGAAGAAGCCAAAATCTCTTCCACCGTAGGCGCCGCCGCGCTGTGGTTGACAACCTTATAGAAGTAATTGCCTGCCACATTCGAGCTGAACTGTACGGCTGCGCCGGTCTTGCTGGTGCGGGTGGCGGAGCCGTTGGACAGGATAGGCTCCGTAGGTTCACCAGAGCCAGAATAGATCAGCTTAATGGTATAATCCTTGGTAGCTGTTCCTGCTGTTGCCTTGAACATAACTTCTTCGCCTACCGGCATATAGCAGGAGATGTCACCCTTAGACCAATCGCCTTCATAGCTGCCGCCTCCGCCTTCCTGCTTTACCTTTACGCCAGCAGGTGTAACGATTTTTAGGTTCAAACCGGACAGTCCTTCAGGGATCTTGGCAACCGTCTCTGCCGACACGGTGTTGGGAATGGTGATCGTCCAATTGTCGCCAGACGGAGCGCCTTTTGCGACCAGACTGCCATCTGCACTCTTTACCAGTGCGACAGATGCGATCGTCGGTGTGATCTCCGATGTGGACTCAAACTCTGCCGTTACCGTGACATTGCTCTTAGGCATCGTGAAAGTACCAACATTGCGGTCAGTCTTATCCGTGGTGACAGAAATGGCCTTCTGCTGTTCGTCCTTCACGATCCAGCTCTTCAGCGTGTAGCCGCTACCGGGAGCAGCGGTCAGCGTAACGGTCGTGTTCGGCTGCGCGGTCAAGTTGGAAGATGTGATCGTACCGCCTGTCGCCTGTGTCAGCTCGATGTCGTGCCGGGCATTATCTTCGGTCTTTTCTTCAAGCGTGGCATCAAGTGAATAGCTGTAATACCAATCATCAACTGCGAACGAACCTGATGTGTTTGTCGTTACGAGGATCCGCCTAAATCCGTCATCGACACGGTACGCAGTGATTTCCTTCAACACGTAATGCTCAGGTTCCGCAAGTGTTATGGTAAATTCACAGATATCTCCCTTCTTCAGAATATCTTTGCCGGAAGGCATACTCTTACCATTTACGGTATAGGAAAATGAAGCCAAATCACTACGAACGTGATCGCCCAGATTTATCTGGCCGCCTACACTAATAAGCCGTTCTTTCATCACGGCACGAATCGTTATACCCTCTGCATTAGACGGCATCGTGAAGGTTACCGATGTATTCTTCTTATCTGCATCAGGAAACAGTGGATCCGCGTTTTCAACTCCGTTCTGCGAGATCTCCCAATGGTCAAAGAGATAATACTCGTCAACATCGCTGATTGCTACGGTAAGCTGCGCTCCGGGCTTGGCGGACGTGATATCACGGCTCCCATTAACGGTAACAACAGCTTTATCGCTATAATCCACATTGACCGTTATGGGAAGCGGTGTGATCTCGCTGGCCTCTTCAAAGGTGGCGGTGAACTGCGTGTTCTTCGTTCCTACTACGAACTGTACAGTCATCTGTGATTTCTGGGCTTCGGTCAAATACGATCCGCCCGTTTCTGTCCAGCCTTTGAATACATACCCGTCTTCGGGAATGGCGTACATAAGCAACGTCGTTCTCTCTTTATAGAAATTAGTGCTGCTTGTGGGGGTCAATTCAACCCTGCCCTTCTGAGAGTCGTTGCTGGATGCCTTTATTTCCACATTACGCAGTTGGCGAATGTCGCCCGTCACAACAATGTTCTGCTTAGCATAAAACGCCAGATATGTAACCTCGTATGCAGTGCCGTTTATGTTTTCATTAACTGTCCTTTCGCCTATAATGTCGCTCTTAGGAATATCCGACTTCAGGCTCTCTAAGACATACCCGACTTTTGACTTGAATTTCTCGTTGAATCCCAAAAGCTTTACACATACTTTCTGGCCCTTCTCAACTCTGAAGACATTGTGATTATCATCAACTGCGGTGGCTCTTTTATCAGTGCCAAAGAACCCGCCAGCTACCAGATCATCAAAGCTCTTGTCATTCATGAGAACAACGTCAAACATTTTGTTAACAAAGACTCCTTCAGCCCAGAATTTAGCTGAGCTTCTATCGAAGATACCTTCCATAAGCTTCACTTGGACAGTAACATTGTCACTATCACCTGTCTGGAACTTTGCCTTAATGATAAAGCTGCCTTCGGGTGCGGTAATGGTCAGCGGATTCGCCTTGGCCTGCTCATCAGTCAGCGTCACGCCGGTGACTTCCCAGCCTGCGAATGTACTGGCCTCTGCCGCTTGAAGCTTCAGTTCCGCGCCGGTCACGGCCTTGACCACATCGCCATTGGCATATTCGCTGCCGTTGACCGTTACCTTACCGGTGCCTTCAATGCTGACAGTGCCCTTGCTGGGGTAATCCAGCACGATCTTCGCCTGCTTTACATTGCTGTTGACATCCGTGATGGTGAAGGGAATCTCTTCCCACGGGTGGGCACAGTCCGCCTTGAACTTGATGTTCTTAATACTCTCACTGCTGGTATTACTTACTTCCACATCGTCAGAAAAGGTCAGCTTCGCACCATCGGCATAACCAGCAGTGCCGCTTTGCAGTATTGGCATATACAAATATGCATATTCGGACGACCTTGGATCCTTTGTGGGAATGATCGTCATAACAAGATCATCATTCTTGTTATTGTTCCAACCAGAAATCGTCGCTTTTCCGAAAGCGTTCGTTGAACCTTCGCGGATCTCTGGTGCAGGGGGATTTGCCTCCAAAGGATTCGCTACAAATTTTCCGGCATCAGTGCTGAATTGGGCAGAGACCTTCAGCGAGGTATTTCCCAGTGTGATCGTCGCCGTGTCGTTTGCCATCTTCAGCGTATAGTCGCTCGTGGCGTTGCCATCCTTGTCTGTTACATTCCAGCCCAGCACGCCGTAGCCCTCATGGGGAGCTGCGGTAAGAGTCACCTGCGCTCCGGATGCAAGGCTTGTCAGCGTATCAGAAGAGGTAACGGCGCCGCCCTCGGATTGCTCGATGATAACATCCAACTGCTTAGTGAATTGCGGGGTAATAATGAGCGACACGTGGAAGCTCTCGTACTGTTTGGCGCCTTTATTATGAAAGCCCACTTCGATGTATTTATCCGACAAGTTACCCTTTCTCACATATTGGTACATCATCTTATCACCTTTTGCATAAGCAGTGGCGGAAGAACCATTCGCTTTAACATAGGTGACTTTCCATCCAGAAAAGGCATAACCATCATTAGCCGTTGCAGTCAGCGTAGCGACCATCTTACCGGTGGAGTCATCCAAGCCGGTCACAGTCGTTTCCGTACTGCTAATGGCATTATCCGTCCGCGTGATCTTTGCCGTGCCGCCCTCTGCCTGATTCAGCGTGACGGTTAGCGTCTTTTGGAAGTTCGCGGTAAGTGTAACAGCTCCGGTCGTTACACTCAATGTTGCCAGATTCTTTTCGAGCGTATCTTCGGTTATTGTTCCTCCTTCGGTCACAGACCAACTGTCAAACACATAACCGTCCTGCGGAACTGCCTTTATAGAGACAGTTGCATTTTCCTCAACATTATAGCTGTTGCCATCGGCTACGGCATGGCTGTCAATTACTACACTGCCGCCTTTGGCGGTAACATTGATCTGAACTGCACTTGCCGCCATTATTTGCGCGATAGATACAGGCACAATAATGCATAGCGACAGCAAAAGTGCCAATAGGGGAATGAATCTTTTTTTCATTAAATTCCCACCTTCATTTAATAGTGATTATATTCTCCATCATCGGTCTGACCTTCCTTACGAAAACCGGTGTGTGCTGTGGCTCTCCTGATGATCGGTTACCGTATTATCTTCAGAGACCTTGTCCCAAAGTTGCTGCGAGGTACTGCGCTGATACACCACGCGAACAACATAGTATCGCGTCTCGCTGCCAAGCCTCACGGTATAGGTAAGCGGTGTGGACAGATTCACCACTTCACCGGACACAGGGCTTACCACCGCGCCAGCAGATACAGTGACCACAGGTGCTACCGCGGTTACGTCCGTCCCGTTCGGCAGTACGACCTCAATCGTACCAGCGGTGTGATCGATCTCACCGTCTACACCCAGCACCGTGAACTTCTCAATCCTGGCAGAGCTGGACGGTGTTGGCGTCTCTCCGGAGGCAGAGATCAAGCTGCCTGCCGTGTTCGTTACCCGAACCGTATAAGTACGGCTCTCTACATCGCGGCCTGTGACCGTATAGGTGACCGGTGCGGAGAAGTCCTGTTCAGTTCCAGATAGCGGGCTGCACACCGTTGTGCCTGCACCCAGCGTGATGTCCGGCGCAAATTTTGTAGTGGTCAGATTGCTGTCATCCACCCCAGTCACGGAGATCGTGCCGCTAACGTTGTCAATGCCTCCGTCGTAAACCTTGCCATTGATCGTCAGCGAAAATGCCGTGATGGAGGCTACCGTTTTCGCTTGTACCTTGATGCGATAAACAGCGTGGTTTTTGCCATCCGCAGAGGTAATGGTAAACTCCGTCCAATCCGAAAGGTCAAGGTTCACAGAGCCATCCAAGACAGGCGAGGCACTCGCGCCATACGAGATGTTGGCGATAACACGCAGCTTTGTCACATTAATGCCACTGCTGACCGTCAGCAAAACGTCCGCGCCGTCCTCTTTCACTGTGACGGCCTTGTCCAGAATATCAAGATTACGCTGATTGGCATCTTGCAGGACTATGGTCGAAGTATCAAGCTTCGCGCCTGCCGGATCCACGTCGCCAAGTGTAACCGTGACCTCATAGGTTTTTGTGGTCAGGCCATCCTCAGCCAGCACTGTGAACGGCTGGGCTACGTTCTCGACAAATGTAACAGGGAGCGTCGGAGCTGCCAAGGCTGCACCTGCCGATAACGTGAAGTCGGGCGTTATATTCTGGAGGGACATTCCCTTCGGTAAGGTAACGGTGATTGTATTTTTACCATCCTTTGTCTCGATTTTTCCGTTTTGGCCCTCAATGGAAAACGACAAGATATCTGCGTCGGTCGAGAGAACCGTAGAAAAATCGTAACGATGATAGTAGAGGTGGTACGGATACCCTGCTCCACCCTTATTCAAGAATCCAAGATACCATTGCAGCGCATAGCAAGATTGGTACGTCGCCATTGCATTAGTGGTACCATCCTGTGTGTGCTTGAATCCGTCTAATGTCGCAAACAAGTCCATCCATTGCGTCAACACGGTAGTTGTTCCATTACCGAATCTCGGATCGCTGTAGGGGTCGATACCGCAGGATGCCAAGGCGCAAATGACCTGCGCCGTTGTCTCACTGTTGACCTGTGCGCCATACACGAATGTGTAGTCCTCTCGCATATACTTGACAATCGCAGCGACACCATCATCTAATTTCGCACGAACACGCTCACCATACACAGGATCATCCTGATAAGGTGCGAACGCATACATGACCATGCCAACCTCATCCATTCCGTACATTCCCGGTGGATCAAACGTGCATTGGAGAAGTGTATCCAGCAAAGACTCTCTTGTGCGTGCAGCATTCGCGGGAACAGAATAATTGCCCATATCCAATGCACATAAGCCGAATGAGACGCCAAAAATTGTTCCGCTTTTCGTTTCAAGCAGATTCGCAACCAGGTTGTCGATCTGATTTCCAACCTTATCTATAAACGGCGCGTCATCGTTATACTGTGCAAGATTTGAACAATCGTAGCCTCTTGAGGTCAAGAGCATAATCAACCGTGCGACGTCTGTCATAGTGCCATTGGGGCCTACATTCAGATCATTGATCTCCTTGGCAATACTGAAGCCGTTGTTTGTATTTGGCCCACTGCTCTGCTGCTGGTTTTCATATATACCAAGCTGCATCCACTCCCAGTCATCACTGGCGCTGTCCCGATATTTATCGATAATGGTATTCAGTAGGCTTTCATATTTGCTTTTATCCGGATTTTCCTGCCGCTGCGTGGATACTGTAACGGTGACGGTATATCTCTTGGCCTCCCCGTTTTGTGCGGTAACTGTATAGACAACCGGCTCAGTAAAATCCTGCAAAACGCCGCTGGCAGGCTCTACCGTGGCAAACTCAGGAAGCGTAATGGACGGTGCAAATCGCTTGGATGAACCGGCTGGCAACTCCAGCGTGACCGTCCCGGCTTCGTGGTCGATTTTACCCGACAGCGTGCCGAAATCGAAAGTCTTTAACTTGTTGTCAGAAGAGGCAGGGAGCATCTTCACGACAATCGAGTAGTCCTGATGAGACGTTCCATTCTCCGCCGTTACCCGGTACTTAATAGGAGTGATCTCAGAATGCTCAAAATCTTCTGTTCCCAATACAGTGACTGTCGCATCATAAGATGCGGTATAACTGCTTTTGAGAATACTCCAGTTGTCCGCGTAGGGGATGGTCACAGTGATTGTATTATTTTCACCCCATAGGATCGTTTCACCTGTTAAGCCCACAGAATAGCTGAGTAATTTACATTCTGATGAATTGCCCTGTGTTATATTCAGCGTATAATCCTTGGTGTAATAAAGCCCATCCGTATCGGCGCCTGCCTGCGCATACGATGTCAGATCCTCAATCAACCGCAGCTTCTTTGCCGCCGCAAAGTCGATCTTGCCATCTGCATCAGGTGCTACGAGTTGTCCATCCGCATCCAAGAATTCATAGGATGTACCGGAATTCGTGATCTGCGGGACTTGGCTCCATGACCAGTTCTTGGCTAAATGCAGGGAAATGATTTTGTTATCTTCGTCAATATCGGCAGTGCGATCATTTATTTGAAATGCTGTGACCGCATAATTCGGAGCACCGGAGTAGAGCTTCAGAACATAGCTACTGACGATGCGCCCACCCTTTTCGGTATCATAAACGGTATTCGTGGCAGGGTCTCTTGCGTAAATGTCCAACAAGACCGTGGTGTTCGCTGCCCATGTGCCGCTCGTGACCGCAGAATATGGCGCCGTTACCACCATGTTAAGTGATCCGTTAGCCTTCTTCCAATTGGTTCCCTTCGGCAAATATAGCGCATATTCCGTATCTGATACAGCAACGGCTTCACTCCCCATGACTTGCAGGCTGGATAGCTCCGGCTTTTCAATAGGCTGCCGGCAATAATCCATATAATAGGGAAGTATATCAGTAAAAAACGCCGCCGCCTGGTCCGGCGCCAGCGCACTACGTTCGGAAAAATTCTGCCTAATTGCACTAAATTCAGGCGGGTTCGATACATAAGCATCGCTCCACCCAAAACTCGATACTGTACCACTATAGTTCTTGCATATTTTTTGTAAGCACCGGAAATTCTGAGGGTGATAGCCGCCAACAACTGCTTTTGTATTTGTAGAAAGCGTGTCATACAGTGACTGCACCTTATTTAATGATTCCAGATAATAAATGGATGCTTCTGTATAATCGGCATCCGTATAGTCACGTATTTCGGGTGTCGCGATAATGAATAGATCGCATTGTCTCCCGTCATTTGCTGTCCATTTCACTTGAACAGGCCGATAATAATTAGCTTTTGCAAGCTTAACGGTAGGCGCATTGCCATCGCGCTCCGTTAAGGTCAACGTCAACGCATAGTTGTCTCGCGTTGCGCTTTTCGTATCTAAACCGGGGATCACGACAATGTAAAAAATGTTGCAGCGATCCAACTTATCCTTGCTGTCATTCAAAATCGGCAATTCTTGCACTTCGGGGTATTCATCTGCCGAGATTGAAATACGAGTGTATGAATTGCTCGGGAATCCTGTCGCATTAGACGCATCATAATCCATCGGCCAGAATGTGTCCATTCCCGGCATCGCGACGGCTGTTGTGACTAATGATCCCAGAACCAGCGTTATCGTCAGCAATAGAATTGCTAACTTCTTTATTTTCTGTTGTGTCTTCATGTTCTTTGCCCCGCTTACGCACGTTATTAAAAGGGCGGTGGGCCCGGCCCGATATGAGCCGGACCCACCGCAGGTATTCAGATAGAGATTACAGGCTTGGAGCATATCGCTCCTGCTGGCCGAGGGGCAATTACATCATAGCATGCCCGTAGTCATAACCCAGGTCAACACTGTAGTACCAGGTCACAACATCACCGGGCATCAGCGGGAATGCGGTAGCGCCGATCATGGGCAGCATCTCGACACCACCGCGAACGACCTTGTACATCCAACCGCCGGAATTAGGATAGTACTGTCCCCCGTAAGTCCAAGAGGTGGCACTATCGATTCCGAGGAAGCCAACATGAGTAACATAGGTTCCTGCGTCATCATAGGTAACCGTCAGTTGATTTCTATCGTAGCAGAGCTTGTCCAGAATGCCGGCAGCCGTGGTATTCGTCAGACTGCTATAGGTCGCGGTCTTGGAAGCCTCTGTAGCAAAGTACGTATCCATGATCCCGAGGCACTCTTTCATGTAGTCGATCTGATCCTGAGTCACGGTATCAAGATACGGGCAATGCTGCATACCGGGATAGGTATAGGTGGTGGGGCCGGTCAGGGTGCCAAAGTAGGTGGCACGAGAATAGTCAATGTTCACAGTTGCGTTCAGTGCACCAGGAGCATAGGCGGAAATGTAGTGCATCGAGCTCTCGTTAGTGCCATAAAGCACCTCGACTTCCAGCACCTGACTTGCCGGATTGAAAGTGCCAGTGTAAGTAGAGCCGGTGGTTGCAACACTTTCGCCGTTGATCTTGATGCCGGTTCCATTGAACTCCAGAGTAAGATCCATGCTGCTGGATACACTGCTATTGACCAGCAGATGAGAATAGGCCACAATATTCTTCTCTTCGCGCTTGTCAAAGTAGTTAATTGAGGTCTTCTCGAATGTGGTTGTACCCCAAGTGACATTCATATCACCAGCCGTGGTGGGGGTCGTCGCGAAGGCGGTCACGCTGAGGCTGAGAGCCATCACCAGCGCGAGAAACAGTGCGGAAATACGCTTCAAATTATTGCGCATGTTTTCTCCTCCATTTTGTTCTGTCATTCGGAGTGTTCTCATTTTTCCGGTTACCCACACTCCACAAAAGGTAACCGTCCGCAGGTTGGCAATTCGTATGCCGATTTTTAATGGGTCATTGGCAACGCCCTCCTCTCTATCCGAATCCCTTTTAGCTGTAAGCTGTCTGGAATATCAATCCAAACAACTTACAGAAGAAACAACTGTCTTTTCGTATCCATCAAAGGTCACGGTAATGTCATGTGTTACTCCATTCGCGTAGTCCAAGTAAACCATTGCGGGAGATTCATCCGAGAAGAAATAACCGTCAATTTTGAGAGAATCACCATTAAATTCAATCACGACTGGAAGCGCACTAACTTCTCGTGCTTCTGGTAAATCCAGCGTCGCAGAGTAGCTATTTGTCACAACACCGCTTTCTTTATCCGTGATTTGTAGCTGCTCGATTTCAAATGACAAGTCCCTGTACTGCATGCAAATCGCCCCAGGCTGTGATAAATCGGCATCCAGAATCACGCGCTGTTCTTCATATTTATCATTCTTTCCACACCCTGCCAAGCACGGCAGGAGGCAGAGTACGGTCAGCACTATACAGCATATCTTTTTCATATCGTCACCTCACTCAGAGCGGATGGCCTCGTTGGGGCTGATGAGCGTTGCCTTGCGGGCGGGGATCCATGCGGCGGCAATGGCCACGCAGCCGGAAAACACCACGCCGCAGA
>ENA-OVGC01002510-OVGC01002510.1-human-gut-metagenome-genome-assembly--contig:-NODE-2510-length-12224-cov-19.403156_pt1 | contig 12224 bp, 11 predicted proteins | sample MGYA00237768_ERZ505415 | MGnify/ENA primary metagenome ERZ505415 (study PRJEB26158, sample SAMN06016382) | human gut metagenome | biome: human gut; feature: ankylosing spondylitis patient; material...
GGTTTTTGCACAGCGCGACGATCTTGTCCATCGTCTTTTCGGTGTTTTTCATGGTGAATTTCTCCTTTCGATGTTTGGCTCAGGAGAAAAAAACGCCCTGAGCCTATTAAAGTAGGCTCAGGGCGAACAAATCATTGTCCGTGGTTCCACCTGAATTCCCCGCTGGATGCGGGGCACTTCGTTCCCTTGTAACGGAGGGACCGGCACGGCATTTCCGCCGCGCGGCTCAAAAGCGCCGCCTTTTCCGTTCCGCAGGGACTTGCACCGGCCGTCCCCTCTCTTGAGCGAGTGAAAAGAAAAGGCTTCTTTCTCGCTGCCTTTATTGCGCTCAGCATACCATGACTGAAATTGTTTGTCAAGACAAACCGAGAATCCCTGCGTACCCGCAGGGGAGCGGGCAAAGGGGGATATTCTCTTTTATAAAAGAGAATATCCCCCTTTAAATCCCCCAAGAGAAAGGTTTTCACATTGCAAGCGAGCAGCTCGAAGAGCTGCAATGCTTGCCGATGCTACTTCCTGCGCGCGGCGTTGCCGCGTTTAGAACTGCTATACGATTTGCCTCTGCTCCTACTATCCGCTGTTGCGCAGCCGTTGGCAGCTTTGCTGCCTTACGGATGCGGCACACCCCTTGCGGGTGCCGCTCTGCCCATCTTGTAGCAGTGCGCAGTAATCATCGTCTACCGCCAGTCCCAACAATGCGGCGAGCGCCAGCAATGCCGCATTCGGCAGGCAGTCTGCTGCCAGATGAACGTCACTCGCGCCTCACGATAGTAAGGCGCGGTTGAGAGTGGTGACGAAAAGTAGGGGTTCCTGGCGAAGCCATGTACACCGCACCTGATTCCGCAGGCTGAGCAGTTTTTCAAGATCGAGACTGCCAATGTCGGGGGTCGAGGGGGACTCCCCTCGCGTTCTCTTGGGGGTTCAAGGGGGCCATTCTCTCACGTGAGAGAATGGTCCCCTTTGCCCGTTCCCCTGCACGGTGCAGGGAATAAAGACAAAGCGCCTTCGGCGCTGCTCCCCCTTCCGCGCCCGCCGGGTGCCCAAAACCGCGCTCGCGCGCTTATCTTGCAAGCGCGGAACCACGTTCCGCTTTAAAAAGCGGCAGGAACGCGCTGCATTCCCACCCCTCCTCCCAGCGGCGCAGGACACCTTCTCCGTCATTTACCTCGAAGGTAAAAACGACCGCATCCTCCGTCTGCGCGCTTACGCGGTAGGTAAGCGTCACCGCCGTCATCTGCCATGGGGCGGAGCGCGCCATCGCCGCGCGGCAGGTCTTTGCGGCATCTGGCAGCAATTTCTGCTCGCAGCGGGCAAAATAGGCATCAGCGAGTGCGCGGTAATAGCGGTCGAAGCGCTTCTCGCGCCGGCTCTCCCCTTTTGTCTGCGGCAGCGTCAAGCGGGCGGTCAGGACGGTGATGTCCTCCCACTGCCAGCTTTTTTCCTGGGCAAAATCTTCTCCCAGCGTCAAACGCGGATGCTCCTTCATGCGCTTCCTCCCCGTTTTTTCATTTGGGGCAGTCTATGCCGCTGCGGCCAAAGCGGTGCGGCGCGAGAAAATGCGGGCGCGGCACTTTACTAATTTCGCACTCTCTGCTAAACTATATGGGATATTTGCAGAAAGGAAGGCGACGGGCATGGACAGCTACGAAGCTCTCGCCGCGTCCTACGACGAGCTGACCGAGGACGTGGAATACGAAAAGCGCGCGGACTTTGTCGAAAAGCTCTTTCTGCGCGCAAAGCGTCCTGTCAAGTCGCTGCTCGACCTCGCCTGCGGCACGGGTACGATGACCGTGCTCTTCGCCCGACGCGGCTACACGGTCACGGGCGTCGACTATTCGCCCGAGATGCTCGCGCAGGCACAGCAGAAGCTCGCCGCGATCAATTCCCCGCCGCTGCTTTTGTGCCAGTCGATGCCGCAGCTGCGACTGCTTGACAGCGTCGACGCTGCGATCTGCTGCCTCGACAGCATCAATTATCTGACGCGTCCGCGCGACGTGCAGCGCACATTCAACCGCCTGCACGACACCATCGCCCCCGGCGGGTCGCTGGTGTTCGACATCCACGCCGTCTCGAAAATGGAAAAACTCGACGGCGAGGTGCTGCTCGACGAGCGCGAGGACGTGTTCTGCCTCTGGCGCACGCGCTACCGCAAAAACGTCAAAATGCTCGACTACGAGGTCGACCTCTTCCGCCTCCAGCCGGACGGCGCGTGGGAGCGCGACTTTGAAGAGCACCACCAGCGCGCCTACACGGTCGAAGAATTGACCGCGTGGCTCGAAGAGGCCGGTTTCACGGCCATCCGCACGCATGGCGAGCTCAAGCTGCGCCGCGCGAACGAGCGCGACGGCCGCATTTACTTCAGTTGTATCAGAAAGTGAGGAACCATATATGGAAGCACAGAAGGACTGTCTGGTCCGCGCCATCTCGAAAGATGGCTTTGTCAACGCTGTCGCGGTCTACACGCGCGGTCTGACCGAGCGCGCCCGCCAGATCCACCACACCTCCCCCGTCGCCACGGCGGCGCTTGGCCGCGCGCTCGCGGCCTGTTCGATGATGGGCAACGCACTCAAGGATAACGGCGCAAGCGTCACGATGCAGATCAAGGGCGACGGCCCGCTCGGCACCATCCTGACCGTTTCGGACTCTGAGGGCAATGTGCGCGGCTACGTGCAGAACCCCGCCGTCGATCTCGCCCTGCGCGAGGACGGCAAGCTGGACGTCGGCACCGCCGTCGGCCACAGCGGCACGCTGACGGTCATCAAGGACCTCAACATGCGCGAGCCCTACGTCGGCACGGTCGACCTGCTTGGCGGCGAGATCGCCGAGGACGTGGCCGCCTACTATGTCGAATCTGAGCAGGTGCCGTCGGCCTGCGGGCTGGGCGTTCTCATCGACCGCGACCGCAGCGTGCTCACCGCGGGCGGCTATCTCATCCAGCTCCTCCCCGGCGCGGGTGAGGACGTCATCACCAAGGTCGAGGGCGGCATCTACGCAGCTCCCAGCGTGACGAATCTCTTAAAGGAGAATTCTGATCCTGCGGTGCTGCTCAAAACGGTGCTGTCTGATTTTGACATGGAGATCCTCTCCGTCGATCCGATCGAATACCGCTGCTACTGCTCGCGCGAGCGCACGGAGCGCGCGCTGCTGTCGCTGGGGTCAAAGGAGCTTGAAAAGATCGTGGACGAGCAGGGCTCTGCTGAACTCACCTGCCAGTTCTGTGACAGGGTGCAGAACTTTACCAAAGAGGATCTGACCGCCATGATCGCCGATCTGAAAAAGCAGGGAAAGTAATGCATTTCCCTTTTCCAAAAGTTTTTTGAAAAAATCAAAAAATAAGGTTGACACGGCAGGGGTTATTCTGTATAATAACCCTTGTCGTTCGCCGAAGCGATTATTTCGAGTGGGGAGCATAGCTCAGCTGGGAGAGCATCTGCCTTACAAGCAGAGGGTCACAGGTTCGAGCCCTGTTGTTCCCACCATAAATTCGGCCAGGTAGTTCAGCTGGTTAGAACGCCGGCCTGTCACGCCGGAGGTCGAGGGTTCGAACCCCTTCCTGGTCGCCATTTGCTGCTGTAGCTCAGTAGGTAGAGCGCATCCTTGGTAAGGATGAGGTCGGCAGTTCGAATCTGCCCAGCAGCTCCACAGAAAAGCCTTGAAACCATTATGGTTTCGAGGTTTTTTCTTTTTTTAAGTCGAACCTCAAGTACCATAGATTTGCGGGGTTGCTAAACATCATGCTAAACGAAAAAGTGTTTGCATCGTGTGCTGTCTTATGCAGAGACTTTTAATAGCTGCATGAGCTTGGCAGAGAGGTCAGGATTTTCCTGAATCAGTTTTAGAATTTCGGCTGCGTCAAGAGATGCTGGCTTCTCATTTGATTTTGCAGGAGTTGGATAAAAACTTGATTCAACCATCGATGCAAGCTGTTGCTTCTCTACTTCAAGTGCTTCATTATAATGATGCATAAGCACTTCCGGAGATTGTCCAGCGTTAGCAGCCACAAGTTGGTAATTGTTTTTAGTCAATCTGATTTTGTGCATTTGTCCTGACTTACGTAAACCCTGAAGATCAATTTGGTCCGTAATATTCATTGCGCTTTGCCATTCTTTGAAGGACTTGCAGAGATTATTTGGGTCAATGGGACGTCCATCTGGCTGGCAAATCAGCAGTCCATTATCTTGATATTCAGAACCGAGAGATTCTTTCGCTCTGTTGATTTCCGCAATGCGCTCTTTGATTTCTTGAACTAATGGGCTTGTCAGGTATTGCTTTCTCAAACTGCCTTCTGTTTTTGGAATTTTTAAGACAAGGCGACTTTTAGCGTTAGAAAACTGTTTCGGAAAAACTTTAGCAATCTTTTCTCTGGAGAGATTTTTGAGGGCCTCGTCAGAGACACGTTCAAGAATTTGGGAGATCCACATGCTGCCTTCATCAAGGTTGATTGAGTGAATGTCAATAGCAACAATCTCGCCCGCTCTAAGTGAACATACAAAGGCCAGGTGAAGCGAGAGATGGAGAATGGGATCTTCTTGAATCTGATCGAGAATTTTTGAAATATACTCAGCAGACCAAGCTTTACGCCTCTTGTAGTGCTCGGATGGACCTTTGGTGTTGGGAATCTCTGCGATGTAGTTCCATCGTTTTGCTGTTTCAAAACCAAGTGTAAGAATGTTATAGCACTTTTTTACAGTTCCGGAACTCAGTGTTGGAATTTCCGAGGTGCGTTTGCCATAGCTCTTGCTTCCACGGCAAGGTTTCTGAAAAAGATGGTCGATAAAGCCATCAATGGCGCTGCTGGTAATAGAACTCATGACCCAATCACCAAAATAAGGGTATATATGCGTTTCCAGATTTTGACGATAGCTGTCATAGGTTTTAGGTGAGAAATTCTTCTTTCTTGCGTGTATTGGAAGAAATCGCTCCATAAATTCTCGATAGGTCTTGCTCATATTATCTTCGCTTTCAGGGGACGGAGTATCGGGAGCAGTTGCTGTCTTTTCAGCAGCAATTTTTTGAGCTGCCTTTTCAACGGCTTTTTTTCTACGATACTCGGATGCTTCATGTGTAATATCAGATGTCCTGTTTTGAGATTGAAGATAGTCAATATAGGCTTTGCGCTGAATTGCTTCCAATTCAGAAGAGTAAGATTCCCATTGCTGTTTGCGTTTTCCGTCAGCTGCTTTGTAAGTATAGACGACATTGTGCGATGTTCCGCGTATTGTATATGTTGCCATAACGGTTCCTTTCTTGCTCGTTGCTTTATGATTGATCTAACGCATTGAACCAAGAATCGAATGATTCTTTATGAATGCGTAGGCACCGTTTGCCAAGTCGAATGACCTTAAAATCTGTTGTATGCTCGCAAAGGTAGTAGGTTTTGCGAAGACTGATGCCAAGAATTTTTGAGATCTGTTCGACGGTGTAGGTGCGTTGAACACTGTTGCCGCAATTTTGGTCAGACAAAATAATACCTCCTCGCAGCTTGGAAACCGCTATAGCTTGCAGTAAGTACCTCCTTCCCTAATTGTTTAGCAGGGTAGGCATATTATACTCTCCACAACAACGATTGCCAAGCATAATTTTATTGAAAGTCAATTCGCTTTCCGGGCCATTTCCTGCGCCCTCGCTTCAGGCCGCGTATTTGCAGGCTGCCGCTGTGCGGCACTTCCCCGGCAGGTACGCAAACGCATACTGTCAGCCGATCCTGTATAACTCCCAGACGAATCTATGTGACCGCGCTATTCTATGCGGTGTTTTCAAGGTTCAAGGCACATCTATTTGCCGTTCACACAATAAATACGGAGAAACATAGACAAATTTTGCAAGTTACAGAAAAAGTTAATAGATAAGCCCTCGTAAAACGTAGTCGTTTTACGAGGGCTTAATATTTGTCCAATAAAATTCTATCACTGCAAAGAAAAAATATCAGCTATCCTGTCCAAAAATACATCTCGCTGTCGTATTTAAGAGAATGAAGGGAGGTGAGATTAGTGAAAAAGCGTTTCTTTTGCATGTCTCTTATTCTGGTGATGCTTCTTTCTGTTTCGGCACATGCGATCCAAAGCCGCAGCATTACCTCGGTGCCCCACCTGAGCTTCGATGGGAATAACGCCTCATGTGTAATTCAGATTGTCGGCGATAAGATGACAGATGAGATTTCGGCGACGATGGAACTCCGGTGTGGCAGCGATTTGATCGCAAGCTGGAACGGAAGCGGATCTGGCATTTTGAAGATGACAAAAAGTGCGGCAGTCAAAAAGGGAAAAACCTATACCATGGTTGTCAATTTTTCCGTGAATGGAACAGAGCGATCCCCAGTTACTATCAGTGCCACAAATGGCTAAAAGATGAATAGTAAAGGGCCTCCAGTTAACGCCTGATAACTTAATATATTTCAATGCCTTACCGATATGATAGGGGGTGTATCCAATGTTCTAAGTGACTGTAAGCTGTAATAGTTATGTCTCAGATAAACATGTTGCAAAAGCAATGTCAAATTCACATTAATATGAAATATAAGGTATAGATAATACCAAACGTCGAAAGGAGATTACTATGAAGAGAACCGCTTCTTTGTTAATGGCTATTTGCATGGTATTTGCGCTTATGGTAAATGCTTCCGCGTTCGAATTGTCTGCCGAAGACACTGTTAAGCCCGCCGATCCTATTCAACAGATGGTTGACGAAAAGATGGCAGTGATCCTTCCTCAGTTAGCCGCACAGGACGCTCTCTATCTCGCAGATGATTATGAAGCGATTCTTTACGCCATGTTCTCAGCTGAATACGACGAAAACTCAATTTCTCCTTTAGAGGATGGCACAGTAAATAATGTGTACGCTCCCCGCGGTGGCTCTGTAGCATACAAGCAGGCGCGAGAGTGGGGGGGCTGTTCCTGGTCGTTTTGTAGTTGTTGGTTGTACTGCAGAGCAGGGTGAAAGATGGATTAATGAGATTGAAACTCAGCGAGATGTTGCAAGTGCTATTATGGAGGCTGTCAAGACCTTAAATTGGCTTCCTCCTTATATTACAGGAAGCGCTAATGCCCTCCTTTATACTACCGTCAGTATTAACCAGTCAATTCTCAACGATATTCAGTCGTGCAATGGCAGAGTGATGGTTTTGAACACTATCAGCTATATTGATAACGCCGCGCACCCCGCTGTGATGGGATGGCCCACTACCAGCATTCCGGTCCCCTACAACGCTACTGAAATTGTTTCTCGAGTTAATTAACTCAAACTTCGCACCTTTGAAAATGCAACTTTTCAGTTAAGATGAAAACAAAAAATGTGCAGGCTCTATATGTGTTAAAATGAAATTGCTAAAAATCATCAAACACATAAAAAGAGGGCCTGCACAATGAAGAGTATAGCATTTGATGAAGAAAATGGGAAGCAGATTTCCGCAAGAATCCAGGAATTTTTCAAGCGGTATCAACTGAGTGAAATTCTGCGAAAAAGCAATGCTTACAAGCAGCAAGGCGTGTCCGTCATGGCCATCATGAGCTACCTGTTCTGCCTGGTATTTCGCAATCGCAGCATGTTTCTGGACATGCAATCCGGCAAAGCTCCGGCCTTCAGAAAAGACACCGTATACCGTCTCAAAAATGCCACGCACATCAACTGGATGCGCTTTACAACGCTGCTCTCCGCCAAGATCATTGGAACAACGGTGGAGCCTTTGACCAACGAAAAACGCAGGAACGCTTTTGTCATTGATGACACCGTTTTTGAGAGAAACGGCTCCAAAAAAGCAGAGCTGTTAGCGAAGGTTTACGACCATGCCCGTCACCGTTACACCCGTGGCTTCCGCATGGTTACCCTTGGCTGGTCTGACGGCGTGACCTTCCTTCCGGTGAATTCCTGTCTGTTGTCTACAGGTAAACAGGAGAATCGACTTTCTGAAGGAAAGATTCTGGATTCTCGCAGCAATGGAGCAAAAACGCGGGAATTGGCCGTAAAAAAGGGAACGGAAGTCATCTCGGATTTGATTTTCGAAGCCCAATCTGCAGGGATTTGTGCGGACTATGTCCTCTTTGACAGTTGGTTTTCTTCCCCGAAGGTAATCCGTTCCATGCGAGAAAAGAATCTGGATGTCGTGGCCATGGTGAAGAAAAGCAGCAAGATCCACTACTCGTTTCAGGGCGAGCTGCTGTCCTGCAAGGAGATCTGCGCTCGGTACAAAAAACGCCGTGGTCGCTCCCGTTATTTGCTGAGCGTCCCCATTGAAATTTGTGGTGGAGAGCCGGAGGATGCGCCTATTCCGGCCAAGCTGGTATTTGTCCGAAACCGCAGCAATCGGAAAGATTTTCTGGCGCTGATTTCCACCGATACGACGTTGACAGAGGACGAGATCATCCAGCTCTACGGCAAGCGCTGGGACATTGAGGTTTTCTTCAAAACCAGCAAATCTGTGCTGCGGCTGACCGGAGAGTGCCGCTCTCTTTCTTACGATGCAATGTGCGCCCAGTGCGCCATTGTGTTTGCCCGATATATGTTCCTGGCGGTTGGTATCCGGGAGAACCAGGATCTTCGTTCTGCCGGTCCATTGTTTTGCCTGGTAGCAGACGAATTGGCGGATATATCGTTTGCGGAGGCTTTGGAGAAATTGCAACTTTTTCTGGAAGAATTGCTGCAGGGGTTTCATCCCTTGCAGCAGGGTATTTGCGCCCTCATCGTGGAGTTCTTGGCTGATTTGCCGGCTGATGTTGCGAAATTCCTCGATTTAGACGGGCTAAAGGCTGATTTTGACGCTAAAACAGGGTGCGAAGTTTGAGTTAATTAATGGAAAGAAGATGGATTGTATTATGAAAAAAATCAAAAGAGCATATATACTGCTGTTTGTATGCGTCATGACAGTTTGCTTTTCTGGATGTCAAAATCAGTCTGATGTCTCCTCTGAAGATGTAGAAAACTCATTGTTCATGGAATGGTGTAGCCGGTTTCGTGCTTCGAATGAGCCCTTAATTCTGATTACTTTCCCTGATGGGACGTCAACAGCACTTGTAGGTGAGAACGCTGTTACTGCGGCATCGGATATGGAGAAGGCGCTTACGGCGCTTACTGCGGATGATTTTTCTGTTCTGCAAGATTGTTCTGCATCCACAGATGCTCCTTACATTATCATCTCCGACAATTTAACCGAATACAAGTTTTCACCTACCGATAATGGCGTTATTGTAACAGGAACCCCTGATACACGGGAGGACTTTTTGAGTGAGGATGAATTATTGGTTATAAACGACACTGACTTCGCTAAAGTGGTAGATGGCCTCTTGAGCGATGAATAGTGTCATATATTAGCCGTAAAGACTATGGCTCCGGCTGCTTTTGTGATTGGACTAATACATACCTGATAAACCCTTGCCATTCTGGAAAAATGGAATGGCAAGGGTTTACTTCTGAAAAGCTTAATCAACCTTATTTCCGGTGCTGACAGGCACTACAATTACTGGACACCTATTTCCCGCTTTGTTATAATACCAACATAACAGGTAGGGAGCCAAGACTATGCTGATTTATCTTCAAACGATCGAGACAGAAGAAGACAAGAGCAAATTCGAAGACATATACCGGGAATACCGTGGGCTTATGTACTATGTCGCCTATAAGCGTTTGCACCATGAACAGGATGCGGAGGACGCAGTACATTACGCTTTTATGAAAATAGCTGAAAATATCAAAATAATTGATCCGGTGAGTCCAAAAACAAAGCAGCTCGTCGTAACTATAGTTGATAACAGAGTGACTGATATGCTGCGAATGAATGGCCGCCATCCCACTGCGGAATATAACGATGAAATTCTTAATCAACTGAGTGCAGAACTTCACACAGATGATTTGCTAACAGAGGCTATTCTTAAGTTGCCGGAGCAGCAACGTCATGTTATCTGGTTGAAATATTATCATGGCTACAATTTGCGTGAAATTTCAAAGATGTTGGGAATTACGTTATCTTGGGCGCAGAAAATCGATCAGAGAGCGAAAAAGCATCTCGAGATACTGTATAAAGAAGGAGGCGGCGAATTTTGATCACTGATGAGCGGCTACGCGCGGCTGCTGAAAAATCCAGCGACTTATATCTGCGTTATATGGAAGAAGGTTACGACGCGATTCCTCCTCATGAGTTTTCTGCAGCTTTTGAAAGGAAAATCAGAAAGCTGAAAAAGCGCGCAGATCATCCTTATTTCTATAAAATGATGCACAAAGTTGCCGTTATTATACTTGCAGTTCTCATTGGCGGAAGTGCTTGACTGGCCGTCGATACAGAGGCTAGAGCATCTTTTTTTGGATGGGTCAAAGAGGTGTACGAAGAGCTGTTTATATATCATTTTGAGGATGGGCGTACCAGCAATGAAGGAAAGAATAACTACTATTTAACTTGGATCCCCGAAGGATATACACAGATATCAGAAGATAGTGTAGGAAATACTTCGTCGGTCATTTATATGAATGACGAGGGTGAGATACTGAAATTCTATTATGCAAGTCCGCCAGATGAGACATTCTGGCAAATCGAGTCAACAAATACTGCCGTTGAAAAGGTAACCGTAGCTGGCTGCACTGCCGACATTTTGATCAGCGATGACGCTGCTATCGGTAACACAATCGTATGGATGACTGCTGACAACGCTGGATTTTTCATATCCGGGTTCTTCACTGCCGAAGATCTGGTTAGGTTAGCAGAAAGTGTTTGCGAAAAATAAATAGCCGTTGTGTCCAAAAACTCCCTCCCTTGTCGTATTTAGTTTTACGAGAAGGGAGGGCTGTTTTAGTAGAAAATACAGAGGTATAATTTTCAATGTATCCGAAGTAGATTAAGCTATGTTCAACAACAAAAGAAAGCGAGGTTAATTAAATGAAACGTAAAATGGTGTCGTTTATTCTCTGCATCGCAATGTGCATGGCTCTCGCCATTCCTGCATTTGCTGTCGAATTAAGCCCATATGCTACTGATGAAGTGGGCAATTTTTCACAGATGATTGAGTTTGCTTTCTCGGATAATGTAGAAGGTAGATTTAGATATTCTTATAACGATGCTGCTGGAAATGTGGTCGATGGTATTGTAATAAAAGAAATCTCGACAGATGGGACGACAAAGCTGAACTTTGTAGAAGGCGATAAATCTGATAAGGTTGAAATTGATTCCATTAGAGACGTAATCTTAAACGGTAATTGCATTAAGGTGACAACGCAGGAATCATCAAAGCTAAGTACGGAATATGATATTGCTCCTTTTGCACATACCGTAAAATATCTTGACGGTCCGCCGGACGGGACAGTTGCAACTGATTATAGCAAACTAATTGGTACTCAAAAGAAAGACATTACATTTATGCAGGATTTGCTCGATATGACCTCCGGTGCATTTGTAACGGTCGTAATCGCTGCACTCGGATTTAATCCTCTTGGAGCTTTTGCGGCAGGAGTACTTTTAGGAAAGATTTGCAATATTGGTGGGACGGTGCACCCAGACGGTATCCACGCTATTTCTGTAAGAGTCCTTTCGTATCAGCGCCCCAGCGGTCCGGGGGTTATCGGGTACGGGACGGTAACAAAGTTGTACACAAAATGGTATGCAAGCGCCAATCAGCAGAACTATATTGAAGACGCTGATACGGTTGTGTATCGCTGTATGAATGGATAATAACATGGAAAAATTACCCAAGAATATCATACAGTATGTGATAAGCTTTGCACTATTTTTGGCCGTTATGATTTTGCTTCCAGTCAAGGCATATCCAAAGCACTGGAGCGATTTGCTTTTTATTGCTTTTGGATTTGCATTTTTCGCGCTCCGAGCGGTCGAGGAAAAGAAAAAATCTGCATGGTTTGATTTGTGCTGTGTGGGGGTACTTCTCTTAGAGAGTGTTCTTTTGCTGTTGATAGGTTGGCAGCTAAGTTGACCCTTCCGGAGTGTCACCTGATAGCGAACTTACTATCAGGTGACACTCCTTTTTAGCAGCGTGAGAGTGTATCTATGCTGATATATGCATAGCATTTGATGTTACTGCTGCTCGACGCCACAATAGCTAACAAAACCTATTTGAGACACAATATGAAGGATAAATAGTGTTGACTTGTCATATATATTGTGCTACACTATGCCTGTAAATGAGTTTTGCGCAATTTCCCTTTGGGCATAGGTCAATGATCTGTGTGTGGAGTGATCCACCTGCGCACGTTGTCAGGTTTGTACGTTTTTGTCAGTAGTATTGCTGTGC
>ENA-OVGC01002517-OVGC01002517.1-human-gut-metagenome-genome-assembly--contig:-NODE-2517-length-12197-cov-4.780267_pt1 | contig 12197 bp, 9 predicted proteins | sample MGYA00237768_ERZ505415 | MGnify/ENA primary metagenome ERZ505415 (study PRJEB26158, sample SAMN06016382) | human gut metagenome | biome: human gut; feature: ankylosing spondylitis patient; material...
AGTTCAGACGTGTGCTCTTCCGATCTCTTCTGAATCTGCTTTCTTAAACTGTGATTCGTATATCTCCTTATAAACCTCACAATTTGCAAGAAGCTCGTCATGTGTTCCCATTCCTGCAACCTGTCCGTCATCTAATACGATAATGAGATCAGCATACATAAGTGATGCCGCTCTCTGTGAAACTATGAACACTGTAGGAGAATTGTTCATTCCCCTTATAGCTTTTCTAAGTGCTGCATCAGTTGCAAAATCAAGGGCTGATGCACTGTCGTCGAGAATAAGCACATCCGGCTTTCTTACGATTGCTCTTGCAATTGTAAGTCTCTGTCTCTGTCCTCCTGAAAGGTTCTTTCCACCCTGTTCAATAGGATAGTCAAGACGGCCTTCCTTAGAATCTACGAATTCCTTAGACTGTGAAATCTCAAGTGCTTCATCTATCTGCTCATCAGTAGCACCCTTCTTTCCCATCCACATATTCTCTCTTATAGTACCTTTAAAAAGTACTGCTTTCTGCATAACGATACCGACTTTATTTCTTAAGGTTTCTATATCGTACTCTTTAACATTGACACCATCGACAATTACTTCACCCTGTGTAGCGTCATACAGTCTCGGGATAAGATTAACAAGACTTGATTTACCTGAACCTGTACCGCCGATAACACCGATTGTCTGGCCTTTCATAGCCTTGAAATTAATTCCTTCAACTGAAGGTGCACCTGAACCGCTGTAGGTAAGTGAAACATTTTTAAATTCAACGCTCGGTGTCTCTTCTTTAGCATCTACATTCTTAACATCACCATCTGACATTCCTGATTTTACCTCGAATACAGACTCGATTCTGCCTGCACATGCAAGTGCTTTAGTTATTGTAATGATAAGATTAGCAAGCTTGATAAGCTCAACTAATATCTGTGACATATAATTGTAAAGTGCAACAACCTGTCCCTGTGTAAGCGCACCAGCGTTAACTCTTACTCCGCCAATCCAGATAAGTGCAATTATTGATACATTTACAACAACATAAGTAAGCGGATTCATAAGTCCTGATATCTTACCAACGAATTTCTGCAATCTGTTAAGGCTTTCGTTATCGTTTTTGAAACGCTTAACCTCATCCTGTTCCTTATTGAATGCCCTGATAACTCTCACACCGGTAAGGTTCTCTCTTGTTATTCCAAGAATCTTATCAAGTCCTGACTGTACATTCTTGTACATAGGCCTTGTTGCAAGCATGATACCGAATACGATAAGTGCAAGTACCGGGATTGCCGCAACGAATACAAGTGCTGCCTTCACATCAATAGTGAATGCCATAATCATCGCACCAAATACGATAAATGGTGAACGAAGGAACAGTCGCAGTACCATGTTAATACCATTCTGTACCTGGTTAATATCACTTGTCATTCTTGTTACAAGTGTCGATGTACCAAGTGTATCCATCTCTGTGAATGAGAATGTCTGGATATGTGCAAATAAACTGTGTCTCATTCCTGTTGCTGCACCAACTGCAGCCTTGGCACTGAAATACTGTGCTGTGATGGCACATACAAGTCCTATGATTGCAAGAAGTATAAGCATAAAACACATCTGCATAATGTATCCCTTGTCTGCATTAACAATACCCTTATCGATAACTGATGATACTACCAGCGGCACAAACAGCTCAAATATTGCTTCGAGCATTTTAAAAAGCGGTGCCAGAACGCATTCCTTCTTGTAATCCTTAAGGAATCTCATAATCATTTTCATAAGAAAGCTTCCTCCGTTAATTCAGTGACACTAAAGCATCCATAAGAAACTCATACGAATAGCATCTCTTAGTGCCAAAATATTCTCTATAAACTTCATAATTGTAATATGAATGTTCAAACTGTCTTGAATACAAATGCGCTATATCAACGCGCATTGTAAAATCAGGCGTACATCCGGACGCATGATTAGCTGCTGCCATAATGTCCACTGCAAGTATGCCTATAACCGCATTCTTTGCTTTAAGAAGGACATCGTAATCATTCACTGCGTCAAGCATGTATCTATACACATAGTACATTGCAAGCTGCTCATATTCATGTGCAAATGCTTCGCTTCCCGCATGGTAATCTTTCATTGCCGCTACAAGCTCAGAATCATCCGCCAGCCCGTCAAGGAACTGTCTTACTCTTGCCACATGAATATTCCAGTCGGGATTGATTACCTCCATTCCTTTAAAATCGTCAAAGAAATGCCGCAGTCCCTTTATAAGCCTTGTGCCATATGATTTGTGCACCTCAGGCTTTGACTTAACTATATCTCCGTCCTGCAGCTTATCAGGTAACACTGTGTCCCTGCTTTTTAGCTTGTCAAGCAGTTTCTCTCTGTAATCAGGTCCACAAAACCTTTTTGCAACACCAGCTATAAGCTCGTCCCTTTCAGCGTCAAGATGCTTCTGGATACGCTTTGCATAATTAAGATAGAGCATCAGTCTCTCAAATATACTTATATCCCTGTCTGATATTATTCCAAAAGCCACTATTCTTGCCTGCCGAAGATGCATATATGTATATGCATCTATATCATTAGGCTCCGGAGTAAGGCTGTTATCCTCAACCGTATCAAATGTAAGTTCATCTTTATATGAAAACATCAGCTCACCAGCCGTCTTACACGAGGGTGCTATGCCAATTTCTCTTATATTGCCATAATCGTTAATAAATCTTGGAAACTCTGCACATGTTTCACACAGCTTATCCTCTCCAAGTTCTATATATAAATCGCACAGATTATCATCATTAAGAAAAGGACATCGTCCTCCTTCTTTCAGTGTAAATGTACATTCTCCGTCCTGGGATGGTACCATTACACTCTTCAGGCGCTTTCCAAAAGCGCCTTTAACTGTTTTATAATATTTGTAAGAATTCTTATCAACATCGACATCCCACCCGGCACAGCATGTATCTGTACAGGCTCCTGCAATGCATCGGAAATCTTTATAATAATGTGGTGTCATTACTTTCATTTTATTATCTCCCGCATATAAACCGGCATATTAAGCGCATCTGTTAACTGCGCAAAAATTGTCTGCCACACCTTATTAGTGCAGCAGACACATTTACATGTACATATTATTATAATTACTGTTCTTTTTCTTGTCCACAATATACTTATACACTGTGACACACGCAAGAATAATCATAAGTCCCTCTGCTACCATGTATGTATAGAACAGATATGGCTGTCTTAACGCTGACACAAGAAGTGGTGAACTCATTGCAAAATCATACATTCCAGCATCGCCTATATACTTAGACATAACAACTGTACTCATGATTGTTATATTAGGAAAAGACATATTGCCAAGCACAAGTGCCACAACCAGCACAGCATTGCGTATTAAGAAAAATGTCCTGCTCACCTTAGCTTTACTAAGACAGCTCATAACAATGCCTCCTATTATACATACAAGAAATAAAAGAAACATCATATACATCTCAGAAGCTGCAATTGCAGATACTTCCGTTGCCGCAGTCTCATATCCTGTAAGCAGTGCAAAGAACCCAAATATAGAGCGGCCTCCCATAATACATGCCGCCACAACAAATAATAATAGTAATAAATTCCTTCTGTTTAACTTCCTGTTATCCATAATTCCTCCATTTGTATTATTATCGCAATTCTGGAGGAAGATTTCAAGTAATTTATATGAACTTGCTCCGCCACTTTATTGCCTCATCCCTATACGCAATCGCTGTCTCCATAAGCTCATTGTATTGCGCCTTCGCACTTTCTATTGTTGCCTCAAGCTGCGCAATTACCTGCTTAGACTGCGCCTGTTGCTGCATATATGTATTAAGCTGTATCTCATATTCATGAATTTTTTCTTCATTTTGTTTCAGACTGCCTGTGTCCTGACACGGTACGAATTTTCCATCTGCCGTAATCTCATAGAAACTGTCTACATATAAAAATGCTCTTCCCTGCATTCCAAACACTTCATACATATCAACATTTTCACAATCCACAGGAATATTAAGACTGTCACCTTCTTCCAGTGGGCAGACAGCCCTCAGCGACAGTCTGTCCGTAAGCGGGTTTGTCACCATGTAAAACAGCAATAACCTGTCTTTATTTGCTACAAGCTGTGGACAGTGCATATCTGGGTTCTCACTGCTTTTCACACGAAAAAGTGCTTCGTTGTTCATCACATTTTTAACAAGAATATCTCCGTTCTGGTTCTGATATGCATAATATATTGTGTCTCCCAGCACCACATCTGTAAGTCCGTCCAGAAAGTCTGACGCAAGCATTATCGGGCGCTCTATACCGTCTATGTATGCCGTTCTCAAAAATATATATCGTGATATGCTATAGATTATAAGCCGTCTGTCGCTGCCTGCTGTGTATACATTTGCCATAAAAGGACACTCCCGTTTTTACATTATTATATGGTCACGCGAATGTAGATAGAACATATAATGTAATAAAGAAACGAAGAAGGAAAAGATAATGGCTAAATGTAAATGCAGCAAATGTGGTTCTACCCGCATTGTAAGCAATATTGTGCAGAACATGCCTAATGGCTGCTTTGATGTGTGCACGAACCCGATATGCGGTTCACCCGATGAACTCAGTATTCTTGCCCCTCTTATCTATGACGAGATAGGTATTAATCTGTGTACCACATTCGCTGTCGGCACAGATATTTCAACGACTTATCCAACAGCTACCAACGCATCAGTCAGTGTTATAGATATAACCTACACTTATGGTGATGAAAATGTTGAAATCACCCAGATAGCCGGAAGGCCTAACTGCTACTCTGTGAAACTTACCAACCTTACTGTAACATTTGCAGTAACACTTTATGATGAGTCATGCAGGGCATTAGCAACTCTTACCCCAACGGCAGTCTACCTTCCTAACTCAACTACTGCTGCAACTTATGATGAAGACACCAATCCGACATCTGTGACCCTTGAAATATTCGCTCCTTACGGAGTTTCCTACAACTCAAATAACGCAACTCCACCTGTTTATACGCCTGCACTTAACAGTATAGGTTTCTTATCATCTGACAATGTTGTAACCCAGGGACTCAACCTCTATGCAATACCTAAGCTTTTAGGTCTTGATATTACAGATGACGAGGTTACTGTAGGTCTCACTCTCATCTTACAGAGCCTTTACTTCTGTGGATACCGCGTAACAAGTGCCGGCAGAATCTCAACGCCTAAGGGCAGCATTGTTACCGGTGAAGAATCTGACTGCATCAAGTTCGTTTGCGGCAACCTCTTAGACAGAGCCATCAAACCTCTCGATTTAAGCCCACCTTCATGTGAAGGTAACTTAAAAAAAGACTGCAAGAAGCCTTGCATGAATGACTGCACCGACACTCTTAACACTAACAGCACAGCCTGCCAGAACGTTTGTAACAATGGCAATAGCAGCCAGACTTCCTCTGGTGCTTGCGCCGGATCTTGCAATGGCATATGCAGCAAGACTAACTGATAACTTCAATCTGTGGGAACAGACGCCTGCCTGGCGGCTGTTCCCATGTACATAATTTCTTCCATCACAAATATTTTAATTGCTAATTTCCCCACTATGTGTGTATAATTAATGAAATATATTATATTGAACTGTTGTATACACAGTCGCAAAGTGAATATATTTAGCTTTGGATGCTCTTTGGAGCAGCCGGCACTTAGTAAACCGCAAGCGGCTTTTGAAGAAAGCCTAATTGCGGTGAACTTAGTGTCCGTTGCTAGCGACAAGAAGCGAAAGCGTGCTCCACAGCTAAATATATTCGCTTTGCAGCGTCCGTATACACCACAGTTCGCATGGAAAGGAGTTACTAATGAATTTTAAAAAGTACAGGTCGAGATTCCTTTTGGTTTTTGCGACCCTCACTCTCTTGTTCTCTTCTGTTCTTCTTACTTCATGTCAGGGCAAGAAGATTAAGAACACTGTATTTTCTGTAGATGATCTTGCAGGCAAGACTATTGGTGTTCAGTTAGGAACAACTGGTGATACTCTCGTAAGTGATTACGAAACTGACGGTTCTGGCACAACCGTATCAAGATACAACAAAGGTTCTGATGCTATACAGGCTTTAAAGCAGGGTAAAGCTGATGCTGTTGTTATTGATGAACAGCCTGCCTTAGCATTTGTTAAAGCTAATCCAGACCTTACAATTCTCGAAGAAGAATTTGCAAATGAGGATTATGCCATCTGTGTTGCAAAGGGCAGTTCCCTTACTGCAAAGCTCAATGAAGCTATTGAAGTACTTATGGCAGATGGAACTATCCAGAAGCTTATTGATGATTATGTTGGCGATAATGCTACATTTTCAGGTTACAAGTCTCCAGAAGGTGTAAACCGGACTAACGGAACTCTTATTATGGCTACAAATGCTTACTTTAAGCCATACGAGTACTATGAAGGCGGCTCTATTATCGGTATTGACGCTGATATTGCACAGGCTATTGCTGATTACCTCGGCATGAATTTAAAGATTGAGGATATGGAATTCGATTCAATTATTACTGCTGTATCTTCTGGTAAAGCCGATTTTGGTATGGCTGGTATAACAGTTACAGATGAGCGTAAGAAAAATATTGATTTCACAACTACTTATACAACTTCTAAGCAGGTTATTATTGTCCGTGACGACAATGCGTCTGCATCAGGCATGAGCTTTGCCGAGAAGTTTAAGACAGACTTCATCAAAGAAGCAAGATACACTTATCTTCTTAAGGGTCTGTTAAACACAGTAATTATTGCATTCTTTGCAGCACTTATGGGTGTTGTTATTGGTTTCCTTATTGCAGTTGTCCGTTCTAACCATGATAAAACAGGACACATGAAGATTCTTAACTTTATTTGTAACATTTATCTTACTGTAATCAGAGGAACACCAACTATGGTACAGCTTCTTATTATCTACTATGTAATATTCAGTTCTGTACATATTGACAAGCTTATTGTTGCGATACTTGCATTTGGTATCAACTCAGGTGCTTATGTTGCCGAAATATTCCGTTCAGGTATTATGTCTATTGATAACGGACAGTTTGAAGCAGCACGAAGTCTTGGTCTTTCTTATAAAACAACTATGATAAGTGTTATTCTTCCACAGGCATTCAAGAATGTTCTTCCAGCACTTGCTAATGAGTTCATTGTTCTGTTAAAGGAAACATCTATCAGCGGTTACATCGGTCTTAACGACCTTACAAGAGGTGGCGATATTATTCGAAGCATAACTTATGATCCAATGCTTCCACTTATCGGGGTTGCCATCATCTACCTTGTAATGGTTATGGGACTTTCACAGCTTGTTAAGAAACTTGAGAGGAGGTTAAGAAGCAATGAGCGATAATACTAACGAAATCATACTTGAAGTTAAAGATCTGAAGAAATCTTTTGGCGACCATGTTGTATTAGAATCAATCAATACAACAGTCCGCAAAGGAGAGGTTATTGCAATTATCGGACCATCTGGCTGCGGTAAATCAACATTTTTACGTTCACTTAACCTTCTTGAAACTCCTACAGAAGGTCATGTATTATTCCATGAGCAGGATCTTACAGATAAGAGTGTAAATGTGGATGAATTAAGAGAGAAGATTGGAATGGTGTTCCAGCATTTTAACCTTTTCCCTAATATGACTATAAGAAGAAACATAACTCTTGCTCCTACTAAGCTTGGACTTATGAGCAAGGAAGAAGCTGATAAGAAAGCTGATGAGCTTCTTGCAAGAGTGGGACTTTCTGACAAAGCCGATGCTTATCCTAACCAGTTAAGTGGTGGTCAGAAGCAGCGAGTTGCTATTGCAAGAGCACTTGCAATGAATCCTGAGATAATGCTTTTCGACGAGCCGACATCCGCACTTGATCCTGAAATGGTTGGTGAGGTTCTCGCAATCATGAAGGAACTTGCTGCATCAGGAATGACAATGATTGTCGTAACTCATGAGATGGGATTTGCAAAAGAAGTTGCCAACAGATGCATGTTCTTCTATGATGGAGTCATCAATGAAGAGGGGGCTCCTGAAGAATTCTTTGGCAATCCTCAGAGTGAGAGATTGAAGGATTTCTTGTCGAAGGTGCTTTAATTAGTACAAAGGTGGGCATTGAGATAGGGAGATGTTATACAAGCCCTCATGGATGCCTGCACCTAGTGTAAGTAAATGCCGTCATATACAATGTCTTTTAGCTGTGTAAAAATCAAACGCGCTTCGCTTGAACGAGATTTTTACACAGCACTTTTTGTATATAACGGCATTAACTTACACACGGTTCGGCATAAATCGGTCTTGCATAACATCTCCCAATCTCAAATCCACCACCCCGCTACTAGGCAGCCAAAATAAGTGCAGACATGCAGTACAGTATACATTACATCTCTATTGGTATTCCCATATGTTCATTCCATATTTCTTCTGCATTATCTTCAATAAATCCCTGCACTATATGCAAAAAGTTATGAAAAATTTTGTTCAAGTCCATCAAAACAAACATATCCACACCCAAAATACAATGCCGCAGGCGAGCATTCGTCCTGAGGCTGACTACTTGGTGAAGAAGAAGTCAGCCGTACAGTATGCTGTGGGATAGGTGTGTGGTGTCCTTAGGTGGATGCCCGAATATTCCTATGTCGTGTGAAAGTTAATGCCGCAATCTGCTAAAGATTGTGGCTTGTAATCTCGTTCAAGCGAAGCGCGTTTGATTACAAGCCACATAAAAAACTTAGCAGATTGCGGCATTTAGTTTCACTAGACATAGGAATCCTGAGGGCAGATGCCTAAGGACACCACACACCCTCCCACAGCTACTGTACGGCGTCCGGTCTATCAAGCCTCCTTCGAGTAGTCAACCTTCAGAAGACACAGTCCCTTCGCCGGCGCAGTTGCACCTGCAAGGCTTCTGTTTCTCTCCTCTAAAAGTTCATACATACTCTCTGGTGTTCTCTTTCCCTGTCCAACTTCAAGAAGTGTACCACTTAAGATTCTTACCATGTACTGCAGGAATCCGCTTCCATGATATGTAAGATTAAGGAATGAACCCTTTAAAGAAACATCTATCGAATAAATCTCACGGACTGTCGATTTCTTCATCTTGGGATTACCACAAAATGATGCAAAATCATGTTCTCCAGTAAGTATGTCTGCTGCCCTCTTCATGGCATCAACATCCAGCTTACCATCAATTATATTGACATATTTTCTGTTAAATACAGGCTTCTTATCCCCAACATAACATGTATAGCAATAAGTTTTCCCTTGTGCATTGTAACGGCTGTGAAATCTGTCAGATGCAACACGGACCTCCTGCACACAGATATCTTCTGGAAGATATCTGTTCATATAATCGCATATCTCTTCTTCCTTCATCTTAGTTTCCATATGCGCATTGGCTACCATTCCCTTTGCATGCACTCCGGCATCTGTTCTTCCTGCACCTATAACCTCAACCTCAGTTCCTGTCATGGCAGAAAGCACTGATTCTAACTTTCCCTGAATTGTCATATCAGTAGTCGGCTGATGTTCCCAGCCATAATACCTTGTACCATCATAAGTAATTATCATCTTATAATTCTTCATTCATATCTCCCATTCATTCTTCTGATTTGAAGCCATATAATTTCATACAATTAACATCTGTAATCTCATCTCGCAAAATAATGTCCATAAGCACATTTTCTCATCTTGCCAGATTCTGCTTCATACCATCGAGAAAATCATATATTTCATCCATAAACACCTTGCCATAGCGCTCATATTTATTCTCACCGACACCGCTTACTGACAGCATTTCTTCCTCATTAAACGGAACTTTAAGACACATATCTATAAGCGTCCTGTCTGAAAATATTACATATGGCGGAACACCTACTGAAACAGCTATCTGTTTTCTTAACTCACGCAGTCTGTTAAACAACATAACACCTCTGTCATTAAGTGCATCCTCCGGTTTCTTTGACTTGGGCGTTGCATATGCTGATTTTGCAGCAGCGGCAAAACGCTTCATTCTGTCTGCCACCATTGCAGCATTCCTTGATACAGGTTCACTGAAACGGTTTCCCGGATACATATAAGCCTCGTCTGCTTCCTGTTCTGCCTCATCAATAACACAGTTAGAACAGTTATGGCAGTTGTATCGTCCACCCTCTGGATTGTCTGGTCTTTCTCCAAAATATTTAAGTATATACTCTCTTAAACAGCCTGTTGTCTTACAGTAATCGACCATTGCATTAAGCCTTCTTTTATCAAGAATCATAAGCCGTGCCTGTTCTTCTGCATCCATATCAGGATTAGGCTCTCTGTGTTCTATGAAAAACTTATTTATCATAATATCCTGTGGGGAATACAACAGTACGCATTCTGAATCCTCTCCATCTCTTCCGGCACGTCCAGCCTCCTGATAATAATTCTCTATGCACTGCGGCATATTATAATGAATTACAAATCTTACATTTGACTTGTCAATTCCCATTCCAAATGCATTAGTTGCAACAACAACCGGCTTGATATCATATATAAATGAATCCTGATTCTCTTTTCTTTCTTCTGCTGAGAGACCCGCATGATACTTAGTCACAGAAAGTCCGTTGGCATTAAGCATGTCATAGACTTTTTCAACATTTTTTCTTGTAGCACAGTATATAATCCCACTATCCTGTCTGTGGCTTACAAGGTAATCCAGGATATATGAATCCTTGTCCTTAATATGCTTGACCTTGAATGTCAGATTGCTTCTGTCAAAACCTGTAGTGAGTATTACCGGTCTTTCGAGAGAAAGAATCTGCAATATATCATCTCTTACTTTGCTTGTCGCTGTAGCTGTAAATGCACTTATTATTGGGCGCCTCGCCAGCTTCTTAACAAACGACAATATATTCAGATAACTTGGTCTGAAATCCTGTCCCCACTGTGATATACAATGAGCTTCATCTACGGTAATCATAGATATCTCTACATGCGTGGCGAAGTCAATAAAGCCCCATGTTTCCAGCCTTTCAGGTGCAACATATATAATTTTATACCGTCCCTGCTTTGCAAATGCGAGTGCCTTAGCTATCTGGTTATCTGTCAGTGAACTATTAATATAAGCTGCATGTACCCCAGCCTGATTAAGCGCTCCAACCTGATCCTTCATAAGCGATATAAGCGGTGAGACAACAAGAGTAATGCCGGACATTAACAATGCCGGCACCTGATAACATAATGATTTCCCCGCACCTGTAGGCATAATTCCTAACACATCCTGCCCTGCAAGAATAGCATCAACCAACTTTTCCTGACCCGGACGAAATGAATCATACCCAAAATAATGCTTTAATATTCCGTATTTATCCATATATCACTCTCTTTTCAATCTTCTCTTACTTTCGTACATTCTCTTATCTGCTCTGCTTCTTGTATCTTCAAAGTTCTTATCTGTCTTTATATCATATTCGGCATAACCACATGCAATCTGCACATTAAGGTCTTTGATTCCAAGTTCCTTTTCTGCATACTTTTCAAGTTCTCTTAGCTGCTTCACATGTCTTCCAATATCAAAGCTTTTTTGCTTCTGATCAATTACAGTACAGAATTCATCCCCACCTATACGATAACATTTACCATGTCTGCCAAATATCTCTTTAATAATTCTGGCTGATGCCTGTATATAGGCATCTCCTGCTGCATGCCCCAGATTATCATTACACCACTTAAGGTTATTAAGGTCAAATGTCACTATAGAATACCCTTCATAATCAGAAGTTTCCTGTTCCCACTCTTCAAATGCAAAGCGATTATAAACCCCTGTCATAGTATCAGTTACAGCCATCTCTTTGTAGAAATCTGCCTTCTGGCCTTCTTTAATCTTCTCAAATGCTTCTGATATGCTCTCATAACCAAGCACAATAATAAATATAAGAATACCCAGTTTTCCTATAAGATCTGTCTGCTGCATTCCCTTATAATATGCAATAAGATCAACAATCATAGAAATTCCAAGTGCAGCCGCACCTATAATATTAGACTTTACTTTCCTGTCAAAGCCTTTAACCCATACTCTTTTAATAAGAACTGTACAGAAATATACAAGTGACATAACAAGCATCATATGTATAATGTACACGCTGTTCTTAAACTCCCACACACCTGTCATATGACATACAAGATCGGAAGAGCGTCGTGTAGGGAAAGAGTGTAGATCTCGGTGGTCGC
>ENA-OVGC01002518-OVGC01002518.1-human-gut-metagenome-genome-assembly--contig:-NODE-2518-length-12196-cov-16.118936_pt1 | contig 12196 bp, 9 predicted proteins | sample MGYA00237768_ERZ505415 | MGnify/ENA primary metagenome ERZ505415 (study PRJEB26158, sample SAMN06016382) | human gut metagenome | biome: human gut; feature: ankylosing spondylitis patient; material...
AGGGCTGCCGTTCCACGGTGCGGACACGCAAGCTGCCGATGACGATGTGGACGTGGATGTTCCCGGCACTGTTGTGACCGTCCGGGTGGGTACAGACGATGGCGGGATGACCGGGGAAGTTGTCCTTGCAGAACTGCAAGCCAAGGGCTTGCGCCCGCTCCATGGTCAGGCCGTTCTCTACTGCGTCCTTCGGGTCGAAGCTGATGATATAATGGTGGGTCTTCACGTCCGCAGACTGTTCGTAAAACAGTATTCAACAAATGACACGGCAACTGGATGTCAGGATTGGTTACTGTTCACTCCGCTAGGCCTAAAAAGCATTAAGTCCCATGACCACACCGCCGAGGTGTTGGCCATGGGACTTTTTGTGTCTGGGAGCGGCACACCTCTATCGAGGTGTAACACACTAGACTTTGTTCCAAAGTCGTGTGCCAAAGGAGATTACGCTCCTTTGAAATTTCCGTTATCATAGAGGAAAGAAACAATCTATTAACTTTCCCATGCAGCAACAATGCTTCTTTCTGGGTTTTGAGGGTCAATAGTCACCTTTATAGGTGTTCCCTTGCTCACGAGCGGGTTGAACCAAAACCAATGGGACTGTCCATAATAAGTGTCTTTTCCAATCTTGTATTGGTACCGAATCACCCAAGGATAAATTACATCTTCATCAGCAAGGTGATAGGTACTCATGTGGAATTTTATGTGAACCCTTTTTACTGCATTAACTTTTCCGGAAACAATCTTTCCGTTTTTCAGCAGGTCTGCTTTGCGGATGTCTGTAATCCATGCTACCCCGATAATTGCCATAGCAATAAGCCACGCAGCTATGAGTGCCCCGATTCCAACTTGCTTATAGGCGATAGAAATCAGAAAAGCAACAAAAATCCCAACAGCACCAAGAATATGGAGCAAATCTTTAGAAAAGAACTTATGGATTTTTTTCATGGAAAGACACTTCCTTTCTCGGTAGACAACATTATTTGTTCTATTGTATCATATGCTCTGTGTTTTTTCAAACCAAGTCAAGTGATTGGTGAAACGACATGAAATAATTGCATCTCACGACAGGTCACCAAAGATAATTGGATTTTTGCAAAAAGAGGAGTAGTGTATCATCGAAGGATGTGTTATACTCAGTCCATGGAACAATTATGAACTTTATTGTTACTCGGCAGGGTTTGGGGCAGGCACGCCCCAACAAGATCACTTGGAAAACTCGCAAGAGTTTGAGAAGTGAAGTCCCGGATGGACAGGAAATTTTCAAGAATTGAAAATTTGTGGCCACGGGACGGTTCTTGCCCTCTACCGCTGCGCTCAAAACCGTTTCTGGGTAATTGTTTCCGAATTGTTAAGACGCAAAAATAAGTAGAGAGTTCCACTGCTCGTGTATGTTGATCGCCGTTTGCTCCGAACGAAGTTCCTGCCCCTGTTTGTGCAGCGGCGTTGACGAAAAGTCGGTATCACGTTTGGTCGGCTCATGAAATTTTCAAGGTGCGTTTCCCGTAAAAGAAAAATACCGCCCACGCAGCGCAGCGATGATTTTGTCGGGTGACTCAGCTTCAACTCGGCCCTCATCCTTCTGGGGGCTCTGGGCATCCTGCCCCCTGCCACCAGCGCCATGCTGCATAACCTTTCCACTCTTGGCATCAGTCTGCGCAGCATGACAGACCTGTTGGAGCAGAAGCCTTCCCTGTAAAAATGGTACGCCGGAGCGTCCGCAGATGCTCCGGCGTACTGAAATTATGAATCCATCCCAGCCAAAAGGAGGCTGCTGCACAAATACCGTGCGGCAGCCTCCTTTTTGGTTCAGATAAACCGGCAGAAACCCAGCCAGCAGCCCAGCAGGAAGAAGAGCAGCGCCTTCGCCAGTACCGGCAGCCACAGGCTCTTGCACAATGTCCTATCCCACCGGTGGATGTTCTGTTTAGGGCAGGTGCCCACGCAGGCTTCACAGGCGAGGCACTCCCCGCTGCGCAGGCTGCTTTCCTCCAGCTTCAGGCACACCGGGCACTGCTGCTTGCAGGCATTGCAGCCCGGGATGCAGCCATCGCTCTGCCGGTGCAGCCGTGCAAAGGGCAGCACCGGCAGCAGGGCGAACACCGCACCCATGGGGCAGAGGAACTGACAGAAGAACCGGGGCTGCACTGCCATGCCCAGCAAAATGAGCACAAGCAGCGCGATGCCCACGCCGAAGCCCTCCGGCGGCAGACGCAGAGCCGTCAGGCGGGAAAACACCTCCCACGGGCTTGCGCCGGTCAGCAGCTTTTCCTGCCGGGTCACATACAGCGCCACCAGCCCTGCCAGCAGCAGATATTTGACCTTCTGCCCCCAAAGCACCGCCCGCTCCGGCAGACGGAGCTGCTTTTTGCGGTGGAACAGCTTTTTCTGGAGTAGCCCGGACAGCGCCCAGACGGCATCACCCAAGCTGCCGAAGGCGCAGGCGTATCCGCAGAAGAACCGGTCGAACAGCAACGTGAAACCGCACAGCCCCAGCAGGGAAAGCGTGAAGCTGTCCGCCGAGAGCACCTCGCCCGCACCGATGTGCAGAAAGAGCTGCTTTACCCCGGAAAACCCGGCCACGAATGCGCCCGGCATGGACACAAAGAAGAACAGCTGCACCCCGGCGCGCAGCCATGTACGGCGCTTTTTGTCCCGCTGACGCTGCTGCGCCGCCGTCAAAGGCTTTGCCTGTGTTTTTTCCATCATCCTGCCGCCTTTCCCAGTGCGTCCTCTACTGCACCGATAAGACCTTCTGCCGTAAGGGTAGCGCCGGAAACGGTATCCACCTCGGCAGACTGCACTTCCAGCATCTCGTCCAGCAAAGGCAGCGCCTGTTTATAGTAGGGCTTATCCTCACCGGAAGCATCCAGCACCGCAATATCGGTCATTTTTCCGTTCTGGATGGTCACCGACACCCGGATGACATCGCCAAAACCAAAGGCGCTGCCCTCATAGGTGCCGTCCCGGTAGCCGCTCTGGCTCTGCTCTGCCTGCGCTGCGCTCTGCGCCTGCAAAACGGAAGCGTTGTAGGCTTCCACCTCGGCAATTTCCTGCTTGCGCTGGCTTACCGCCGCAGCCCGGACCAGCGCCACCTGCTGGTATTGCCACAGAATCCCCAGAATCAGCAGCAGATTCACCGCCCGGAGGAGAAAATTCTTGTATTTCATTCCGCTGCTCCTTCCGTTTCAGGTTCGGTTTCTTCCGGCGGCAGCGCCGCCTCGGATGTCGGCAGCACCTCCGCAGAAGATGCCGGTTCCGGTTCAGAATCGTCCGGTGTTTCTGCCGGGAAAAGCTGCTGCCACACTTCCTTGAACCACGCGGAAACGGCGCTCTTTTCCTCCGGCTGCACCACCTCCACGGTGGGCGCAGTGACCGGCGTTTCCTCGGGTTCTGCCGCTTCGGACGGCGCGGCTTCCTCTGTTGATTCTGCCGTCTCTTCCGATGCTGCCTGCTCCGGGGCAGTTTCCTCTGCCGGGGCGATCGCTGCCTTTGCCAGTGCCAGCTTGACCGCGTTCAGGATGCCGGTGGAGGAGTAGGTCGCACCGGAAACGGCATCCACATTGGGGCTTTGCCCCTCCAGAATGGCGGGGATGACCCGCTTTGCCCGGGAGAGATATTCTTCCTCGTCCTCGGCGCTCAGAACCGTGATATCGGTGATCTTATCCTCTGCCACCGTGACCTGTACCGTAATTTTGCCCTCAAAGCCTATGGCTTCGGCAGTGTAGATGCCGTCAAGATAGGTGGAGGGTGCTGTAAATTCCTCCACCACCAGCGGTGCGGCGGGCTTCGGCTGCGGCGGCAGGGGATTATTCACCACCTCGCCGGTCAGGGCGTTCTGCACCGCGCCCAGAATGCCCCGGCTGGTGTAGGTGGCTTCGGAAACAGCGTCCACCTCCCAGCTCTGGGCATCCACCACGGTGGTCAGAAGCCGCTTGGCGCGCCGCAGAAACTGCTTTGTCTCGTGGGAAGCGTCCAGGACCTCCACCTCCGTGATGCTGCCGTTTTCCATGGTCACCTGCACCCGGACGGCACCGCCGTAGCCCCGGGAAGAGCCGACGTATACGCCGTCGGCATAGGGCAGCTTGGGCAGGGCTTCTTCCACCGCTTCAACGGAAGCGGCTTCCACCGGCTGCTCCATCACCACTGCCAGCCTTTCCGGTACGGCAGCCAGCACCGGCACGGTGCGGGGCAGGGCAAAAAGCACCGCTGCCGCTGCCGCCACCGCCGGGAGCAGCTGCACCAGCGGCAGCAGTGTGTTGCATCGTTTTTTGTTCATTCCAACTCCTCCTGACACGGAAAAGCAAGGCCGCCTGCATAAAGCGACCTTGCTTTTTGAGTGTTCTGTTTTTTGCCGGATCAGGCAGCTTTCAGGTTCTGCACGGCATCGGTCAGGTGGGTCACCTGCTCCAGTGCAGCGGCCTTATACAGGGTCTCGCGGCTCAAAAGCTCCACGCTCTCGGCCAGCTCGGTCTCCAGATTGGCATAGCTGTCGGCGGTGTAAGCGGCCTTTGCCTTGCTCTGTGCTTCGGCGACCACAGCCTGCAGGGCGGCGCGGTCGGCATCGCTTGCCAGCTCGTGCTTGGCAAGGTTCTCGGCAGTGGTCTGGAACTTGACCACCGTGTCGGCGTAGCCCAGTGCGCGGATGGTGATGGTCCAGTAGCCGGTGCCGTCAGTGCCCTCCGGCAGCTGGCAGCGGGCGGAATCGCTCAGACCCAGCTGGATGCCCATGGACTTGTGCATCCAGTTGTCGGCTGCAAACTTGGTGCCGTAGGAGGCCTTGGCGTGGGTGTAGGTGCTGTCGTTGCCGTAGTAGGTCCACACCACAGACTGCATCCGGGAGCCCAGCTCGCCGTAGTTGCCGTTCAGATCCACACGGATGAACTCGCCAAAGCTGCCTACATCGCTGCCGCTGCGCAGGTTCACGGTAAGACCATCCGCAGCCTTCTGGGCGGCTTCTGCCACGCCGGAACCGGTGCCGGTATGTGCGGCAGAGAAGGTGTAGCCATCGCCGCTCTTGGTAGCGTACTTCAGGCCGTTGGTGTTTTCGTCCACCGCAGCCGTTAAGGTATAGGCGGTCAGGTTCTTTTCTGAGTAGCCGCCCACCAGCTGACCGCCGTTTTCCACCACGGTGTACTTGGAGCAGAAATCTGCAAGGTCGCTGGTGGCCACGCGCACCGGCACATACTTGGTGCCCAGCACCTCGTAGTGATCCATCTGCACGGTAGAACCGTCGGCCTTGGTAATGGTGCCCCGGTTCCAGCCCACGGTGGTGCCATCGGCCAGATAGATGGTCTTGCCATCGTCCGACCAGTGGGAAACGGTGTAGCTGCTGCCGTCCTTGGCGTAGATGACAGCAGTGCTCTGGAAGCTGCCGCGGTGCAGACCGTGGTTGACGGTTGCGCGGGAAACGGCGTCAAACGCGCCAAGGTCCTGCTCCTCGTGGCTGTCCAGCTGTGCAGAGGAGGCAGTGCTCCCGGCAGCATAGACCTTCTCGTTTGCCCAGTACTCGTCCCAGGTCAGGGCAGCGTAGAGGTAGGTATATTTTTTGCCCAGCAGAAAATCGAAAAAGCCGTTTTCCTCCTCGGCGGGGGCTGCTGCAAAGGCAGTAGCGGTCAGCAGGCTGAACGCCATAGCCGCCGAGAGCAGCAGGGAAAGAAATTTCTTGGTTCTCATGAAAAAATGCTCCTTTCATCACACTGGCAGGGATAGGGATCATGTAGTTAGCATTACCTAACATTGCGCGCAAAGAAAAACCTGCGGGGCAAAGCCCCTCAGATGGTTAGGATTGGCTAATTGACGAAATTTAAAATAGCACGCCTGCAAAGCGTTGTCAAGAAAAAGTGGGGATGTTTACGGAGACTAATTTTTCGGCAGCAAAGCCCTTGACCTTTTTGCCGGAGCCATGCTGTATGGAGTGGTGATGCTTTGACGAAATCAATGCTCTTTTTCTGTGTGAGTCTGCGCAGAAAATAACCGCCAGCTTCAAGTTGAAAGCTGGCGGTGTGGTCTGTAAGTCGAAAGCGTCAGACAGGGTCAGCAGGCTCCCCGGCTTCGATTTTTCCAAGGTACCGCCACAGGGTCGTGCGGCTGATGCCAAGCTGCCGGGCGGCGGCGGCGCGGTTGCCTCCGTGGGCGGCTACCGTCTGCTGCACCACCTCGCCGATGATGCTTTCCAGCGTGCGGGAGGTGTCGGTGCTGACCACCGCCGCCGGGTGCGCTGCCGGGGCGCTGCGCAGGCTGCGCTCCTTGGAGAGCAGGTCGGCCACGCTGCTGCTGCGGATGTAGGGACCGTTCGTCAGGGTGGCAAGGGAGCGCAGCAGGTTTTTGAACTGGGTGTAGTTGTTCGGCCACGGGTACTGCCGCAGCATCTCGATGGCGCGGGGCTCAAAGCCGGAGATCTGCTTGCCCAGCTCCAGATTCAGGCTGTTCAGGTACAAACTGGAAAGGGACGGGATCTCGTCCGAGCGGCTGCGCAGCGGGGGAAGCTCCAGCGTCAGTGCGCCCAGCCGCTCGATAAAGCGGCGGGTGACCGGGGAGACCGGCTCTTCCGGGCGCACCGAGCGGGAGAACAGCAGCCGCACCCGGCGGGCAAGACCGGTCTCCTCGATGGCGGCCAGCAGTTCGGCGCTCCACTGTTCCGGGATAGCCTCAAAGTTCTGGAAGTAGACCGTGTTGCCGTTGGCGTTCAGGGGCGAGTTATAATGGTTGAGCAGAAAATCCCATGATTTATCGTTCATCAAAGCGCAGTTCGCCACCACGAGGGGACGGTTCACCAGTGCGCTGTGCAGGTAGAGGTAACGGGCGATCTGCTCTTTGCCGGTGCCCGGCTCGCCGCAGATGAACAGGGGCTGACGCACGGCAGCAAGGGCGTTGATCTCGGCGTCCTGCGTGCCCATGGCACCGCTCAGGCTGTAAAAGCTGTTGGAGAAAAGATACTCGCACTCGCCTTTGTTCAGCGACCGCAGCCCTGGGCGGCTGGAATGCAGCGGGATGCGGGAGGGCACGCAGTAGAACAGATACCGCTGCACGTTGTTCATCAGCAGCACCTGTGCTGTGATGCTGTACAGCTGGCTGCGCTCGGTGTAGTAGAACTTTAAGCTGCCCGTGGCAGGGATCTCCCGCAGATGGGTCTGCAAACAGCGGTGCAGCTCCGGGGAGATGTCCTTCATATTATGATAGAACAGACTGCCGTCCGGCTCCATCACCACCACCCGGCCGCCCTGCTCCTGCGTGATGCTGCGCAGAAACAGGTTCTCCTGCCGCAGCTGGCCGAACCATGTGCTGATGTTCACCGCCTGATCGATGGCGCTGTGCAGGCTCTCGATGCCGGAGGTGATCAGGAAGGCGTCAAAGCCCATCTCCCGGGCAATGGTGTGGGTGACCATATCACAGACCACCATCCGGTAGCCGCCCTGCTTGAGCCGCTCCAAGGTGTGGCGCACCTCCTCGGCACTGCGGACGGTGAGGATGTCCAGATCAAAGTTCAGCAGGCTGCAAAGGGTGTGGGCGGGTTCGGTGATGCTGGGAAAGCCCACGATGGCGTACAGGCTGGTGTAGTTCTCTGCCAGTTTCATGGTGCGCAGCACATCATACACCGAGATATGGATATCCACCACCGGCAGGTCGGTCACCTGCCGGATCAGGGTGGCGGTGCCGCCGCGGGAGATAATGCAGTCGTAGCTGTTGGGGGCCATGCGCTGCACGATGGCCTGTCCCTCTTCCAGATCGCCGGTGTACACCTCCAGCTCAACGTTGGGGTAGGCCTGCGCCGCCTGCTCCATGGCGGTGCGCATTCCGTCGTAGGGGGCAATGCCCAGAATGCGGGTGTGAGTCTCGACCATAAAACGTCCCTCCGTGTTTCTCTTTGAAACTATTATAAACGGTCTGGTTCAAAAAGAAAACAGAATGTGGTTTCAAAATAGAACGTTTTTACCAACAAAACAAAAAGAAAATTGAAAACGTGCTAAAATGAAACGCTTTTCCCGCTTGCGCCGGGTGCATTCCCGCGGTGGATACGGCATAATGAAAGCACAAAAACAAGTGAGGAGGCACGAACGAATGCTTCGCCTGCTGATGATTGCAGATGATTTTACCGGTGCGCTGGATACCGGCGTACAGCTTGCGGCACACGGCATCCCCACGCAGGTCGTGGTGGGGCAGGCAGACCTTTCCGCGTGCAGCAGCACCGTGCTGGTGGTGGATACCGAAACGCGGCATCTGTCCGCCGCAAAGGCTGCCGAGGCAGTTGCAAGGCTGACCCGCAGCGCGGTGGAAAACGGCGTGGGCTGCATCTATAAAAAGACGGATTCCGCCCTGCGCGGCAACATCGGCGCAGAGCTTGCCGCCCTGCTCAAAGCAAGCGGCGCACGCAATTTGCCCTTTCTGCCGGCCTTCCCGCAGATCGGACGCACCACAAAAAAGGGCGTCCACTACATCGACGGTGTGCCGGTGAACGAAAGCCCCTTCGGCATCGACCCCTTCGAACCGGTGCGCTGCGCCGAGGTGACAAAGCTGATCCATTTGCAGACTGAGATCCCCGCACAGAACCTGCGCCCCGGTGAGACGGCAGCGGACAAGACCGGCATTCTGGTGTATGACGCTGCAACCGCCGCAGATCTGGAAACCGCCGGGCGGCAGCTGTTCCAGAATGGAACGCCCCCGGTGCTGGCAGGCTGCGCAGGCTTTGCCGCCTTTCTGCCGGAGCTGCTGGGGCTTTCGGACGGCAGCGTGGTGGAGACCCCGCAGCTGGACCCCCGGCTGCTGGTGCTCTGCGGCAGCGTGAACCCCATCACCCTGCGGCAGATGGACACCGCCGAAAAGGCAGGCTTTACCCGCCTGCGGCTGACCCCCCGGCAGAAGCTGGAACCCGGCTACTGGGCAAGCGCCGACGGCAAGGCTGCGCTGGCTGAAATTGAAGCCATGCTGGCTGCAAACCCCCGCTGCATCATCGAGACGAACGACGCCGGGGGCAACCAGCTTACCGCCGATTACGCCGCCGCCCGGGGCATTGACTTGGACGGTCTGCGGGTGGGCATTTCCGGCAGCGTCGGGCAGATGTTCGGGGCGCTGTTCGGCAGCGAACATCTGGGTACGCTGCTGCTCACCGGCGGCGACACCCTGCTGCAATGTATGAACAGCGTGGGCGCACGGGAGTTGGAACCGGTGTGCGAACTGGAAAGCGGCATCGTGCTGGCGCGGTTCACCTATCAGGGGCGCACCCGCTATGTCATTACCAAGTCCGGTGGCTTTGGGCAGGAGGATCTGCTGGTGGAGCTGGCAGACCGCATTGCAAAGCATTGAGAATGGAAGCAGACAGCCCTTTGCGGCTGGAACAGAAGATAAATGTAACAGAAGGAGAACGACCATGACCTATGCAAAACTGCCCGGCCTGACCTGGGACGGCACCGTGTACGAGAACGAGGAGATGGGCACGCTGGAAGCCCTGCTGCCCACCGGCGGCTGGCCCACCGCCCACGCACCTGCCATGGTGGAGCTGCCCAACGGTGACCTGCTCTGCTGCTGGTTCGCCGGTACTTATGAGGGCAGCGCAGATGTGCACATCATCTGCTCAGTGCTGCCGCATGACGGTACCAAGTGGCTGGAGCCGGTGGATATCTCCGGCGACCCCACCCGCAGCGAGCAGAACCCCTCGCTGTTCTACGGCCCGGATAACGCCGTGTGGGCGATGTACACCGCCCAGCTGGACCGTGTAGAGGGTAAGGACAATATGCAGTTCACCGCTGTGGTGCGCTGCCAGAAGAGCACCGACGGCGGCAAAACATGGGGCGACTACACCACCGTGTTCCCGGAGGAAGGCACCTTCTGCCGCCAGCCCATTCAGGTGCTGTCCAACGGCCGCTGGATCTTTGCCAACTGGCTGTGCACCGACTCTGCCGAGGGTCTGTCCGGCGACCCCACCGCCTTCCGCATTTCGGACGATGAGGGCAAGACTTGGCGCATGGTCATGATGCCCGGCAGCAACGGCCATGTCCATGCCAATGTCATTGAGCTGGAACCGGGGCATCTGGTGGCGTTTATGCGCAACCGCGAGGCCTACCGCATCCACCGCAGCGAGTCCTTTGACTGGGGCGAGACTTGGACGGTGCCCGCACCCACCCCGCTGCCCAACAACAACTCCAGCATCAGCGCGGTCAAGCTGCAGAGCGGCCGCATCGCCATTGCCTATAACCCCACCTGCACCCCGAACCCCGTGCCCGGCAAGGCTGCATGGCCCGGCCTGCGCTGCCCGGTGGCGGTGGCGCTTTCGGAGGACGGCGGCCTGACCTTCCCCATCATCCGCTGGATGGAGCGCGGCGAGGGCTACATGGGCGATGAGAACAAGACCAACAACAAGCAGTACGAGTATCCCTACCTGATGCAGGGACGGGACGGTATGCTGCATCTGGCCTACGCTGCCCGCACCCGGCAGGGCATCAAGTACGTCCGCTTCTCGGAGCAGGACGTGCTGGGCGCAAAGCGGGAGACCGTGGGTCTGTATAACCCCACCGCCGCCCAGAGCCGCTGAAAAAGCTTTTCGAGATTTTCATCCTTTTTATAGATCAGAACATCATTCAGGAGGTTGATCAGTATGTTGACCCAGTACAATCTTAAAATGCCGCACGCAGTTTACGGCGGCGAGAACGCTATGGACAATATCACCGCCATCATCAAGGCGCGCGGCGCAAAAAAGGTAGCCATGTTCACCGATAAGGGCATTGAGGGCGCAGGCCTGTTTGCCCTGCCGGAAGAGGCTGTCAAGGCCTCCGGCGCAGAGTACTATGTGCTGGACGAGCTGCCCCCGGAGCCCAGCTACATGGCTGTACAGAAGCTGGTGGACGAGTTCAAGGTCTCCGGTGCAGACCTCATCGTGGCCTGCGGCGGCGGCTCTGTGATGGACGCTGCCAAGCTGGCAAGCGTGCTGGTGACCGACGCCTACGGCGTGAAGGAGCTGCTGGATAACCCCGGCATGGCACAGAAGTGCGTGCCCATTGTGCTGATCCCCACCACCGCCGGTACCGGCGCCGAGGTCACCCCCAACGCCATCGTGGCTGTGCCCGAAAAGGAGCTGAAGGTGGGCATCGTCAACGAGAACATGATCGCGGACTACGTCATTCTGGACGCCCGTATGATCAAGAACCTGCCCCGCAAGATCGCAGCCGCTACCGGCGTGGATGCGCTGGCACACTGCATCGAGTGCTTTACCAGCAACAAGGCCAACCCCTTCAGCGATCTGTACGCACTGGAAGGCCTTGACCTGATCCTGAACAACATCGAAAAAGCCTGCGATGACCCCGAAGCCATGGCAGAGAAGAACCGGATGCAGATCGCAGCTTACTACGGCGGTCTGGCCATCACCGCTTCCGGCACCACCGCTGTGCACGCACTGAGCTACCCGCTGGGCGGCAAGTACCACATTGCACACGGCGTGTCCAACGCCATCCTGCTGGCACCGGTCATGCGCTTCAACAGCGAGCACCCCGCCGTGCGCGAGCGTCTGGCTGCCGCCTATGACCGCTGCTGCCACGAGGAAAAGACCTGCACCACCGTGGAGGAAAAGACTGCATGGATGATCGCCCGTCTGGAGCACATCGTCAAGCATCTGGATATCCCCACCAGCCTCAAGGAGTTCGGCGTGCCTGCCGAGGATCTGGAAGGTCTGGTCAACGCCGGTATGCAGGTACAGCGCCTGCTGGTGAACAATATGCGCCCCGTTACCGCCGACGACGCACGCAAGCTGTATCAGGAGATCATGTAACAGAAAAGGAGTAAAGACTTATGAAGACCAGCGATATCAAGGGCATCATCCCTCCCGTAATCACCCCCATGAACAACGACCCTGAGCAGACGGTCAACCATCAGGCTCTGCGCGAGCAGGTGGAGCGCCTGCTGGCAGGCGGCGTGCACGGCATCTTCCCCATGGGCACCAACGGCGAAGCCTACGCCCTGTCCTTCCAGGAGAAGGAAGAGATCCTTGCCACTGTCATCGATCAGGTAAAGGGCCGCGTACCGGTCTACGCAGGCACCGGCTGCATCACCACCGCCGAGACCATCCGCCTGAGCAAGCGTGCCGAGGAGCTGGGCGCAGACGCACTGTCCATCATCACCCCCAGCTTTGCACTGGCCTCCCAGAAGGAGCTGTATGACCACTACACCGCCGTGGCAAAGGCCGTGAACCTGCCCATCATCCTGTACAACA
>ENA-OVGC01002519-OVGC01002519.1-human-gut-metagenome-genome-assembly--contig:-NODE-2519-length-12193-cov-21.523068_pt1 | contig 12193 bp, 9 predicted proteins | sample MGYA00237768_ERZ505415 | MGnify/ENA primary metagenome ERZ505415 (study PRJEB26158, sample SAMN06016382) | human gut metagenome | biome: human gut; feature: ankylosing spondylitis patient; material...
GTCATGAGCGTGCTGCAGTTCATCTACGACAACATCATGTACGCCGAGTTGAACACCAAGTCCGACTACTGCCAGTGCTGCGGCTACGACGGCGAGATCAAGATCGTCGAGGACGACGGCAAGCTGGTGTGGGAATGCCCCAAGTGCGGCAACCGTGACCAGAACAAGCTGAATGTCGCCCGCCGCACCTGCGGCTATATCGGCACCCAGTTCTGGAACCAGGGCCGGACGCAGGAGATCAAGGATCGGGTGTTGCACTTGTGACCCTCTCAGGCGCTTCGCGCCAGCTCTCCCAAGGGGAGAGCCATTGGCAAGCTACCCAAGCACAAAAAAATTGCAAGGCAAAGCAGCGTGCTCTGCTTTCAGGTCTGATTTATGAACTACGCGACTATTAAATATTACGACATCGCCAACGGGCCGGGCGTCCGCACCAGCGTCTTCGTTTCCGGCTGCCGCCACCACTGCCCCGGCTGCTTCAATGAGGTGGCATGGGATTTCGGCTATGGCCAGCCCTTCGACAAGCCCGTCCGCAACGAGGTGTTCGCCTCCTGCAAGCCGGACTATATTACGGGCCTCTCCCTGCTGGGCGGCGAGCCGATGGAGCCGGAGAACCAGCGGGAGCTGGTGACCTTTGTGCAAAATTTCAAAGCCCTTTACCCGAAGAAAACGGTCTGGTGCTACTCCGGCTACACCTGGGAACAGCTGACCGGCAAAGTCCCCTGCCACGCGCGGTGCGAAGTCACCGACGAGCTGCTGAGTCTGCTGGATGTGCTGGTGGATGGCCGCTTCGTGGAGGCTGAGCACGACATCTCCCTCCGCTTCCGGGGCAGCCGGAACCAGCGTCTGCTGGATGTTCCCAAGTCCCTCGCCACCGGGCAGCCGGTGTGGTGGCAGGACGAAAAAGTGTTCTCCACCCATACGATGGAATAATAAACAAAGGCGCAGATCTTCCACAACGAGCCTCTCTGCTCGTGGAAGATCTGCGCCTTTTCTTATTCTCTGCTCCCCACCATATCCTCAATGGCCCGCAGGAAGGCCATGCCATAGCGGGCGGCTTTCTTTTCGCCGACGCCGGTGATGTTCAAAAACTCGTCCATGCTCAGAGGCTTGCTCTGGACCATCTCGCGGAGAGTCGCGTCGCTGAACACCATGTAGGCCGGAACATTCTGCTTCGCTGCAAGACGCTTGCGGAGGGCGTAGAGCGCGGCCAGCAGCTTCTCGTCGGCCTCGCTGAGGTCGCCGCCGACAGCAGCACGGCGGGCCGACAGCCGCCGGGAGTTGGCCGCGGCCCTCTGCTTTGCGGCGGCAGCGCGCTGTTCCACCTCCTGCGCGTTCTGCTCGGCAAAGAGGCAGCAGGAACAGTTGCCGCACTTTTCAGGTGCGGCCTCGCCGAAATAGTTCAGCATGAACCGCCGCAGGCACTTCTGAGTGGTGGAGTAGAAGGTCATATACTTGAGCCGCTCTTCCGCCTTGCGGGCCGCCTCGGCCTTGACGTCGGCGGGCAGGCCGTTATCCGCCTCCATCTCTTTGTCGATGAAGAAGCGGATGGTTCGCACATCCGTACCGGAATAGAGCAGGATGCAGCGGGACGGCAGACCGTCGCGGCCCGCGCGGCCCGCCTCCTGATAATAGCTCTCCAGATCCTTGGGCATATTGTAATGGATGACGAACCGGACGTTTGGCTTGTCGATGCCCATGCCGAAGGCGTTGGTCGCCACCATGATTTGAACGCGGTCGTAGAGGAAATCGTCCTGATTCTTCCGCCGGGTGTCCGCATCCAGCTTGGCATGGTAGGCCGCTGCCCGGATGCCCCGGCTCTGGAGCAGGCGGGCCGTCTCGTCCACCTGCTTCGTAGTGCTGCAATAGACGATACCCGCGTTGTCTCCCTCCCGGAGCACAAGGTCCAGCAGCTCCTTGGGCTTCTGGCTGGGCAGGGCGCGGCGCGTCTCGAAGTAGAGGTTGGGCCGGTCGAAGCCGGTCGTCACCTCATAGGGCTGATGGAGCTCGAGGTGGCTGCGGATGTCGTCCCGCACCCGGGCCGTCGCCGTGGCCGTGAACGCGCCCACCACCGGGCGATTCGGCAGGCTGTCCACGAACGCCTTGATGCGCAGATAGCTGGGGCGGAAGTCCTGCCCCCACTGGCTGATGCAGTGGGCCTCGTCCACCGTCACCATGCTGATGAGCTTTTCCTGCGCGAAGCGCTGGAAGCCCGGCATTTCCAGCCGCTCCGGGGCCACATAGATGATCTTATACCAGCCCTCCCGGGCGCGGCGGAGCATGAGGGCTTTCTGATTGTCGGTGAGGCTGTTGTTGAGGAAAGCCGCCGCCACCCCCGCCTGCACCAGCGCCCCCACCTGGTCCTTCATCAGGCTGACCAGCGGCGACACCACGATGGTGATTCCCGGCAGAAGCAGGGCCGGCACCTGATAGCAGATGGATTTGCCCGCACCGGTGGGCATCACGGCCAGCACATCCTGCCCGGCAAGCAGCCGCCGGACGATGTCCTCCTGCCCGGGGCGGAAACTGTCGTAGCCAAAAACTTTTTTCAAGATAGAATGCGGGTCTGCCATGGGTGCCTCCTGCGTTTTTCAAATCTGTATCCGTATTATTATAGCACAGCCCGGCCCGAAATGGTATCAGATCGCTCTTCTGTCGTCGTTTTTTGGCAGGTATTTGCTGGTGTTCCTAGCTTTTTGTGGGCGAAAATGCTATAATAAGAATACATATCTCCATCTCCGGCCCATTTTGTTCTGAACATGGCCGGGCAAGCACGATAAGGAGCTTATTTTTATGCAACAGAAACTCATCACCTTTGCCGTCCCGTGCTACAACTCGGCGGCATATATGCGCCACTGCATCGAAACGCTGCTCTCCGCCGGGGAGCAGGCCGAGATCATCCTCGTGGACGACGGTTCCGTGAAGGACGAGACTCCGGCTATCTGCGACGAGTACGCCGCCAAGTACCCCACCATCGTCAAGGCCATCCATCAGGAGAACGGCGGCCACGGCGAGGGCGTCAACCAGGGCATCCGCAACGCCACCGGCCTCTACTACAAGGTCGTGGACAGCGACGACTGGCTGGACACCGACGCCCTCCAGAAGGTGCTGGCCCGCCTGCACACCCTCGTGACCCGCGGCACCGCCCCCGACCTCATGATTTGCAACTATGTCTACGAGCACACCGAGGACGGCACCCGCCACACTGTGCGGTACACCAACATCTTCCCGCAGGAGCGTCTGTTCACCTGGATGCACGTCGGCCACTTCCGCCCCGACCAGAACCTGCTGATGCACTCGGTCATGTACCGTACTGAGGTGCTGCGCAAGTGCGGCATGGTGCTGCCCAAGCATACCTTCTACGTGGACAACATCTTCGTCTACCAGCCTCTGCCTTTCGTCAAGACCATGTATTATATGGACCTCGACCTCTACCGCTACTTCATCGGCCGCGCCGACCAGAGCGTCAACGAGAGCATCATGGTCAAGCGCGTGGACCAGCAGCTCCGGGTCACCCGGCACATGATCGACTGTCAGGACCTCGACGCCCTCAAGGGCGAGAAGAAACTGCGGGCCTATATGCTCCACTACCTCTCCATGATGATGGCCGTCAGCGACATCTTCCTGCTGCTGGACGGCAGCGCCGAGGCGAAAGAAAAGCAGAAGGGCCTGTGGCAGTATCTGCGCGAACACACCAGCGCTGCAGTCTACCGCTCCATCCGCTTCGGCTTTGGCGGCGTGACCAACCTGCCCTTCCCCAAGGGCGACGCCATCGTGGTGGGCGGCTACCGCATCGCACGGAAGATCTTCAAGTTCAACTAAATTCACGATTGTTGCATACAACAGGGCCGCTGCCTGCGCAGCGGCCCTGTTTTTTTGCCTTTTTCGGCCATTTGTTAAGGAATCTTCAATTTTGCCGCCTGAAAAGATGTTGCTTTTTAGAAAGTGGAATAGTATAATTTATTACTGTGCTGTGTTTTTTGGGCTTTTGGCAAGCAGCAAGAAAACGCGCCCGACTGAGGAAAAGGAGGAAAGGGCGGCTGCGCGTCGGTATCGTGCTGCTGCCCGCAATATCGCATGGAACAGCTTCTCATCTGCCTTTCCGCGGCGCTCATCGCAGGTCTTTTGATGTCGCGCCTCGCAAAGGCGATCCATTTGCCGGCGGTCACATCGTATCTGCTGGCGGGCCTGCTGCTGGGGCCTTTCTTTCTGGGGCGTCTGGGCCTGAGTAATTTTGGCATCGGCTTCGGCACCCTCGAACAGGTGGACAGCCTGTCCCTCATCACCCAGGTGGCGCTGGGCTTCATCGCCTTCGTCATCGGCAACGAGTTCCGTCTCTCGGCTCTTGAGAGCATGGGCAAGCAGGCCATCACGGTCGGCATTTTACAGGCCGTCATGACCACCGCCCTCGTGGATGCGGCGCTGGTCATCCTGCACTTCATCCGGCCCGACATCATCTCCATGGCCTCAGCCATCACGCTGGGTGCTATCGCAGCAGCCACGGCCCCTGCCGCCACCCTGATGGTCGTCAAGCAGTACAAGGCCGACGGCCCCCTCACCCGCCTGCTGCTGATGGTGGTCGCCATCGACGACGCCGTGGGCCTCGTGCTCTTCTCCGCCTCCTTCGGCATTGCCAACGCCCTCGAGCAGGGCCGCATCGACGCCATCAGTATTCTGGTGGAGCCGGTGGTGGAGATCGTCTTTTCGCTGGGTCTGGGCGCTGCGGCGGGCTTCGCGCTCAACCAGCTGGAAATTTATTTTCACTCCCGCTCCAAGCGCATGAGCCTTTCCGTGGCCTTCGTGCTGCTGACGGTGGGCCTTTCCATGGTCACCTTCGACATCGGGCCGATGCACTGCGGCTTCTCGCTGCTGCTGGTCTGCATGATGACCGGTACGGTGTTCTGCAACATCTGCCCCACTTCCGATGAGCTGATGGACCGCCTCGACCGCTGGGTGTCGCCGGTGAACATCCTCTTCTTCGTGCTCAGCGGTGCAGAGCTGGATCTGAACATCCTCTCCGACCCGCTGGTGCTCCTCATCGGCGTGGTGTACATCGCCTTCCGCTCTCTGGGCAAAATTTCCGGCGCCTTCGTCAGCGGCCGGGCCACCCACTGCAGCCATAACATCCAGAAATACCTCGGCATCACCCTGCTGCCGCAGGCTGGCGTGGCGCTGGGCATGGCAGCCGAGGCCGCTGAGCTTTCCGACGGCCACATGGTGCGCAATGTCGTGCTCTTCTCGGTGCTGGTGTATGAGCTGGTAGGCCCCACCCTCACCAAGCTGGCGCTGACCGCCGCCGGCGAGATCATCCCCGAGGGCCGCACCAATGCCCGTATGGCCAACAAGCCCGAGTTCCCGGTCTCCCTCGACTAAGTCTGCCTATGACAAACGGCACTCCGAACTGCTTCGGAGTGCCGTTTCTGTTTGCATTCACTTCAAGATAATTTCGCCATTCTCAGCATCCACCGTCAGGCTGCCGCCCGCTTTCAGGGTGCCGTCGATGATGCGCTCGGCGGCGGGGTCCTCCACAGCCTTGCGGATGACGCGGCGCAGGTCGCGGGCGCCGAACTTGCCGCCCTGACTCTTGGCCACGAGGGCAGAGAGAGCCGCCGGGGTGTAGCTGTAGGCGATGCCCTTGGCTTCCATGCTGGGCTTGTACTCATCCAGCATGAGAGCCGCGATGCCTTCCAGCGTCTGCTGGCTCAGCGGCTTGAAGGCGATGACCTCATCCACACGGCCAAGGAACTCAGGCCGCAGGAACTGGCTCAGAGCCTTGCGGGTCTTTTCCTCACTCAGCTGCTCCTCGCTCTTGTTGAAGCCGAGGCCGGAGGTCGTCTTGTCGCTGCTGCCGGCGTTGGAGGTCATGCAGATGACCGTATTGGAGAAGTCCACCGTCCGGCCCTGTGCATCGTTGATCTTGCCCTCGTCGAGGATCTGGAGCAGGATGTTCATGACGTCGGGGTGGGCCTTTTCGATCTCATCGAACAGCACCACGCTGTAGGGGCGGCGGCGCACCTTTTCGGTGAGCTGGCCGGCCTCTTCGTAGCCCACATAGCCCGGAGGCGAACCGATCATGCGGGACACCGCATATTTCTCCATATACTCGCTCATGTCGAGACGGATGAGCGGGTCGGGGCCGTCGAAGAGCTGGTTTGCCAGCTGCTTGACCAGCTCCGTCTTGCCGACGCCGGTGGGGCCGACGAAGATGAAGCTTGCGGGACGGCGGCGGCCCGACAGGTCGGCGCGGCTCCGCTTGACGGCCTGTGCCACCAGATGGACGGCCTCGTCCTGACCGATGATCTTCTTTTTCAGCTCCGCTTCCAGCCCGGCCAGCTTGACGAACTCCGTCTCCTGGATCTTCACCGCCGGGATGCCCGTCCACAGCTCGATGACCTTGGCCACATCGTCCATGGTCACTTTTATCTCGCTGGCAGCAGCCTGCTTTGCGGGCAGCTCTGCCTCGAGCTTGGCGATGCGGGTCTTCCGCTGGGCCACCTGCTCATAGTCGATGGCCTCATTGACGTCGGAGGACTCCATGTCCGCCTCTTCCTGCCTGAGGCCGTCCAGCTCCTTCTGCATCTCGAGATACTCCGAGATGACCGGGTGGGCGAGATTGCAGCAGGCGCAGGCTTCGTCCAGCAGATCGATGGCCTTATCGGGCAGGTAGCGGTCCGTGATATACCGCTCACTGAGGGTGACGATGGCGCTCAGCACATCGGCATCCACCTGCACATGGTGGTGCTCCTCGTAATACTTCTTGATGCCGTTCATGACGGCCAGCGTGTCGGCCACGCTGGGCTCTTCCACGCGGACGGGCTGAAAGCGGCGCTCAAGGGCCTGGTCCTTCTCGATATACTTGCGGTACTCGTTGAAGGTGGTGGCGCCGATGACCTGGATCTCACCGCGGGAGAGGGCGGGCTTGAGGATATTGCCTGCGTTCATGGCGCCCTCGCTCTCACCGGCGGAGGTGATGGTGTGGATCTCGTCAATGAACAGGATGATGTTGCCGGCGGCCTTGACCTCGCTCAACAGGCCCTTGACCCGCTGCTCGAACTGGCCGCGGAACTGGGTGCCGGCCACGAGGCTGGTCAGATCCAGCAGGAAGATCTCCTTATCCTTCAGACCCACAGGGACATTGCCCTTGGCGATGCGCTCCGCGATGCCCTCGGCGATGGCCGTCTTGCCGACGCCCGCCTCACCGATGAGGCAGGGGTTGTTCTTCTGGCGGCGGCTCAAGATCTGGATGGTGCGGTAGATCTCGCGGTCGCGGCCCACGATGTCGTCGAGCTTGCCCTCCCGGGCTTTGCGGGTCAGGTTCTCACAGTAGGTGTCGAGGAATTTGCGGCGGGGCGGCTTTTTGCCGTTCTTCTGGGCCTTTTTGCTGTTTCCGGCATCGCCCTCCGCCTTGACGCCCAGCGGGAAGGTAGCACTGGAGCCGGGGACAAGGTCGTCGTCCCCTTCGTTCTCCTCGCCGTCCATGGGCTGGCCCATATTCATCATGAGGGAGAGGGGGTTCGCGTCCCCCATCTCATCCATCATGCTCTCCATCCGGTTTTCCATGTTATCCATGTCCTCGTCGGACATACCGAACTGCTTCATCAGGTCTTCCACCGGCTTGATGTGCAGCTCACGCGCACAGTGCAGGCAAAAGCCCTCATTTTTCATCTGGCCATTCTCCATCCGCTGGACGAAGATGATGGCCGGACGTTTCTGACAGCGATTGCAGACCATATAGGTTCCTCCTAAAGCTCCCCTTTACAGGAAGGGGTTGAACAGATTGAATGCTTTATAGTAAAGGCTGCTGCTCATGACCGTATCGTTCAGAACGGTCAGATTGCCGCCGGTGATGACGATGACGGCCCACACCACACAGAGCACCAGATAGATGTCCATGGTGCTGGCGACACAGCCGGTGACCCAGCCCAGCCAGCGGTTGACGGTGCCGATGACCGGCAGCCGGTTGACGAGGCCCAGCACGGTGACCAGCATACTCACCAGCATCCGCAGCAGGGCAAAGACCACGAAAAAGAGCACGATCGAAATGACCGGCGTGAGCAGCGGAGCCAGCACCTTCTGGACGATGGCGTCCGCCAGCACCACGGCGTTGTCGCTGAGCACAGCCGAGATGGAGCGCTCGCAGGTCTCCACGATGGAGGCGCGGAAGCTCTCGGGCAGAAAGCCCGCGTACTTGTCCGCGATGCCGGTCAGGTCCACGACCCCTCCGGCCGAGATGCTCTCGGCGATCTGGGTGCGGAAGCTCCCGGCCAGAAAGCGCTGGAACACCTCGGCAGCGGCCCAGCCCGAAAAGACCCGGGCGCCCACGAGGCTGAAGACATTCCCGCCCAGCTGGACACTGGCTGCGAGAAAGCCCTTGCGGGCATAGCGCACAGCCAGAAGCAGCCAGACCACGGTACATACTATATCAAAAAGAAATGACGGATTCTTGAACATATCTTGTTTTCCTTATTATGTATTGCTTTGAGCGTTGTTTTCCGCTGCGGGCGGGGTCAATCCCTGCACCGTATTGCCGCAGAAGACCAGCAGCTGCCTGCGGTCGGCCAGCAGCCCCTGCGGGCGGGCCGAAAGGCTCTGGGTCCACTGGGAGGTGCCGTCGGTGGAAAGGCACTCCACCCCTGTATCGGTGAGCAGATAGAACTGCGCACCAGAGCGGACGATGCGGTTGGACGCCTGCACCTGCGTGGTGTTCTCGACGCCGAGGTCACGGCCCAGCATCACGGCCTGACAGAGCTGGCCGGAGGCCAGCAGAAGGGCAGTATTGCCCGAAGCGTCCACCGAGATGTCCCGGAGGGTCTGCCCGGTAAAGTCATAGGCTGCCCGCTCGCCGCCCGATGCGTTGTAGAGGACAGCGCGGCTGTCGCAGACGGCCAGGATGCTCTGAGAACCAGTCCAGCTCAACCACTGAGCCGCGCCACTTCCGCTGCCCACCAGCAGGGGGTCGCCCTGCGCCAGGGTGACGACATAGAAATTCGTGACCATCTGGCCGCCGTTCACCGTCACCGCCGCCACTGCCAGCCGCCGCCCATCCGGCGAAAAGGCCAGCCGCAGCGGGGTGCCGTCGGTGATGGTAAGGCTCCAGCTCAGCAGCTGCTCCATTGAGGACGAGTAGACCCGAAGCCGGGCCGCGCTGCCGGGGTCCTCTGTGACGACGGCCAGCGTGCCGTTGTCGGCCATGGCACAGAGGGTGATGCTGTTCTCCATCGTCTTGGTGTAGAGATTCTGGGTCCGGCTCTCCACCCGCAGCTCATTGCCCGAGCGGTTGTAGAGCACAAAGCGGTTCTTGCCCACAGCCAGCGCAGGGCGGGCGTAGCCGCTCTGGATGGAGTTGAGCCGGGTGCCGGTGCGGGACCAGACCACGCACCCTTCCTCGCCCAGCTCCACAAAGCTGCTGTTCATGGCGGCAAGCTGTTTCACCTCCATGACGCCGGTCTGCTGGGGCCAGCCCGTGCCGGGGAAGAGCAGGATGCGGGCGGTATCGGCCCAGTCCTTGGCCATGGCCACAGAGCTGCCCACGATGCCGGTGGTGAACAGCACCACCAGCGTCAGCGCCACGACGATGAGTGCCGTGCGGCGGATGCGCCGGTTCCGCACCCGCTCGCGGGCCTGCTCGAGGTATTCGACCCGTCCCGCCGAAAGCGGCTCGTCCGACACAGGCCGGGGGCCGCGCTGTCTTTTTCTCATACTCTCCTGTCCCTTCGTGCAATGACAGTGCTCCCAAAGGGGCGTTTTCCCTCCGGGAGCATCGGTCATGTTTGCGTTATTCTATGGGCGTGTCGTAGTCCACGCTCTTGAGGAAAAGCCCCTTCGCCGCCAGCGTCGGCCCGGCGTTTTTGCGGTCGCGGCCGGCGAGGATGCCCGGCACGGCCTCAGGCGCAAGACGCCCCGCACCGGCCTCACAGAGGGTGCCTGCAAGGATGCGCACCATGTTGTAGAGGTAGCCGTCCGCCGTCACCGTGATGTCGATGTCGTCGCCCCGGCGCTGGACGTCACAGGCCGTGATGGTGCGCACGGTGTCGCCGTGAGCCGCAGCCGAGCTGCCCGAGGCGCAGAGGGCGAGGAAATCGTGCTTTCCCACAAAATACTGCGCCGCCTGCTGCATCCTGTCCGCGTCCAGCCGCCCCGGCACTTTGGTGTAATACCGCGCGGCAAAGGGTGAGTCGATGGGACTGTTGTGGATGCGGTAGAGATAGGTCTTGGTGTGGGCCGCATAGCGGGCGTGGAAATCGTCCGGCACCACCCGCGCTTCCAGCGCCCGGATGTCCGGGGGCAGGTGCTGGTTCAACGCCAGCGGCAGCTTTGCCGCCGGGATGCGGGTGTCGGCGTGGAAGTTGAGCATGAAGCCCAGCGCGTGGACGCCGGCGTCGGTGCGGCTGCAGCCCTTGATGTCGGGCCGACAGCCCAGCACCGCCTCCAAGGCGTCCTGAAACACAGCAGCTACGCTCCGCCCGTTGGGCTGCACCTGAAACCCGCAGTAGTTCGTGCCGTCGTAGGATAGTTTTAAGAGATAATTCATATAGTCCAACCTCTCAGTCTCGCTTCGCTCGACAGCTCCCCTAGCGAGGGGAGCCTCTGGCGAAGAGGGAAAGCTTTACGAAATGCCAAAGCCTCCCCTATTAGGGGAGGTGGCACGGCGATAGCCGTGACGGAGAGGTTATCCCTCTCAGAAATTCGGGAACACCAATCTCGAAGCGAGGATCACCGCAAAACACGCAATGCACACTGCAAGGTCGATGTAATCCTGCTTTTCGCACCGCAGCACCTTGAGGCGGGTGCGTCCGTCGCCGCCGCGATAGCAGCGGCACTCCATGGCCATGGCCAGCTCGTCGGCGCGGCGGAAAGCCGAGATGAACAGCGGCACCAGCACCGGGACCAGCGCCTTGATGCGCTCGGTCATCCTGCCGTTGTCCAGCTGCGCGCCACGGGCTTTCTGGGCGTTCATGATCTTGTCGGTCTCCTCGATGAGGGTAGGAATGAACCGCAGCGCGATGCTCATCATCATGGCCAGCTCATGCACCGGGAAGTGGAGCCTGCCAAGAGGCTTGAGCAGCTGCTCGATGGCGTCCGTCAGAACGATGGGGCTGGTGGTGTAGGTCAAAAGGCTCGTGCCTGCGATGAGGGCCATGACGCGCACCGCCATCAATACAGCATACCGGATGCCCTCCGCGTAAACGGTCAGAAATCCGAGCTTGAACACCGGGTCGCCCTCGCCCGAGACAAAGAAGAGGTTCAGCACCGCCGTAAAGACGATGATGGGGAAGATGGGCTTCAGGCTCTTGAGGATGAGCTTGAAGGGGATTTTCGCCACTGCGTACATCACGGCGAGGAAGATCAGCGAAAGCGCAAGGCCCAGCGGGTTGGACGCCGCAAAGAGCAGCACGATATACAGGATGGTCAGCACCAGCTTGAGCCGGGGGTCAAAACGATGGACGAGGCTGTTGCCGGGGAAGTGCTGGCCGATGGTAATATCTCTCAGCATCCGGCTGCACCCCCTTTCTGTTCTTCATTCCGGGGTAAGACGAGGGTCTCCCCTGCATCCCGCCGGGCTTTTGCCGCCAGGATCATCTTGACGGCGTAGGGGATGGTGTAGACGTCCGCCGGGACGTCCACGCCCATCTCCCGCAGCTTGAGGAAGATCTTCGTCACCTGCGGCACGGAGAGGCCCAGTTCCAGCAGCTCGGGAGCGCGGGCAAAGACCTTCTCCACTGTGTCGTACATGGCGATCTTCTTCCGGCTCATCACCAGCACCTTGTCGGCGTACTTGGCAATGTCCTCCATGCTGTGGGAGACCAGAAGCACCGTGGTGCCGGTCTTTTTGTGGTAGTCCTTCACCTCAGACAGGATCTCATCCCGTCCCTCGGGGTCGAGGCCGGCCGCAGGCTCGTCCAGAACGAGGATACGGGGCTTCATGGCCATAACGCCCGCCACGGCCACGCGGCGCTTCTGTCCGCCGGACAGCTCAAAGGGGCTGCGCTCCAACAGCGCTTCATCGAGGCCGACGAATTCTGCCGCCTCGTGGACGCGCTTATCGACCTCCGCCTCGTCGAGGCCCATATTCTTCGGGCCGAAGGCGATGTCCTTATAGCACGTTTCCTCAAAGAGCTGGTACTCCGGGTACTGGAACACCAGACCCGTCAGGAAACGGAAATCCCGGATCTTATCCGGCTCGGCCCAGAGGTCG
>ENA-OVGC01002523-OVGC01002523.1-human-gut-metagenome-genome-assembly--contig:-NODE-2523-length-12180-cov-3.368330_pt1 | contig 12180 bp, 5 predicted proteins | sample MGYA00237768_ERZ505415 | MGnify/ENA primary metagenome ERZ505415 (study PRJEB26158, sample SAMN06016382) | human gut metagenome | biome: human gut; feature: ankylosing spondylitis patient; material...
AGGTTACATATGAAATTGAAGGGGATAATGGCTGCGGCTGTAACTGTAGCCATGGTGTCGTCGTGCAGTCCTATGCCGATGACGACTGCACAGGCACAGACTTTACTGTCAAATATGACAGCGTATGCCGTACAGATGAATGAAGCTGAGATATCAGCAGCTACAGAGGATATTTCAGAGCTTGAGGGTGACTATGGGGTTGTGAACATAGTTAATGGCAAGGAGAGTAAAATATCATTTGTCACGGATGAGACAGGATATTATGAGATAATATTGCAGGGAAGCCAGTCACGGCTGATGCTTCAGGAGACCTTGTATAACAGTAAGAGTAAGCGCCTTGCTACAGGTAAAAAGGATGGCAGTGGATGCTGCAGGCTGGTATACAAGTGCACTGCGGGGGAGAAATACATTCTTGGGTCTAAGTATGCCCGTTCTTATACAGTTTCCGAAAGTGCAAATATAAGCGTGAGAAAGCTTCCGGATGTGGCGGCAATAAAAATGGTGCCGGATAATACAACGATACTGGAGGGAACACCAGACTCCATAACATCGGCGTACGCAACGGTAACCTATTCCGGTGGAAAGGTGCGCAGTTCAGGTATCAGCGGCTCAGACTGTAAGATAGATGGAGTTACATACAGTCTGTGGGTGAAGGATTCCAAGGGAAATTATTATTATGAGGGCGATGCAGGGGATATGGTATCGTATGCGGATGCGGAAAAGCTTCCGGCCGGTACATATACCGTTCAGCTTACAGACAAAATGGATAGTGAGCCGGACCAGTCGACCAAGATATATGATTCGTACACTGCAAAGGTGCAGACTCCTGCTGAATATTTTGTAGGAAAAAGGAATATCAGTGAGACGGATACCTACGCATATGATACCAGGGTGGACGGTTACGAGTATTACAGATTTATACCATCTGCAACTGCTGACTTTGTGTTTGAAGTAGATGAATCATCAACTGCATTTATAGATGTATATGATTCGGACATGGCGGTGGTTGAGACCGATAATGACAGGTATTCATTTGTCAAGGGAAAGACCTATTATGTCAGACTTTCAGGAACAACGGATGATGACAATGAAACATTGAATGAGGTCAGGCTCAAGGCGAAGAAGTATGTGGCACCTTCAGGGGTGACATTGAAGCTGGCAAAGAGCGAATGGGCAGCCGGAACGCCGATAAGCTTCATGAATGGTGCGAGCAGTACAATAAAGTATAATGATAAGTCCACGGAAAGCATAGATCTGACCGGTGGAAGTGGATACAGTAATGGAAACAGATATACAGTATATTATTCGTCATCTGATGATAACTGGAAAGAGTACGAATATGAAAAAGGTGTAACTCTTTCAGAGGGCGAGTACAAAGTAGCTGTGGGATATGATGCGGCTGAGGAAGATCAGGAGCTGCTCGGCACGGCAGTGCTTAAGGTAGTGTCCATAGACAAGCTGAGCGCAGGACAGCTCTTCGAAGGTGTCAACAATGTGAGTGTCGGAACGGATGAGTATGACAAGGCTTATTACAGTTTTGTCATGCCATTTGACGGAAGTGTGGTAATAGAAAGCGACAGTCCTTATTGTGTATATGAGTCCGGTGATGAGGGCCCGGTAGAGGTTACAGGAAAACTTACCGGAGGCAGCACCTATTACGTAGGCCTGTATAATGAGTTATCTACATCCAAGACAAATGTGAGACTGAGCTTTATTCCGAAAGTGACAGATATGATTGCTGTTCCCGAGAACACAGATTTCATCAGAATGGGCAGCTACGATAAGGATATCAGCAGTTATGTAGATGGAACCAGAGTAAAGATCTCGTATGCTGACGGAAAAACAGAGGAGCTGGTGTTTGACGATTCGGACAGTGTGGAAACCTCCAGAGGAGACGAGGTACGTGCTGAGATAGTTACAGATATAGAAAATGAGTGCCCTGTCGGAGCGGCACAGATTAGGATATACACACTGTATAGTGAGGACTCTTATGCATATGACATAGAGATAAAGGATATAGAGGATGTTGCTGCCGGAAGTCTTGCGGAGGGATCTAACCAGGTAAGTCTGTCGGAGAATGGCAGTGCATATTATACGTTTAAGCCTTCGATATCTGCCAGGTATACATTTGCCCCAGTGGGCGGTATGGAGATCTACAGCAAGATCGACGCTGACGATGAGACAATGTATGATCTGAAGAAACTTAGTGTATCGGATGGCGAGGCTGCACTTGAGAGCGGCAATACATACTATATCTGTCTCGATGGCGGAGTAGAGGACAAGTGGGGAGATACGCAGACCAGTTGGAGCATGAATGTGACAAGGGGAGAAACTTTGTCAAATTCAAAGATCAGTTCATGGAAGCTGAGAGATAACAGAACCTATGAATTCCTTCCAGATATGAAATTATCAGGTATCAAAAACCTTCTGGATAGAGAGACTCTCCAGTTTGTATATGATGATGGCAGTGTAAAAGAGGCCAGTGTCGGTGACAGCGAGGATAATGAGCTGATCACGAGTACATGGTACAGATATAACGAGAAAACTGGAAAGTATGTCGAGATCGCAGGCTTTGGCAGCAGGGTTGATACTGGCAGATACATGGTTGAACTTGCAATCGCTGGTGCGGATGGCATGGATACGGTTGATATACCATTTGCAGTGAAGACTGCACAGAGCATGAGCCTTGGAACATGGGACGGCTCAAAGACGCTGGATATTTCCGGCGACAGATATGTGTATGTATATAAGGTAAGTGCCCAGGCGGGTTCGTATGTGGTATCCGCTGATGAGAAGATCGATGGCATCAGGATTTTAGATGCAAATGGAACAGAGATAACGACTAACAACGTGGCTTATTCATCTGATGGATTTGGCAGTGCGGGATTTGACACAGCAGGCGGGGATCTGTATGTATGTGTGTATCCGGGAAAAAATGTAAATAAATGCGGCGTGACAATGAAGGATATCGTCAAGGCTGTAAGTGTAAGCACAACCGTTTCTAAGACTGAATATCTGAGGAAATTTGATGAGATCAAGGGCAGCATAAAAACCGTTGTCACATATTCTGATGGAAGTACCAGAACATTTGGCGCGGATGACGATGATATAAGCTTTACGATCAAGAAAAACGGCAGGGTGAGCAGCTATTTAAGCATCGACACGATAACAGAACAGACCGGATTATATGAGATAATACCTTCCATATGGGGAATGGCTGACGATTGTGAAGTTCAGGGAGCATCATTTGACGTCGTAGATCTGAATGTGGATGAGCTGGAGTACCTGATATCAGATGAGCCTGTGGTGCTTTCAGGTGTTGAGAACACTGGGGATGTAAAGCTGTACAGATTTGATATTGCGTCAGATGGAGTGGTATCCCTTCAGAGACAGGGCTTTGAGCTTAAGGGTATATATACCATTGAGGATGATGGCAGCTTTTCAGATACATATAGCAGTGGAGATGCTTTCTCTCTGAAAAAGGGAAGCTATATTATAGCACTCTATGCGAGAGAGAAAGATGATCAGATAACATTTACATATCACGATTCGTATGTGACAGGTAATGGAAAAATAACACCGGGTCAGAAGATAACAGCGGATATAAGCTATGACGGAGAGGGCATCGAGTATGAATTTATCCCAACGGAGACCGGAGAGTACAGATTTACGGTGGACTGCGGAGATAATACAGTATACACCAGAATCTATGCTGATGGAGTTCTGGAAAAGACATACTCACGGAACGGCGGACAACTCATTATAGATAGGACATTTGAGGCGAACCGCAGTTATACATTCAGGATCAGCCTTGCGTCGCAGCAGACAGGAAGCGTGACGATCACTCCTGAGAAGGTGGAGGCAGAGGTAGAGAACGAGTACGATATCTCCGCTGTGAGCATATCAGGATGCAAGGTGAAGAAGACGGAGGACGGATACAGTGTAACCGGAGATATAGAGATAACATATGCAAATAATGAGAGTCAGAAGACACCATTTGTCAGCGGAAGATGGACAGATGCATATGGAAATACCATTCAGGGAATCATGTCTGTTGTGAAAAATGACACATACACAGATGTGACCCTGGATCTCAGATATAAGAATACGGGTTCATCAGAGTGGATATATGCTGAGTCAAAGACCCAGAAGTTTGGGGCTGGAGATGACGAGGGATGGATCATAACCAAGACTCCGACATGTACTGAGAACGGAGAGAAGACAAGGTACATTGAGGATGAGGATATATATGAGACCGAGGTGATCCCTGCTACAGGACACAGCTTCACAAAGTATGAGTCAGATGGAAATGCCACATGTTCGCAGAAGGGAACCAAGACGGCAAAGTGTGACAATAACTGCGGAGAAAAGGATACTATCATAGACGATGAGACCACAGTTCCTCACGATTATCAGACGGTGTGGACGGTTAAGAAAAAGGCATCACAGACCCGTGACGGATATAAGGTGCATGTGTGCAAAAACTGCAAGTCAGCCAGCAAGGAAACTCAGAGTATATACAGGATAAAGAGTATCAGGCTTGCATACAGCGCTGTTGAGTATGATGGTACAGCTAAGAAGCCTGCGGTAGAGGTCAAAGACTCAAAGGGCAGAAAGGTTGCCGCAGGAAATTACAGCGTTTCATATTCAAATAACAAGAATATCGGCAAGGCCAAAGTTGTCATCAAATTCAAGGGTGACTATGAAGGGGAGAAGACACTCACATTTGACATCAAGATGGGTGTGAGAAAAGTTGAGTCCGTTGACAACACAGCAAATGGAATAAAGTTGAGCTGGAAGAAGTATAAAGCGGCATCGGGATATGTTGTTTACAGAGGAGTAAATGGAAAAGCATATACGATAGCAGGTGTTGTTCAGAATCCGGATACAACATCGTTCGTGGACGTCACAGCTAAAAATGTGGGTGTAAAGTATACATATAAGATAAGAGCTTATAAGACATTTGGCGATGTGACATACAATTCGGCATTTGGCGGCGAGAAGACAGGAAGTTATGTACCTGCCGTGAAGCTGAAGAAATTCACAAGTGCATCGGCCGGAACAGCCAAGGTTACATATAATAAGGCAGTCAAGGCCACCGGATATCAGATACAGTATGCAGACAATGCATCGTTTAAATCTGCAAAGACGGCCAATGTAAACGGAGGTTCAGTTACAAGTAAGACCATCAAACGACTTACTAAGGGCAAGAGATATTATGTCAGAGTACGAAGCTTTAAGAAGATTGATGGTAAGGTTTACTATTCCGCATGGAGTGGAAAGAAATCGGTTGTAATAAAGAAGAGATAATATCAAAAGAAATAGAAGAATCCGTCATGGATACAATCTGTATCCGTGGCGGATTGTTTTTTTATTCTGTGTGTTCATCATCATAACGCCTTTTATTACATAATAGCGAAAGAAAACAGGTAATAAAGTGTAAAATTTGAGATAATGTGATGTTTTTGGTTGGACATGGCAGATATAAAATGCTACCATGATTCTATGGGAACATTATTGTTCCAGAGCAGCAAAAGGGATGAGCAGAATAAGGAGAGAAAAATGGACGAGAATAACGTAAATGGATTTAATGATATGGACGACGATGAGGACGAGGGAACTACTGTCCTCACGACTCCGGGAGTGAGCGCATTTTCTTCGGTGCAGAACAGTGCACAAGGGCAGCCGAACCCAGGTCAGCCACAGCAGAATCAGCAGCCGGGTGGATTTGGACAGCCGATGGGCGGACAGTATGGAGGATTTGGACAGCCACAGTATGGTCAGCCGCAGTACGGTCAGGGTCAGCAGTTTGGTGGAAATGTCCAGTCGACAGGTGGACAGTATGGAGGATTTGGGCAGCCACAGTATGGTCAGCCACAGTACAGCCAGCAGCCGGGCATGACTCCGGGTGTTATGGAGCCGGGCAAAAAGGTGAACAAGAAGCTTATAGCAATAATAGGCGGAATCGCAGCGGCAGTCCTGATCGCGATAATAGTCGTTGTTCTGATCCTGGCGGGTGGTCCCGGTGAGAGAAGTGCCAAGAAGGTCGGAGACAAGCTGGTGACAGCCTATGAAAAAGGCGATGCCGATGCCATGGTTGATCTGATGGACAAGGAATATTACAAGCTGTATAACAGGATAAGAAGCTATACAGGCAGTGATGACTATGTCAAGGATACATTCAACGAGCAGGTCAGCGACATGGTAGATGAGGTAGGCAAGGTCAAGAGTATCAAGGTCGAGGACCGATCAGAGAAGGAATATGACGAGGATAAGCTTAAGGATGTAAATGATACATTTGACATGCTGGATGTCGACATGACGGTTGACAAGTGCTACGAGGTGGATCTTGATGTCAAGATAAAAGGATCTACTGACGAATCAGATGGCGAGATCATATACACAGTTATAAAGACTGGCGGTAAGTGGTATCTTGTAGACTATGATCTCTACGTATATTAGAAAATAAATCTCATGGATTGAGGATTGATTTCTCAGTCCATGAGATTTTTGTATATATTAGGTAGATGCGAACGTGTTTTATAGTAAATATGCATAAAAAACAAATTGTATTTGTATATGCATGGTGATAATATAAAAAACGTAAGAAATTTTTATATGTATCTTAATAATGGAGCTGGTGGATATATCGTATACAGAAAGTCCGGCAGAGTGACATACTATTCGGCATGGAGCACAACAAAGAATGTGGTTATAAAGAAGTAGAATAGTAAAGTATTTGCGCATATTGCGATTGACAAACCACAAATACTTGCTATACTAATGAATGGATAGGTTCAGAAATGGCTTATACAGGCGGTTTTCTGGATCATATAAGTTAAAAACGATGACAGAGACAGTACGGAGTCTGCGAGATCAGCAGCGAGCCGGGGGCGGTGCGAGCCCGGTGACAGTAGAGACTTTCGGAATATCACTCTGGAGTTGCAGACCAAAAGAGATTTGCTCAAGTAGGCTCTGACGTATTTCCTGCGTTAAGGGGAGCGCATATGTTAGTATGTAAGTAATAGGTGGTATAACGAACTTAAAGCCCTTCGTCCTGATTACGACGAAGGGCTTTTTTATATTTATCACAGAAAGGAAAGACGACATGTACGACAAGGTTTCGACTAAACTGGAATTCGTGAACAGAGAGCAGAAGGTATTGGACTTCTGGAAAGAAAATCAGGTATTTGAGAAGAGTGTTGAAGAGACAAAGGATCTGCCAACATACACATTCTATGATGGCCCTCCAACAGCAAATGGTAAGCCACATATCGGACACGTTCTTACACGTGTAATCAAGGATATGATCCCTAGATATCAGACAATGAAGGGACATAACGTAGTCAGAAAGGCCGGATGGGATACACACGGTCTGCCTGTTGAGCTCGAGGTTGAGAAGCTCTTGGGAATCGACGGCAAGGAACAGATAGAGGAATACGGACTGGAGCCATTCATCCAGAAATGTAAGGAGTCCGTATGGAAATACAAGGGCATGTGGGAAGAGTTCTCAGGCAAGGTCGGTTTCTGGGCTGATATGGACAACCCATATGTAACATACCATGATGACTTCATCGAGTCAGAGTGGTGGGCGCTGAAAAAGATCTGGGATCAGGGACTTCTGTACAAGGGCTTCAAGATCGTGCCTTACTGTCCAAGATGTGGAACACCTCTTTCAAGCCATGAGGTTGCACAGGGATACAAGACAGTCAAGGAGCGTTCAGCAGTAGTAAGATTCAAGGTTATCGGAGAGGATGCATATTTCCTCGCATGGACAACAACACCTTGGACACTTCCTTCAAACGTAGCACTCTGTGTAAATCCAGATGAGACATACGTGAAGGTTAAGGCAGCAGACGGCTACACATATTATCTTGCACAGGCGCTTGCAGACAAGGTTCTCGGCGGTCTTGCAAAGGAAGCAGCAGACGATCAGGCAGCAGTTCCTGCATACGAGGTTCTTGAGACATATGTCGGTAAGGATCTTGAGTACAAGGAGTATGAGCCACTCTATGAGTGCGTAAAGCCTGTATGTGAGAAGCAGCACAAGAAGGGCCACTTCATCACATGTGACACTTATGTAACTATGACAGATGGTACCGGTATCGTTCATATCGCACCCGCATTTGGTGAGGACGATGCAAATGTCGGAAGAAACTACGATCTTCCATTTGTACAGTTTGTAGATGGCAAGGGTGATCTCACTGAGGAGACTCCATTTGCTGGAATGTTCGTAAAGGATGCAGACCCTGAGGTACTGAAGGATCTGGACGCAAGGGGACTTCTTTTCGATGCGCCTAAGTTCGAGCATGAGTATCCACACTGCTGGAGATGTGACACACCACTTATCTACTACGCAAGAGATACATGGTTCATCAAGATGACAGCGGTAAGAGACAAGCTGGTTAAGAATAATGACACTGTAAACTGGATCCCGGAGAGCATCGGTAAGGGACGTTTCGGCGACTGGCTGAAGAACGTTCAGGACTGGGGACTTTCAAGAAACCGTTACTGGGGTACTCCGCTGAACATCTGGGAGTGTGAGTGCGGCTGCAGACATGCCATCGGATCAAAGGAAGAGCTCCGCTCAATGAGTGACAACTGCCCTGAGGACATCGAGCTTCACCGTCCGTTCATCGACGCTGTAACCATCAAGTGTCCTGAGTGTGGCAAGCAGATGCACAGAGTTACAGAGGTTATTGATTGCTGGTTCGATTCAGGATCAATGCCATTTGCACAGTGGCACTATCCGTTTGAGAATCAGGATATATTTGAGAAGCACTTCCCTGCTGACTTCATCAGTGAGGCTGTTGACCAGACAAGAGGATGGTTCTACTCACTTATGGCGATCTCAACACTGCTGTTCGACAAGGCTCCGTTTAAGAACGTAATCGTTCTCGGACATGTCCAGGATAAGGACGGACAGAAGATGAGTAAGTCCAAGGGAAATGCGGTAGATCCTATGGATGCTCTGAACAAGTACGGCGCAGATGCCATCAGATGGTACTTCTACAGCAATTCAGCACCATGGCTTCCTAACAGATTCCATGAGGATGCGGTTGTTGAGTGTCAGAGAAAGTTCATGGGTACACTGTGGAACACATATGCGTTCTATGTACTCTATGCAAATATAGACAACTTCAATCCACTTGAGCATGAGCTAGAGTACGATAAGTTGTCACTTATGGATAAGTGGCTCCTGTCCAAGCTGAACTCAACAGTCAAGGCAGTTGACGCAAACCTTGGCGCATACAAGATCCCTGAGACAACAAGAGTTCTTGAGGAGTTCGTGGATGACATGAGTAACTGGTATGTCCGTCGTGGACGTGAGAGATACTGGGCAAAGGGCATGGAGCAGGACAAGGTAAATGCTTACATGACACTTTACACAGCGCTCGTTACTATAGCACAGACAGTAGCTCCTATGCTCCCATTCATGGCAGAGGATATTTACCAGAATCTGGTTAGAAATATAGACAAGGATGCACCTCTTTCAGTTCATCTGTGCTCATTCCCTGAGGTGGATGAGAAGATGATCGATCCAGAGCTCGAGGTAGCTATGGACGAGATCCTGAAGATCGTTGTTCTGGGACGTGCAGCAAGAAATACAGCAAATATCAAGAACAGACAGCCAATCGGCAAGATGTATGTCAAGGCTGACAAGAAGCTTTTCGGTGAGGAGAAGGCTATCATCGAGGATGAGCTTAATGTGAAGAACGTTGAGTTCGATGATGATGTAAGCGCTTACACAACATACAGCTTCAAGCCACAGCTTCGTACAGTCGGACCTAAGTACGGCAAGCACCTTGGTAAGATCAAGGAGCATCTGTCAGCACTGGATGGCAACGCAGCCATGGCAGAGCTCAAGGCAGAGGGCGCTCTGAAGTTTGAGGCAGACGGAGAGGAGATCGTACTCACTGAGGCTGATCTTCTGATCGACATGGCTCAGATGGACGGTTTCGTATCTGAGGCAGACGGCGGTGTGACAGTAGTCATCGACACAAACCTGTCAGAGGAGCTTCTTGAGGAAGGATTTGTCCGTGAGATAGTATCCAAGGTTCAGACTATGAGAAAAGAGGCTGGATTCGAGGTTATGGACAAGATCACTGTATACGCAGACGGAAGCCAGAAGGCAAATGACATCATCGCAGCAAATGCAGACGCTATCATCGGTGACGTTATGGCAACAGAGATCGTAACCGGTTCTGTTGATGGATATTCCAAGGAGTGGAACATCAACGGCGAGAAGGTAACTCTTGGAGTGAAGAAGAACGACTAAGGGATATAATATTAGGGTTTAAAACAGGCATTTTGGAAAAAATTATCCCTGATCAAGAGAATACGGCCCGAAAGGTACAAATCTTAAAGATTTTGTATCTTTCGGGCTATTTTTATGTGATTTAGGAAAATTTTGTACTTTCTTTAAATATATTTGGATATTAGGGGATGACGGTGGAATTACGATTTATTAAGTTTGTGTATGTGTGGTGTTGGGAGTATATTATTGTATGAATAAATCGTACAAAGGACTGCCGTCAATATGTATATTGGCCAGTCAGAAAAACAAAGGAGAAGAAAGATGATAGCAATTTTCATTGCACCTTTTTACATAGCGTTAAATATATATTTGTTCTGGAGAATAAAGGGCTGGGTACAGGCATATTTCCCGAAACTCAAAGGCAAGAAGGGCTGGATAGTCCCGATAGTGCTATATGCATTTCTGGCGTCGGCGCTGGTGATCGCATTCTTCCTGCCACAGGGAAGGTTCAAACGTGGCATGAAGCTGGTGGGAAATTACTGGCTGGGTGTTCTGCTTTATATGATATTCTTCATAGTGATAGCCGAGCTTGGAAGATTCCTACTGCTTCATGTATTCAGAGTGAGCAAAGATAAGATATGTGTGCCGCGGGTTCGCAGGATAGTAGGCTGTGTGTGCGCAACACTTATCATGTGTATATCATTCTGGGGAGTGGTAAATGCGAGACTTGTGCGGGTGACGCCTTATGATGTGACCATCAATAAGGAAGCACGGGATGAGAATGGTAAGAAGATGGATTCCATGAAGATAGTGCTGGTTGCAGATCTTCATCTTGGATACAACATAGGCGTCAGGCAGGTTCAAAGAATAGTGAATTCTATAAATAAGCAGGACGCAGATCTGGTGCTGATAGCGGGTGATATATTTGACAACGAATGGGAAGCCGTTGACCAGCCGGAGGAGCTTGAGAAAATACTCCGGGGGATCAAATCAAAGTATGGAGTGTATGCATGCTATGGCAACCACGATATACAGGAGCAGGTGCTTGCCGGATTTACATTTGGCGGGCAGAAGGAGAAGACCAGCAGCCCGGAGATGGACGAGTTTATAGAGAAAGCGGGAATCACACTTCTTCGCGACGAGGGAGTGTTGATAAACGATTCCATATATATCTATGGCCGCCGCGATGCCCACAGACCGGGAAGTGGAGTCACAGACAGAGCATCCGCAGACGAGATCACGAAAAATGTGGACAAATCAAAACCTATCATAGTCCTTGATCATGAGCCAAAGGAGCTGGAGGAGCTGTCGTCGGCAGGTGTGGATATGGATCTGTGTGGACACACCCATGACGGACAAATGTTCCCAGGCAACATACTTGTGGCGATGATGTGGGAAAATTCCTGCGGCTACCTGAACGTTGACGGCATGCACAACATAGTGACATCCGGAGTCGGTGTGTTTGGCCCAGATATGCGGGTTGGAACCAAGGCGGAGATATGTCCGATAACGGTGAATTTTAAATGACCACCACACCGCATAATATTTCGCCAACCGCTCGCATAACTTAATTAATAAAGGAAAATAACCATAACACCACAATACTCTGGACTTTGTGGCAAAAATACAGTAAATTTACGGGTATATAAACTGATTCGGGACAAAAAATGAGGGGAGTGCCGGGTCGGATGGTATGGATAACCTGGAAAGAGGAGGCGGTTGTATGGAAAAGTTAAATGAGATCGTGTCGGTGGTGGACGGATTTGTCTGGGGACCGGTCATGCTGGTGCTTCTGGTTGGAACGGGAATATTTCTGACGATCAGAACAGGGTTTCTTCCCTGGAGGAATCTCGGCTATGCGCTGAAGAGTACACTTAGCAAGATCGGAAGAGCACACGTCTGAACTCCAGTCACACTTGAAT
>ENA-OVGC01002535-OVGC01002535.1-human-gut-metagenome-genome-assembly--contig:-NODE-2535-length-12141-cov-85.257240_pt1 | contig 12141 bp, 7 predicted proteins | sample MGYA00237768_ERZ505415 | MGnify/ENA primary metagenome ERZ505415 (study PRJEB26158, sample SAMN06016382) | human gut metagenome | biome: human gut; feature: ankylosing spondylitis patient; material...
TCCACAATCTGTCCATCAAACAGGCGGATGGTGCGATGGGCTATCTTGGCATCATGCTCATTATGCGTCACCATGACGATGGTGGTGCCCTCGTGGTTCAGCTCAGTAAGCAGATGCATCACCTCGGCTCCATTCTTGGAATCAAGGTTACCCGTAGGCTCATCGGCAAGGATGAGCTTCGGACCGAAGACCACGGCACGGGCGATGGCTACTCGCTGCTGCTGACCACCCGAAAGCTGGTGAGGGAAGTGCTTGGCACGATGGCTGATGGCCATTCGCTTCATAATCGCCTGCACCTTTGCCTTGCGCTCTGCCTTCGGAATATTAAGATAGGTAAGAGGAAGTTCGATGTTCTCTTCTACATTCAATTCATCTATCAGATTGAAGCTCTGGAACACAAAACCGATTTCTCCCTTTCTCACATCCGTACGCTCCTTTTCCTTCAGGTTTGCCACCTCGTGATTACCCAGGAAATATTTTCCCGAAGTTGGGTTGTCGAGCAAACCGAGGATGTTGAGTAAAGTGGATTTGCCACAACCTGATGGTCCCATAATGGCGACAAACTCGCCGTCTTCTACTGTGAAAGATACGTTATTTAAAGCAATCGTCTCCACATCTTCTGTGCGGAATGACTTGCAAAGATTCTCTATTTTAAGCATTTTCTTATCTTTTTACTTTTTTACCTTTTTACTTTTAATTTTATTCATCCTTGAGATATTTCACAGGATTACTGTTCGCCACCTTGTAGCAGTTGATGACGACGGAAAGCCCGATGATGACGAGCAAGATGATGGTAACGCCGATAAACAGCAAAGGCGTCATCGTTATCTTCTCGCTAAACGACATGAGCCATTGTCTGGCTATCAGCCAAGCCCCCAAGTCGCCCACGATGATGCAAGGCAAGGCAATCTTCATGATGTCCTTCAGGAAGATGCGAAGAATATCCTTCACCTTGGCTCCGTTCACCTTTCTTATTGCAATCTCCTTGCGGAGGCGGTTTACCTCATCACTCGTATAACCCACCAATCCGAAGAGGGCGATAATCATCGTTACGATGCCGGCTACCAGAATTCCGTTGCGGAAATTGAGCTGGGAAGCATACTGGTTAGCCAATTCTGAAGCATAACTTTTCACGATGACCTTATTGTTCGGATACATCGCCTGCACCTTCGATTGCAACTCCGACAACGATTCATCCCTTAGTTCATTAAACTTAACCAACATATAGTAAGCCGTCTTGGCTGAATAGAAATACAAATCTGGAAATTCATTCATACCATCACCCCCGGTTTCCACAGCACCCCAGCGAATATTCTTGCACACGCCACAAATGGTAAAGATATTATTATCATGTCCCGTACAGGTAATTTGCTTGCCAACTACGCCATCCTTCCAATGCCACGTTTTGATGAGTTTCTCAGCACCTCGTTCATCAATAATAACCTGTCGGCAACTGTCATTTCTTTCCGTAAAGAAAGAACCCTGAACGATAGGAATATTCAGCATCTTGAAGAAATTGTCGTCCACTCCCGACATCTCCATGATATTAAAGGTATTCTTCTCGTCGCCAGGTACTCCAACCATATTTCCACTACGATCATACCCATCGAGCGGAACATTAAAAGTCGAACTGCAATCCTTGACATTCGGCATCCGTCTGATTTCTGCCAGACATTGGTTGCGCTGGTCTCTATTGCTGGCATCTATCGAAACAATCGCCACATGATCATAATCATACCCAGGATTGAGCCCCAACATCAGCTGGTATTGACCATTCACGATGTAAAGCAAACTGAACAGCAAACCAGAAATAACGAACTGGACACCCAACAAACCAAGCTTCCATCGGTTGCGATTCTCATTATAACCACGGAAAGCGATGGCTACAGGAATCTTGTTGTAAAGCCAACCTGGCAGCAAGCCGCCAACCAGCAGTACCAGAATACAGATAGCCACCAATATCCAACTGCCACGATTAAGCACCAACGTGCTTACCGGAGCAGAAAGGAAGTTTTCGATGGTTCCCTTGCAAAGGAACACAAGAACAGCCGCAAGAACAACCGCCAGTCCCACATGCACCAAAGCCTCTGAGAAAATGATGGCATGAATGTTCTTCGATTCGGCACCATAACACTTACGGACAGCCATTTCGCGAGAACGACCCACAAGATTTCCCACGATGATAAGCAGATAGTTCATCACAGAAGTGAAGAGGAGGACAAAAGCGATAATTCCCATAATCCATCCCATCTTCTTGACATAAGGATCTTGGGTGTAAACATCGCTCAATACCGTGAAATCATAGTTCAGTTCTATTCCCATATTCTTCATCTCCTTCAAAGGGAAATGATCCTCTCGCATCTTATTCACGTAAGGCTTGAGTTCTTTTGCCTCATGCCCCTTTGCTAACCGGATGTAGGACCTATAGGAATCATTTCCCACCCATTGGCCTCTGCCATCGTAGGAATATACGTATGGCACACTACACCTCGACAGAATCATCTGCGTACCATGAAAGGAAGAACCCCAGGGAAACGCTTCGAAAACACCATAGATGGTAAAAGTGGTTCCCGGATAATTGGAAAGCGTGAAATGCTTACCTACAACATTACCGCCAATCTTTGCTGCCGTTTCTGAATCGATGAGACAGGATAAGGGTTGGGATAGAATCTGTTTAGCCTTGCCTATCAATATCTTCTGTGGAAAGACATCAAAGAAACAACTGTCTGCCATCCTGATATTGGCAGAAATGATGTTCTGGTCTTCCATCTTGCATTGGGCATCATCATAAAAATAGTGAGTACTGGTAGCAGCTTCCACCATAGGCGCATATTGCTTTACACCTTGGGCAGTGGCTCCTGAAGTATTGGTAAACTCCATGGTTTCGCCATGGTTAGTACCCACTTCCGAAATCATATACGTCCTCTCCCAACTAGGGAAATACGTATCGTAAGTCTGCTCGAAATAAATCTCGGCAATAATTACCGAACTGATTGCCAATCCGAGCGCCAGACACAAGATCTTCACGAAATTGTGCTGGCCCCTTCGAGGCAGATTCTTGAATGCGTTAATAATATGATTCATATCAAATATCCTGTTTCAAGGGCGTTAGCCCAATTTATCACTAATCACTACTAGTTAATCATTATTAACTAATCACTACTAATTAAAAACCAATACATCATTATCCTTATAGGCTTCGTAGCCGCTAACGATAACCTGCTCGCCCGGCTCCAAGCCCTCAATCACCTCATAATACTGAGGATTCTGGCGACCGATGGTAATCTTGCGGCGATAAGCCTTCTTGCCACTCTTGTCTAATACAAAGATCCATTGACCACCCGTTACACTATAAAACGTGCCTTTAGGGATAATTATTGCCTGCTTCGACTGACCGAGCTGCAAATCTACATAATAGGTCTGACCGGTTCGGATGTTGCCAGGACGAACGCCCTTGAAGATGAAGTCGATGCGGAACCTGCCGTCTCTTACCTCGGGATAAACCTTGCGGACCTGCAGGAGATAATGCTTGCCGTTCTGGTCGAAGGTAGCAGTAAGTTCCGGTTTTACCCGGTCGATGTAATGCTCATCTACCTGCGCCTGCACCTTGAAATCGCTGAGGTCGTTGATGACTCCAATCTTCTGTCCAGCCTGGATGCTCTGTCCCAGTTCCACATCGAGCAAGCCGATTTCGCCCGAAATGGTGCTGCGGATGTTCAGCTTCTCCTTGCGCTGGCGAACCAGCTGCACATTCTTCTGCATGGCTTCCAGATTATCACCCATCTGATCCATCTGCGAACGGCGTAACTGGGCATCCTTCTTCAATCGCTTGCTAATGAGCGCATGCTTCTTGACAGCAAGGTCGTAATCTTCCTTAGCCTTCAGATACTCCTCGCGCGAATTGAGTTCTTCCTTGTGCAACGCCTCCTGATGCTGATAGGAACGGCGCTTGGTAATGACATCCTGCGAAAGCGACAGTTCCTCGTTGCTATTGTTCAGGCGGTCCTGCTCCATCGAAATCTGGGTGTTGCGAAGCATATCCTGCTTTTCGGCAAGTTCGCTTTCGGCATTCAGAATCTCCAGGTCGAGATTCGAATTGCTCAGTTTCACGATTACATCGCCCTTGTTCACGTGGGCACCTTCATCCACCACTTTCTCCAGAACGATACCGCCTTCTTCGGAACTGATCTGTACCACGGAGATAGGAACCACCTGTCCATCCACCGAAACATAATCGTTGAACTGTGCCTTCTCTACGGTTCCGATGCTCAATCCCTTCCTATCCACCTTCAGGGTGGAAGAGAAATTGCCCAATCCCAACCAAATGAGGACTGCGACCAAAACCGCTCCTCCGCCAATCCATGCCCAATACTTGCGAGGCACGAGATATTTTTTCTTTTCTATTTTTATGTCCATAATTTATCTTATTAAATTTTCTCCCTGATAATAAGCAACCAATCTCTGTTTGATGATGAGCAGCATCTGCATCTGGAGTTCCTTGATTCTGCTTTCCAGAAGCGTCTGGGCTGCGGTATGAAGATCGAAGGTGGAAAGCATTCCTTCCTCAAACTTGCGGCTCGACATGTGATATGCGAGCGAATCGGAGGCCACCTTCTTCTGCATCTGGTGCAACTCCTTGGCGTAACCCTCTGCATCCATTACCGCCTGGGCTATCTGGTCGTGAAGCTTGCGACGGGTTTCCTCCAGGTTCACCTGTGCCAGTTGCCAGTCGTTGCGTGCCTTCTTCACGCTGTGCCATCGGTCGCTATTATAAATAGGTATGGAAAGGGTCAACGCGAGGTATTCGCCCTGGTTGTTGTGAAACTGCGAGGCAAACCCATCGTATTGCCCTTTCTGAGAGAGATTCTTATAATAGTTAGTAGAAATGCCGCCACCGAGAGAGAGTGATGGCAGCAATCTGCCCTTTGCTATCTTATAATCATACCGTGCCCGCTCCACTTCGTATTCTGCCGACTTCAAATCGGGAGAGATATTCTGGAAACCCTGGTAAATGGTTTCGTAGTTTACTCCAGATTCTGAAACCTCTTTATTTTCTGCCTTTAGCTTCAGATTCCGCTCTTCAGCTATCAAAATTTTCAGCTCTTCATCCACCGGAAAATTCATCGCCGATTTCAAGGCTAATAAGCTCTGTTTTGCCACATTCTCCTGATGCGTAAGATTGTATTCATCTTCCGCCACCTGCGATTCCATCTGCACCACATCCGGTCGGCCTTTCTCGCCCAGTTCATACAGGCGCTTCATCTTAGCCAGCATCCGTTTGCTTTCGTTCATTTTCTCGCTTGCTATCCGAATGCTTGCCTCAGCATAGGCAGCATCCACATATTTCTGCATCACGTCGATGGCTCGGTCGTCCTGAATCTTCTGCATCGCCGTGGCAGAATAATCCCGGCTCAGCTTAGCCTGCTTCAAGGCGTTGATGGTGGCGAAACCATCGAAGACATTCAGTTCGGCATAAAGTTGATAATAGTTGTTGAATGTCGTTACATTATTATAAGTATTGGTTTCCGGGTCGATGTTTCGTCCCCAGGCATACTGTCCCTGCACGCCGCCCGTAACGGTAGGCAGAAATCCTGCCACAGCATGCTGGTAATCCTGCTTGCGTTGGCGAGCATTCACCACCTCCCGCTTCACCTCCGTGGCATGTTCCACGGCGTAAGCCATGCAGTCGTCAAGGCTCCAACTCTGTGCCGAGACTCCAGCCGCCCAGACCAACCATCCTATCAATATTCCTATTCTTTTCATAATCTTCTTCATTTTGTCATGATAAGGACAAGAGCCGTGCCAAAACAGCATTTCTCCTGATAATCAAATCATTAAATAAAAACTCTCATTAAACAAACTGTCCAACAATTAGACACCACCGTCTAATTGTTGGACAGAAAACCGCAGATCAAAGCTGATCATTCATCGCATCCACCACTTGTCCATCAAACAGATTGATGATGCGACTGGCGTAAGTAGCATCGTGCTTGGAGTGCGTCACCATCACGATGGTGGTGCCCTCATCATTCAGTTCGCTGAGCAATTGCATCACCTCCATACCATTCTTGGAATCGAGATTACCCGTAGGCTCATCGGCAAGGATGATGCTTGGCTTGCCCACCACGGCACGAGCTATCGCAACACGCTGCTGCTGACCGCCCGAAAGCTGATGGGGATAATGCTTGGCACGATGACTGAGCTTTACCTTGCGCAGGATGTCGAGCACTCGTTCCTTGCGCTCCGCCTTTCCCACTCCGAGGTATTTCAGCTGTAAATCCACATTCTCCTCAACGGTAAGTTCGTCGATAAGATTGAAGTTCTGGAACACGAAGCCGATGCGACCCTTGCGATAGGCGGTGCGCTCACGCTCCTTCAGATGGGCCACTTCCTCGTTATTCAACCAATACTTGCCCTCCGTAGGACTATCCAGCAAGCCCAGGATGTTCAGCAAGGTTGACTTGCCGCATCCCGAAGGCCCCATAATGGCGATAAACTCACCATCCTCTACTTCTATGTTTACGCCGTTCAGGGCGATAGTTTCCACCTCTTCCGTGCGGAATATTCTAGTTAAATTTTCTGTTCGTATCATCGTTAGAAATCTTTTTTATCGTTAGAAATCTTTATCTCGTTAGAAATCCTTTTTAAGTTTATGACTCATTATTCAGCCTTGATGCTGTCTATCGGATTCGACATCGCCGTACGCAGGGTGCAGCCGATAACCGAAACAAAGGCTATCAATAAGGTGAAGACGGCGCCAGCCAGCAACACCCACCAAGGGAAGGAGATGCGATGGACGAAATCCATGAGATAAGTCTGCATCAGCTTCACGCAGATAGGGATGGCGATGACCACAGCCACCAGCGAACTGACGAGGAATCTCTTGGCCAGTTGCCAAGCCGCATCCCCAATCGAAGCGCCCATCACCTTGCGCAGGGCAATCTGGCGCTTCTGCTGGTTGCCGTAATAAACCGACATTCCGAAGAGCCCCAAGGCAGAAATCAGGATAGAGATGCTCATGAAGGTGATGATGAGCACCATCATATTGTGCTTGTCCTTGAGATTATTCTTCAAAGTATCATCCATATACTCCACCTGCATTTCCGCAGGAACGCCCATCAGTTCCTTAGCCACCTGCTTGCAGGTACTCCGGATAGCCTGCAGCGCCTGGGCATGATCGCCACGGGTTTTCACCAGAACTGTCCATCCACGCTGCTGCGGGGTAATGACTCCAATGGCATTATGCTCCGTTTTCTCATTCTCGCTCAGCGCATCTCCACTATGGTAATCGGCAATCACGCCACACACCTCGTATTCATGCTTTCCATCCTTCATTCTCATTCCGAACCAAGGCTTGTGGGCAGAAACGCCATAGGCACGCTTCGCATCTTCCGTTACCCAAATCTTTCCATAGGCTGGCTCGCAATACTGCTCAATCACCCTGACTCCCAGCATCTTCATCGCCGTGGAATCTACCATGAACATACGGAGCATTCCTATCTGTTTTTCATTGTCATCATGCACGCCATTTCCCCAGCTTCTGATAGGATTGGCGTTGCCGTAAGTTGCCTCTTCCACCTCTGGAAGCGCTTTCAGACGGTTTTTGAGAATAGACATCTTCTCTGGCGAACCATCCAAGGAAGAAATGATGGAAACAATATCCTTCGTCTGATAACCCAACGGCAAATCGGCAAGATGCTTCATCTGGAGCATCATCGTTATCGCCATCACTACCAGCGTGATACTGATGACGTTCTGGGCTACGATAAATATCTTGCTGAACCACATCTTGCTGCGCATGCGGATGGTTCCCTTCACCACATCTATCGGATTGAAACGGGAAACCACGATGGCAGGAAGGATTCCCGCAAAGATGGAGATGATGACGTAAGCCAACGGCAGGAACCACAGAAGGTCGAAGGAATGGAACAGGTCGATTTTCGTATCCAACATAGAATTGAACAGCGGGATGAATGCCCAGGAAATCAACAAGCCCAGCAGGAAGCAGACTGCCGTGAAGAGTGCCGACTCCTTGAGATAACGAAGCATTACGCCCCCGACCGATTCGCCCAGCAGTCTTCGGGTAGCCATTTCCTTCGCACGGTTGCCAATCTGAGCCACCGTAAGATTGATGTAGTTGAACAAGGCAGAAAGCAGCAGAACCAGCGCCACGACCAGGAGGATATTCACGAGAGAACGATTTCCATGCTTGAAAATCTCGACATCATCATCCGCAAAATGAATCTGGTCCCATCTCACAAACTGGCAGCCCCACATGAAGTCGGCTCCACCTGATTCCTTTTTCCACTCCTTCCAGTAGTTTATGTATTTGCCGAGCAAGGTCTGTCTCACCTTTTCGGGGTCGGCTTCCTTTGCCAGTCGCGCCACCGTAGTGCAGGAGCCAAACTGATTCATCGGCGGAGCCTCAGCTTCTATCAGTTTCATCGACACGAAAATATCGTATGGGTTAAGAAGGTCCTCACGGTCGAAATCCTCCATGATTCCCACCACCTTGAGTTGCAGCTTACCGCATTGGATGGTACGGCCGATAGGATTGGCGTTGCCGAAGGCTTTCTTGGCAAAAGATTCCGAAACCATTGCCTGATGAGCATCCGAAAGGAGATGATCAGGCGCACAACCACGGCATTTGTAACCCATAAACTGGGAGAAGTTCGGGTCGATAGCCAAATATTTTACCTCATAATACTGTCCATCTATCATGGCTCCCTGCGGAGCATAATATTCACCAAATCTTGTCCATCCCTTGATTTCCGGGATGGAAGGAAAGAACTCCTTGGCTATGCCCCAGGTCATTCCGAGATAATCGCCGGAACCTGCAACATAGAGTTCCTTCGCCAGTTTCTGATTCGTTCCCACACGATACTCTGCAGTAGCGTAGGAAACGAGAATCAGCACAAAAGCCAGTGCCACCGAGAGACCCAAGGCCTCTATGGTGGCATAAAGCTTGTTGCGTGATAAGAATTTCACATAACTTTTCATCATATACTCATTTATTTTTTGTTTCACTAAAATCAAACGATAAAGGAAGAATACCATCTCCCTGTTTTCGTTAGCTGCTGCAAAGTTACGGCTTCTCCCGTTTTCTGCCAAGATTTCCGGCAGCCCGGAAGGTGGATTGTATGAAATTCATACACTCTATTGTATGATTATCACACAACAATCCCGTTTTTGTTTGTCGTTTCGGGAAAAAAGCGTACTTTTGCAAACAAAAAGATAAAAGATATGAAATACGGAACCCTTCTTGTCATCGACGATAATCCGTCGATACTCACGGCGCTGAAGATTTGTCTGGGCAATACGTTCGAACGGATTCTCACCCTGCCCCGCCCCGATACCGCCCCCATGTTGCTGCAACAGGAGCAGGTAAATCTCATCCTGCTCGACATGAACTTCTCACTCGGCGTAAACAGCGGTCAGGACGGCTTGCTCTGGCTCCGCACCTTCCGCCGGCTCCACGCCCACATCCCCGTGGTACTCATCACCGCCTTTGCCGACGTGCAGCTTGCCATCAAGGGATTGAAAAGCGGAGCCGCCGATTTCGTCACCAAGCCCTGGGATAATGACGAACTGATAAGGGTACTCAAGGATGCCATCGACAACAATACGGAAGTGGCAACCTTAGAAAATTTTGAGAACGATTACATCCGGAAGGTCGTGGATAAATGCCACGGCAATATCTCTCGTGCCGCCGAAATGCTCGGCATCACCCGACAAACCCTTTACGCAAAACTGAAGAGATGACTTTTGGAAAGGGAAGTTTAAGAAGTTAAGAGAAGTTAGGAGGAAGTTAAGAGACAAATGTATTAGAGCAATTTTATGATTATTATCAAGATTATATATTTAATAGGTGGAATCTGCTTCATCCTGGGCAGCCTCATCTATCTGTTCTTTCGCCATCAGCGAAGGCTGAAGGCGCGTGCTTTTCTGATGCGTGAGGCTGTAAGAAATGGCGATTACGCCTTCCGCCTCCCCACTTCGGGCTTGCTGCCAGGCGAAAGAGCCTTGCAGCAGGCACTCAACGACATGCAGGGCGATATTGCCCGCCTCGTAGCCAGACACGAAGTGGAATCATGGCAAAAGCTGACCCGTGTGCTTACCCACGAAATCATGAACGCTACGGCTCCCATCTCCAGCATCTGCCAGGCTTATCTCAGCAACCCGCAGATCAAGGGTAGTGAATACGAGGAAGGCATTCAGGCGATTCACGACACCAGCAAGTCGCTCACCAACTTCGTGGATAGCTACCGCAAGCTCACCCAGCTCCAGGCTCCCGTCGTAGAACCCCTTCCGCTCGTCTCTTTCCTGGAGAGCATCAAGGCGCTCTATCCCGACCTTAGCTGGCACTTTTCCCTCCCCCAGAATGCCACGCTGGAGGCCGACCACAACATGCTGCGCCAGGTATTCATCAACCTCACCAAGAATGCCATCGAAGCCCATGCCACCGACATCGACGTCCGCATGAGCAGGAACGACCACCCTATCCTGCTGTTCAGCAACAACGGCGAACCGATTCCTGCCGATGTGGCACGGGAAATCTTCATCCCGTTCTTCACCACCAAATCATCCGGCACAGGCATCGGACTCTCTCTCTCCCGCCAGATGCTGATGATGCAGAACATCGAACTGGGACTATCCGACAACTGTCTCTCCGGTTACCATGTTACATTCTATCTGGAAAAGCAAGACACCATCAAAACGACAAAATGATCAGAAAAGAGGATTTTCTGTGATTATTTCATCTTTATTACACCTTTTAATTTGCGTTTTAGCCACTTGCTTTCCTTTTTACGAACTCCTTTTTCACCTTCAATACAGAGTTCTCTTCCTTGTCACTCAACTTCGCCACATTTCAGATTGGTGCAGCCCTGATGTCTGTCTTAATGACTTGCATCGTCTGGAAGGCGAAAACAAAGACTGTTTAAGAAATAAACGAAGCTATCATCAAAATACTCTTTACTCTTCACCTTTCGGCCGGAAACCCCTGTGTTTATCGGCATTCCGAGGGGTGAAGAGTTGTTTTTATCTCTTCACCCACTCTTCACCTTCAGAAACGGAAACAGAGGAGAAAGACTGATAGGTGGATTGCAAATCTGCCAGAACTGAAGGGTGAAGAGTGGTGAAGAGTAGGTGAAGAGTGCCCGAATACTCTTCACCCCTCGGAATGCCGATAAACACAGGGGATTCGGGGCTTTTGGTGAAGAGTGAAGAGTATTTGGCAGGATGCCTATAAGAAAACAAAAAAAGGAGTTTTCGATAACTGTTCCAGTAAAACAGCCGACTAGCCACTCATGCGCTAGTCGGCTGTTTGCGTTTTGCCAGTTAGCTATTTATATTTTGCCAGTTGGCTATTTCCGGTTCTCGCATCAATCATCGTAAGTACTTTCATCTGCCCTCGAAGCTACTTGCACTAAAGAACTGTATCTGTCATTTAAACAAATCATCCATTGTAACGACACTTTGTACCCGACCGGCATATTCATTGAACTTAAGCCCATAAGTAGTAACCAATGTAAGATGCAAGGAACTCCTGCATTTCGTTTCTTCAGCAAACGTACTCAGTTTATGGCGCAGATTCTTATCATAAGCAGCATTGATGGAGAAATCATCCTCGCAAAATTTCATTTCACAAACATTGATGACGCGGTCGGCTCTGTCAATAATCATATCTATCTGCGCACCATCTTTCTCTTTTCTGCTTTTCCAGGGACTCACCTCTGTCTGCACTCCACTAATACCGAGCGCCTGCTTGATTTGTGGCAGATGATAATAGCAAAGCGATTCAAAGGTAAAACCTCGCCATGCTGTCAGCTCAGGTGTCAGCAGGTTGTCTTGCCAGAAATGCGGATTGGTCGTCTTTCTGCCATCAATAAATGACAAATAGAATTTGCTGTAGAAATCTGTCAGACGGAAATATACCTCACGCTTGGGATAATCATACTTAACATACGATGTTATGAAATCACTCACTTCGAGTGATTTTAATGTAGCAGAAAGCCCCCCGCCATTAGGTATTTTTGTAAGCGAAACGATTTCTTTTCGCGTATATCCCTGTCTTTTTTGAGCCAGAAGGCGCACGATAGTCATGCAATCCTCCGCATTAGTAAAGAGAGAAGAATAGAG
>ENA-OVGC01002541-OVGC01002541.1-human-gut-metagenome-genome-assembly--contig:-NODE-2541-length-12127-cov-14.425447_pt1 | contig 12127 bp, 11 predicted proteins | sample MGYA00237768_ERZ505415 | MGnify/ENA primary metagenome ERZ505415 (study PRJEB26158, sample SAMN06016382) | human gut metagenome | biome: human gut; feature: ankylosing spondylitis patient; material...
GGCATTCTGGAGGACATGGAGCTGTGAGCGGGGGCGACCGCGCAGAGTTTCTGGACGTCTGGCAGCAGCACGTCACCCGTCCGGGCAGCGAAAAGCTGCTGGACTGGTTGGACAAAAAGACGGATTTTTTCACCGCACCGGCTTCTACTCGCTTCCACGGAGCCTGTGAGGGCGGACTGTGCATGCACAGCCTGAACGTCTACCACGCGCTGCACGACAGCTTTTTCACCGAGGGCGAAAGCGAGGAGAGCTACGCCATCTGTGCCCTGCTGCACGACCTGTGCAAGGCCAACTACTACAAGCTGGGCACCCGCAACGTGAAAAACGAAGCCACCGGGCAGTGGGAGAAAGCGCCTTTTTACAGTGTAGAGGATCTGTTCCCCTACGGCCACGGTGAAAAGAGCGTGTTTCTCATCGAGCGGTTCATGAAGCTGAAGGTGGAGGAAGCGGTTGCCATCCGCTGGCACATGGGCGGCTTCGACGATGCGGCCCGAGGCGGCTGTTTTGCCATCTCGGAGGCCTACGACAAGTACCCGCTGGCGGTCAAACTGCACATCGCAGACCTGCAGGCTACCTATCTGATGGAGCACCGCACCAGCAATATGCGCTGAATAAACAAAACAGGCGGCTGTACAGCATTTTGTACAGCCGCCTGTTTGTTTGTGGAAATTTTCAGCAGCCTTCCCCGGCGCAGAGGGCTTTCACCTTCTGCACGGCGGCAGCTACAAGGCTGCCGATGGGCTGGTCGGGCACGCCGACAATATAGTTTTCACAGTGGTTCACCGGGATCAGCACCCGGGTGGCGCTGCTCTGGCACACTGCCGTGGCCATGGCGGGGGTGATCTCTCCCAGCAGCGCATCTGCAATGACGATGCCGATGGGTCCCACGATGATATCCGCGCTGCGGCAGTTCACCACCACGGCATTCTCACCGGTGGCGGCACGCTGCGCCCCGGCCTTGTGCATGGCCTGCGCGGCGACACTGTTGGTGCCCACGGCCACCAGCCGGATGTCCGGGCACTGGGCGCTGAGGGCAGCCACCAGCTGGCGGCCCAGTCCCCCGCCCTGCCCGTCAATGACAAGCACGTTCATGCCGTACCTCAGAAGTCGATCTCTTCCAGCCGCAGCAGCGCCAGAATGTAAATCTTGACAGCCTCCAGCAGCTTGTCGATGGGGGCAGCCTCGTTGGCGCCGTGCATCGGGCCGCCGAACTCCGGCAGCTTCACATCCTCATGCTCCGGGCCGAAGCTGACAGCATAGGGGAAGTGACGGGCATAGGTGCCGCCGCCCATGGTGAAGGGGGTGGCATTCTCGCCGGTCACCTCGTTGTAGGTGTCGATGCAGGCGCGGATGGCGGGGCTGTCGGCCTCGATGTAGAACGGCTCGGCAGCATCCACATCCTCCAGCTTTGCGCCCTCGCCCAGCGCAGCGGTGACCTGTGCGGTCAGCTTTTCGCCGTTGGTGCAGGTGGGGAAGCGGCTGTCGATGGTCTGCACCAGCTTGCCGTCCTCCATATAAATGCGGCCGCCGATGATGGTCAGCGGGCCAAAGGGGCCGTCGGCGCAGTCGATGCCAAGGCCGGTGCCTGCGGTGGAGCTGTGCAGCTTGTGCAGTGCCTCCAGATAAGCGCGCTCGGCATCGTTGCACAGGCCGTTATCCAGCAGATAATCCACCACCAGACCGATGGCGTTCACCGTGCCCTCCGGCATAGCGGCGTGGCCGGATTTGCCCCAGCCGCGCACCCGCACGCCGTCCCCTTCCGGTTCCAGCGTGATGTTGGGGGCGTTCTTCAGCTTGCGGATATCGGTCTTGACCAGTGCGCTGGCACGGTCCGGCACCGCGTTGTTGGCAACACCGCCCTCAAACTCTGCAATGACGCCGTTGCACACCGGGCTGACGATCTTGCCGCCGAAGTGGCCTTTTTCGCCGTTGCACACCGGGAACTCCGCATCCGGGGTAAAGCAGAACACCGGGGCGGGGTAGTTTTCCAGATAGTACTTCACATCGTTCATGTGGGTCTCCTCGTTGTCGCCCACAATGGCACGGATGGGGTAGCGCAGCTGGTAGCCCTGCTCCTTGAGGAACTTCAGCGCGTACAGAGTAACGATCATCGGGCCCTTATCGTCCGAGACGCCGCGGCCCAGCAGCCAGCCGTCCTGAATGCGCATCTTAAAGGGGTCTGCCGTCCAGCCGTTGCCCACGGGCACAACGTCCACATGGCAGATGGTAGCCAGATATTTTTCCGGGTCTGCACCGGCCAGCTCGGCATAGCCGATGTAGTTTTCGCAGTTGCGGGTGGCAAAGCCCATGCCTGCTGCCAGCTCCAGCGTCTTGTCCAGCGCGGCCCGAGGGCCTGCGCCGAAGGGTGCGCCCTCCTCCGGGGTGCCCTCTACGCTGTCGATGGCGACCAGCGCTGCAATGTCCTGCAGCAGCTGCTCCTTGTTTTCCGCAATGTATGCGTCAATTTTCTGATTCAGTGCCTGATCCATGTTCTATAACGTCCTTTCTGACCGGGAGCAGATCCCTGTCTTTACACAACTGTTACCCAGTTTAACACACTCCGGGCGGAAAAGCTACCGGCATTTTTCACGACAAAAGCGTCCGCGTTTTGTCAGCCTGCCGCAAACAGCCCGCTGAGCGCGCCCAGCAGCCCGGCGCTTGCCAAGCCCATGATGATGCCCGCCAGCAGCACACCGCCCATGCAGGCGATCAACACGTCCTTGAATTTCATATCCAGAATGGAGGCTGCCAGCGTGCCCGTCCACGCACCGGTGCCCGGCAGCGGGATGCCCACGAACAGCAGCAGTGCCACGGTCAGGCCCTTGCCGGCCTTGGCCTCCAGTGCGCGGCCGCCCTTTTCGCCCTTGTTGATGCAAAAGCGGCAGATGGGGCCGATGAGGGGCTTGTGGTAGCCCCAGATGAGGAACTTGCGGGCGAACAGGTAGATGAAGGGCACCGGGATCATGTTGCCCAGTACGCACAAAAGGTAGGTGGGCAGCACCGGCAGCCCCATGCCCAGCCCGATGGGGATAGCTCCGCGCAGCTCAATGATGGGCACCATGGAGATAAGGAAGATCAGAAGATAATTTTTCAGCATTGGCTTCTCCTTATATTACAGGTCGATCTGCAGCTCCACCGGGCAATGGTCGGAGCCAAAGATCTCGTTGTGGATCTCGGCGGCGCGGATGCGGTCTGCAATGCGCCGGGAAACGATAAAATAGTCGATGCGCCAGCCCGCGTTCTTTTCCCGCGCGTGGAAGCGGTAGCTCCACCAGCTGTACTTCACTTCGTCCGGGTGCACCACCCGGAAGCTGTCCGCAAAACCCGCCGCCAGCAGCTCGGTCATTTTGGCGCGCTCCTGATCGGTAAAGCCCGCGCTCATGCGGTTGGTCTTGGCGTTCTTGATATCCATCTCGGTGTGCGCCACGTTCAGGTCTCCACACAGGATCACCGGCTTTTTTGCGTCCAGTGCCAGCAGGTACGCCCGGAAAGCGTCCTCCCACTCCATGCGGTAGTCCAGCCGCTTCAGCCCGTCCTGACTGTTGGGGGTGTAGCAGTTTACCAGATAAAAGCCGGGGTATTCCAGCGTCAGCACCCGCCCCTCGTGGTCGTGCTGTTCCAGCCCGATGCCGGTGGTCACTGCCAGCGGCGCCGTTTTGCACCAGCAGGCCGTGCCGGAGTAGCCCTTTTTCTCGGCAGAGTAGGTATATTCGGTGTAGCCCTCCGGCGCAAAATCTGCCTGTCCCGGCTGCATCTTGGTCTCCTGCACCGAGAAGATGTCCGCGTCCAGCGCGGCAAAGCTCTCGGCAAAGCCGTGGGTCAGGCAGGCGCGCAGGCCGTTCACGTTCCAGCTGATCAGTTTCATGCTTTTCTCCTTATTGTTATGCCTGATATTTTGTTTTCCATGCGCCGCTGCGGAAGCGCAGCACAAAGCAGGTCACGCGGCAGGTCCAGTCGATGACCATAGCCACCCACACGCCCACAGCGCCCCAGCCCATGCGGACGCACAGCAGATAGCTGAAGCCCAGCCGCCAGCAGGCCATGCTGAGGATGGACACCACCATGGTAAATTTCACGTCGTTGGCCGCGCGCAGGGCGTTGGGCAGCACGAAGGACAGCGGCCAGAAGATAATGGCGCAGCCCGCGTGGATAGTGACCAGCGTGATGGCCAGCTCCATCGTCTCGCCGGAAAGGGCGTAGATGCCCACCAGCTGCCGGAGGAACAGCAGGATCGCGCCGTTGGAAAGCCCCATGGTAATGTAAGCCCACAGCAGCAGCTTGCGGGTGTAGTAAACGGTCTGCTCGTGGTCGCCGGCACCGATGCAGCGCCCCACCACCGTGATCATGGCCAGACTGATGGCCTTGCCCGGGATGACGCCCATGCCGTCCAGATTGTTGGCCACGGCGTTGGCTGCGATCTGCACCGTGCCGAAGGTGGAGATCATGCTCACCACCAGAATGCGTCCGGCCTCGAACAGGCTGTTCTCAAAGGCCGAGGGGATACCGATACCCAGAATACGCTTTGCCATGCCGCCGTCCAGCCGCAGAGTCTTGGGCACGGTAAGCACCGCATCCTCCCGGTAGCACTTGCGCAGGATCAGCGCCGCAGCCACCACGCGGGACACCACACTGGGCCATGCTACGCCGTCCACGCCCATTTTAAAGCCGAAGATGCACACCGCGTTGCCCACGATGTTGATGATGTTCATCAGAAAGCTGATCTGCATGGAGATTTTGGAGTTGCCGATGCTGCGGAACAGCGCTGCACCGCCGTTGTACAGCGCCAGAAACGGATAGCTGAGGGCGATGATCTGCAAGTATTTCACGCCCGCATCCAGCACGTCGGCGTCAATAGAGCCGTAGAACAGCCGGATCATAGGGCGGGCCAGCACAAAGCATACCACGCCGATCACCACACCGGACAAGCCGCTGAGCAGCAGCAGCTGACCGGCGCTTTTGTTGGCATTCCCGCGCTCTTTTGCGCCCAGATACTGGCTTACCACCACCGCGCCGCCGGTAGCCAGCGCCGCAAACAGCACGATGATAAGGTTATTGATCATATCCACCAGGCTGACACCGGAGATGGCCGCCTCGCCGCAGCGGGACACCATCATGGTGTCGGCCATGCCCACCGTCACTTCCAGCAGCTGCTCCACCAGCAGCGGAATGGCCAGTACCAGCAGTTCCTTCTGGCTGAACAGCGGCTCCCGCCCGCCGTTCAGGCTGCTTTTTTCATTGCCATGCAGTAGCTTTGTCATCCGTTTCTCCCCTCCCGGCACCGGGCACTTTTCCGGTACGCCGCCGCTGCCCGGTATGGGTATTTTTCCGGTTGCAGCAGATGTGTCCATCTTAACACACCACCGGCTGCTTGTAAAGCGGTGCAAGCCACATCCCACGAAAATCAGCTTTCCATGCCTATCTCCCATTGCCCGTCGGTTTTATAAAGGTATCCTACACGGTTTTCCGGCAGGCTTTCCGTTTTTATGCTTGTTCGTCAGTTTGCCGGGAACTTTCCGTAAAATTTGTGCGTTTCTACAAAAATGCGATTTCCCGCGTATTTTTGGGGAGAAATTTTAAAAAAGCTCTTGCAATTTCTGTTCTAAAGTGGTATGTTGTATCCAACAAAAGCGAAACTTGGATACATCTTCTCTTTGGAGCGGCAACTTCGGCTCCGTATACGCCTTTGTTTTTACCTTGCTATTTTCTTCATTTACCTTCTTATCATTTACCCTGCCTGTCCCGCAAGGGACGAGAAAAGCGATGACCCACCTGCACGGGTCGTCGCTTTTTCTTTTGTCTGCGGCTGCCCTTTGGGCTGGGACGCGCCTGAATGCTCCCCGCTATGCTCTGGGTATTTAAATCTCTTAAAGCAAAGCAGGGCGCTCCCGTATGGGGAACGCCCTGTTTGATGCACCCGTTATGCAAGGTGGAACAGATCGATCAGCACGACCATGGCAAGGCCATAGTAGACCACGACCGCCACCAGATCGTTGATCGTGGTGATCAGCGGGCCGGAAGCAACCGCCGGGTCGATATGGATCTTGTGGAACAGCATCGGGATCAGCGTGCCCACCAGACTGGAAATGACCATGGACACGATCAGCGACAGCCCGACGCAGCCGGACAGCAAAAAGGCCGAGGTCCAGACGTAGCCCTTGAAAAAGTGGATGTAGCAGCCCAGAAAGCCCAAGGCCATCACGGCCAGAATGGCACCGTTCAAAAGCCCCACGCGGGTCTCTTTCCAGAGCAGCTGCAATTTTTTGGAAAGGGTCAGATTTTCGTCCACCAGCACACGGATGGTCACCGCCAGCGACTGAGTACCGACGTTACCGGCCATATCCAGCACCATGGACTGGAAGCAGATGACCACCGGCAGCACCGCTACCACCGATTCAAACGCGCCGACGACCGAGGAGACCAGCATCCCGAGGAACAACAAAGCGATCAGCCACGGGAGACGCTTTTTCACACTTTCAAAAACGCTTTCGTTCAGATCTTCCTCGCCAGTCAGACCGCCCAGCTTTGCGTAATCATCGCCCATCTCATCATCGACCAGCTCGACCACATCGGACGAGGTGATGATGCCCACCAGCTTACCGGCATCGTTCAGCACAGGCAGGCTGCGCTCCGCGTAGTCCACGATACGGTCGATACAATCGCTGACCTGCTCCCGGTCTGTGACATAGGGATAGGAGCGGACGATCAGGCTTTCCAAGCTTTCCTCTGCCCGGGCAATGATGAGGTCTTTCAGGTCGATGGCGCCGTAGAAGTGCTCGTTTTTATCCACCACATACAGGGTGGAGATGTTGTCGTTTTCTCCGGCCTGTTTTACCAGCTCGCTCATCGCCTGCCGGATGGTCATATCGTTTTTGATGGAGATGTAGTTGGTGGTCATTCTGCTGCCGATCTCATCCTCGTCATAGGAGAGCAGCATCTTCACATCTTCCACCGAGTCTTTGTCCAGCTTGTTGACGATCTCGTTTTTATCGGTATCGTCAAGGTCCTCCAGTGCGTCCACCGCATCGTCCGAGTCCATGTTGGAAATGACCTTGGCGGCCTCGTGGCTGGGCAGCTCCTTCAGGTACGGCTCGGCATCGTCCAGATAGGTAAAGATCTCGGCAACGGTATCCACACCCAGAATGGAATAGAGCGACTGCCGTTCGGCGGGGGTCAGTGCCTCCAACGCATCTGCCAGATCCTTTTCATGGTAATCCGACAGTTTTTCGGCCAGCTCTGCCTTGGGCAGACCGCTGTGAATGATGCTCAGAATTTCCTGTACATAATTCTTCTGCATGGGTAGTTCCTCCTGATTCCGCGAGCTCGACAAATCAAAATCCATCGCTCCGCTTCAAATTTTGCACCTCATCATAGCACATCCGGTATGCGGCGGCAACCCTGCCCGCGTGAATTTTTTGTAAAAAATCGGGCGCAAAAATCCCCGCAAAAGCAAAAAAGACCAAAGCAGCAGTCCTTACGGTACCCACCGCTTTGGTCAAAAAGCTATTTATCCTTGCTTCTGGATGGTAAATGCAAAGGTCATGCCCTTTTCCACCGCAAAGCAGGCATCCGCATGGGGTTTTGCGCCCCAACTGTTGTCGCCGCCCACGCCGCGCTGGAAGGCAGCGCAACGCACGACAGTCTTGTTGTCGTCCCGGGGCAGTTCATAGAGATGGCGGGCATTTTCCAGCTCATGGGGCGTGTAGGGCAGCGCCGAGAAGGTCATGCCGTCCCCTGCAAAGCAGATGCCCGGGATGTTGCCGGTGACCGCTGCGCGGTACACGTCGGTGCGGCTGCCGCATTCCTGCGGGTAGACCGGGGTGTTCTGGGCAAAGTCCTGCCGGACGTTGTAGCTCCAAGCGCCCATCTTGCCGCCTGCGGTGCGGTCGGCGGTGGTCTCCCGGGGGCCAAGACCCAGATATGAGACCTCGGTCAGCTCCCGGCGCAGCGGGAAGAGCAGACCGAACTCCGGCAGCTCGGTGTGTTCGCCCTGCCATGTCATGGTGATGTCACAGCGGCCTGCACCGTCAATGGCAAAATCAATGGGCAGCGTCTGCCCGTCCGGCAAGGTGTAGACGGCACAAACTGTGACAAACTCTCCCTTGGTTTCGGCGGTCATGTTATCGCACCGGGCGTAGAGCCCGGCGGTTTTCCAGAAGGCAAATGCAAACGGCTCTGCGCAGCCCTCGTCGTTGTTGGTGGGTGCACGCCAGAAGTTAGGGCGCACGGTATCGTCCAGCAGCTGCACACCATTATACCGGATGGACACCAGCCCCTTGCCGCGGCCGAAAATATACTCGAAGCCCTCGCCCTTTACGCCAATGTTGCAGTCCATCTCCACCAATTCCGGCGCGGCAACGGTCAGCCGGGCTTCGGCATGGTTGTGCCACAGTTGCCCAAAAGCGGCTTCATAGCCCGCCGGAATGCCGGGCTTTGCAGCCTGCTGCACCGCGGTAACGGTCATGCAGGCAAGCCCAGCCTCCGGCAGAGCGAACGGGAACGGGATGTGCACGGTTTTAGCGGGTGCGCAGTCTGCCCGCAGCACCGCGCGGCGCTCCGGCTTGCCGTTGACCGAGGATGCAAACACAAGGTCGTAGGCGCTCAGGTCGGTAAAGAGATTCCGGTTTTCAATCACGGCTTCGGTGTCAGTCAGGGTGATTTTCAGCGGTGCGTAGGCCGCCTTGACGGCATCCATCTTGGGAGTATTGCGGCGGTCGGGCAGTACAAGGCCGTCCACGCAGAATTCCCGGTCGGTGGGGCGGTCGCCAAAGTCGCCGCCATAGGCAAAACCGGGCTTGCCGTCCGGGTCAGTGACCGCGATGCCGTGGTCCATGTACTCCCAGATGAACCCGCCCTGATACAGCGGCTCTTCGTAGGCATACTCGGTATAGTCGGTGATACCGCCGCAGCTGTTGCCCATAGCGTGGCTGTACTCGCACATGATGAAAGGCTTTTCCGGGTGCTCTGCCAGAAACTTTTTGATGTCTGCCACCGGGGTGTACATCTGGCTTTCCATATCGGAGGTGGCGGGGTACTCCCGGTTCCAGAAAATGCCCTCGTAGTGCACAAGGCGGCTGGGGTCGGTGTTGCGGAAATACTCGCTCATCTCCCACAGGGTCTTGCCGCCGTGGCTCTCGTTGCCGCAAGACCAGATGAGGATGGCCGGGTGGTTTTTGTCCCGTTCCAGCATGGCTTCGGCGCGGGCAAGCACATTTTCCCGCCACTCCGGGCGGGCACCGGGCAGCGTCCACTCGTCCGAGCCGTCCGCACCCAGCTTCTGCCATGTGCCGTGGGTCTCCAGATTGGTCTCCCCGATGACATACAGGCCGTATTCATCGCAGAGCTGCAAGAAATACGGGTCATCCGGGTAGTGGCTGGTGCGCACGGCGTTGACGTTATGGGCTTTCAGGTTCTTTACATCCCACAGCATCTCTTCCCGGCTGACGGTGCGGCCGGTGCGGCAGCTCCACTCATGGCGGTTGACGCCCTTGAACACGATACGCTTGCCGTTCAAAAGCATCTGGCGGTCTTTCCGTTCAAATTTGCGCAGACCGACTTTCATGCCAGTGCGCTCCACGAGAGCACCCTCGTTCAGCAGGGCAATTTCTGCCTCGTACAGGTTCGGCTGCTCGGCGCTCCACAGAGCGGGGTCAGTCACCGCAAAGGTGAAAGAAACATCCTGCACGTCCTCTTCCACGTCCGGGTCGGCCTCGCCCTTGCCGAACACCACACCGCTGTCGTATTCGGCGGGCTCGCCCACCTCGGCGGACTGCTCCTGCCCATTGAACACCACCGACACCGTTCCCGCGCCGCTGACCTTGCACTCAAAGGTGACGGCAGCGCTGGAAAAATCGTCCGCAAAGCTCTGTTTCACAAAGACGTCCTCAAGGTGAAGCTCCGGTTTTGTGAACAGTTCCACGGAGCGGAATAAGCCGCTCATGCGCCAGAAATCCTGATCTTCCAACCAGCTGCCGGAGGAGAAACGGTACACCTGTACCGTCAGGGTATTTTCGCCGGGGTGGACGGCAGCAGTCATGTCAAATTCCGCCGGGGTAAAGGTATCCTCGGTGTAGCCGATGTAAACGTCATTGCACCAGACGGCGGCGGCGCTGTCGGCACCGTTCAGGCGCAAATAGCAGCTGGCCCAGTTTTCCGGCAGGGTAAAGCTGCTCTGATACTCCCCGATGGGGTTATAATCCTGCGGAATCTCGCCGGGGTGCAGCTTTTCGTGGCCGTCCCACGGGTACTGGGTATTGACGTAATGGGGCGTGCCGTAAGGCCGGCCGGGCTTTTGCAGGCTCTGCATCTGGATAAAGCCCGGCACTGTCATGGTATCCCAGTCCGTAAAGGGCGCAGTCAGGTTCTCCGCATAGCGGAAGCTCCACTCGCCGTCCAAGCTGACGGTCAAGGGCAGTTCAGGGCTTGTCTGGTCGGCAAAGTGGGCGTGGAAAGGCAGACGGTTCTGCTGGAAAATTTCCGGGTCGGCCAGAAGGGCCGGGGTAATGGGATGATTCAAAGGCATAAATGTCACCTCGCAGTATTTTCTGCTTTTATTATAACACAGGATATCATAACCCCGCGTGAAAACGCGGGGTTTGCAGAACGGCCCCATAGGGGCCATAATACCAGCCGCGCCTAAAGGCGCACAATGAGCGACGTCAACCGCACACTGACGTCGCTTTTACTTTCTCATACTATCTGTAGGCACTTCTGGCGAATCGTCGTCATCGAAGTCAGCTACATTCTTGAATGGATCTTCGTATTCCTTGAAGCTCAACTGGTCGCACATCTGATCGTTGAACTCTTGTTCCTGAATGTATTTGCGGATCTTGGCTTCATTTCCACCTACTGTATTTACGTAATATCCTTTCGCCCAGAACACTCTCCTTCCGTATTTGTATTTTAGGTTTGCATGTCGCTCGAATATCATGAGCGTACTCTTCCCTTTGAGATACCCCATGAAATCTGCTACGGCAAGTTTGGGCGGTATCGACACAAGCATATGGATATGGTCTGGCATCGCGTGTGCTTCTATTATCTCTACATGCTTGTAATCGCATAGTGTCCTTAGTATTTTTCCAATATCTTTTCTTAGCTTTCCGTATATCACTTTCCTGCGATATTTCGGTACTAGCACTATGTGATATTTGCAATTCCAGCTCGTATGTGATAAACTTTTCTCGTCCATATGGATGAACCTCCTTTTGCTTTAGTATGCGGTTGGCGTTACCCGCTTCTAATTATAGCAAAAGGAGGTTCTTTTTCTACCGTTTCAACGCTACGGCTCTTTTCTTCCACAAGCATAGCTTGTGGTTTTCTATATGAAGAAAAGCAGGAAACCATTCTGATTTCCTGCTTTATAATTCTGGATGTAATTGGTTCGATGATTGATTTTACTCAGGGAGTCTTCTTTCCATCAATACGGTGTTTTGCCATTTTCCAAATCGATCCTTTGCGATTCGTTCCCTATATCCAATTTCTCGAAATCCACATTTTTTATGAAGTTCGATACTGGGTCTGTTAATGGAAAAAATTGCCACATACAAACACCAATATCCTCGTTTTTCGCTTTCATTGCATAACTTTTTTAGTAGCTTTGTTCCAATTCCGCTGCCTTGATATTTGTTATCAATATAGATACTGACCTCAACAACTCCTTTATACGCCTTGCGCGATGAAGTTGGGCTAATAGCAATCCACCCAACCACCATATCATCTATTTCAGCAACATATCGACAATCTTTTATGTGATTGTTATCCCATTCGTCGTAATCTGGGCAAACGGTATTAAATGTTGATTTTCCCGCTAATAAAGCTTGTTGATAGATTTCGCTCACACGATTCCAGTCTGCTTTTTGCATTTCTCGTATCATGTTTTTCTACCTTTCAGAATATAAATTTATTTTTTATTATACTCCGCTTATTAGGATAAGTACAGCTGATTTTATAGCTGGCGCAGCCAGCGCAGGGGAAGCGCAGCGTACCCTGTAATGATTGGAAGCAGCCGCAGGTGTGCTGGAAATCATCCGCTTTCCGCAGGAAGCCCCCGGCAGGGCGCAGCCCTGCCAGCGATGCTCCCCAGTTCTCCAAGCGCTGATTATATTTCAGATGCAACTTTACGGCTCTGCTT
>ENA-OVGC01002547-OVGC01002547.1-human-gut-metagenome-genome-assembly--contig:-NODE-2547-length-12104-cov-5.513072_pt1 | contig 12104 bp, 11 predicted proteins | sample MGYA00237768_ERZ505415 | MGnify/ENA primary metagenome ERZ505415 (study PRJEB26158, sample SAMN06016382) | human gut metagenome | biome: human gut; feature: ankylosing spondylitis patient; material...
TATACGCGTTAAAATTACTCACCCCGTGCCGCTTCAAGAAAGCCGGAACCCCGTCAGGGAAATTCTCCGTGGCATGAAACGCCATGTGTTCAAGTACATGAGCCAACCCGTTTTGTTCATCCTCCTCCATCAAAGCTCCCACGTTTTGCACGAGATAAAAATCAGCATGCCCGGGCATACTTCCGGTACGGCGAATGTAATACGTCAACCCGTTTTCCAATCGACCATACCGAAAATTTACCGCATCCTCTCGCGCGAATATCGAGGGAACAAAAGACAAAGCAAGGAATATGAATGACAAAAATTTCCTCATAACTCTCTCAACTTTTCTTGTATCATATTCTGCAAAAGCTTCATCAATTCCACATCTTCAATTCCGGAACTAACGACAAAAGCCTGATTCAAACTCTGTTTCGCTTTTTCCAAATTACCCGTGGCATAAAAACAATCCCCCAGCATATACAACAAACGAGTGCGCAACTGCGCTGCCATCTCGTGTTTCAAAGCCTTATCCAACCAAACGATAACTTTAGCATGTGTCCCTTCCGGCAGATTCCCGCGGTACACGGTATACAAATCCTCGATCGGCTGCGTGTAATCGTTTACCTCCAAAGCCTTCTCCGCCCCGGAAAAATAACGGTCCATCTTTTCAAAAAACGTATTTATATCTTTACGGTAAAGACTGTAATATCCGTCCGCCAGCAAGGATATCGCTTCATAAGCGGAAAGCGAGCCAAACGAAATATCACCGTACACAGGTTGCAGGTCACCCTTCACTCTCTCCAGATGTTTCTTGTAATCCTGTTTCCCGTTTTTACAGAAAGAAACAATGTAATTGTTGTAAAGTCCCAAGATGAAATCCTGAATTTTCTCCTTCCCCACTTTCTCGGCATACTCCGGATAATTCTTCACCAAGAAATCAAATATCCGTCATTATCCTTGATTTCCGTGTGGTACATGCTGATGATATAAAAATCCTCCGCATTAATCATCTGATCCAATTTCTTGTTCTTCACGTACTCGGGGAAAAGCGACTCGATACGCATCATCCATTTATCCCGGTTATAGCCCGTTTGAGTAGTGATAAACTCGGGGGCCCGAAACAATAATTCCTGCTGCAACTCCGTGTTTTTCTTTTCCTTCTTGGACTTTTCATACAATTTCTCGAACGTCAACATATCACCCGTTACGATCTTCGCTTCGCGGAGCAACGCACTCGGAGTTTTCGCACCCGACACCAAACGTAACACCTCGCCTTTCACATTCACGAACAACATCGTGGGGAAAGCCTCCACCCCATATTTCTTCACGAGTTCCGCCTGTTCGGGAGCTTCCGCGTTCAACTTGCAACACACGAAATGTTTGTTAAAGTAATCACCCACTTCCGGCACGGTAAACACTTTTTGCGCCATTACCTTGCAAGGTCCGCACCATTCCGTGTAGAAATCGATAAACACATCCTTCTTTTCAGTCTTCGCCCGTTTCAAAGCCTCGTCAAAACTTCCTTGGAAGAAAGTAATTTGGGCAGACAAATTCCCAAGCACTCCCACAAAAAGGAGTGCTAATACATACTTCATCATTTTCATCATTACTCTATTTTTTGAATCTAATCTTTTACAATAAACGTGAACACATCCCGTAACACGGCTGTATGCCCTTCATTCTCCACCCGCAAGGAAACAAAATATTTCCCTGCGGGAGAATCCATTTTCATATCCACGTAAATACGACCGCCACCGACCACCTGCACGTGAGAAGCGAAATCCCCGGCAGCATCCTCTCCCTGGTCGCTACGCACGCATTCCAAGTAATAACGCATGGGTTCCGTTCCCAATATCTGACCGATCGTAGACGTCGTCCACGGGGTATTCTTCTCCACTTGATTTTGCAATTGCACGATCTGCTCTTCTATCACAAACGGATCATCCTGTCCCATCTCCGCACAAATTTCAATAATTTGATCTGTCAAACCGTAAATACTCTCTTCCAATTCATTACGCCGAGGAAGATACTCTTCATTCATGATTGCATCCAACTCATACGCCTGCTCCCACAACCGGTCTATCTTATCTTGATCCGGTTCTAACGCCCCCTCTTCTATGGCAACTTGCTCCATAAGTAAATACGCTTGCTCATACATCTCCTCCATCTTGATCTCCAGCTCCTTCAATTCGGAATCCAATGACTTCATTTCGTCAAACAACCCGGACAACTCCTCGTTGGCATACAAATCTTCCAATGTCGCTTGCAATCCCTCGATCTCCTTGGTTAAATTTGAAAAACGCACGATCTCCAAGGTGCTTATCGCGTACTTGGCGTTATCACAATCCAAGTACCCTACAGTTACATCGTCACAAGCATGCAAAAAACTACATCCCCATAACAAGAATACATATAATAATTTCTTCATCTCGTTCTATTTAATATATATCCGACACTTTAAAATCATATCCCAACGCTTGCACGACACCATTGTTCGTCTGAATATCCGAAGAGAATATCAATGCCCGCGACAAATTCGTATCCTCCAGTTTGAAATTCAACCGCACGATCCCCACGTCATCGGTATTCATATCCATGTAAGGCTCTTGCGTGGTCCACAATCTCACGGTGGAACCATCCAACAAGGAATACTCCTTGCCGCCCGTCACCTCTCCCGTTTCGCTGTCCCAACTTCCGCGGGGCACGTCGGCCACCATAACCCGTTCCGTGATAATCAGCTTGCTTAAAATAGCGTAACATTCATCCCAGTACAGATTCTTCACCTGGTTATACCCCATATCCAACAAATAAGTACGGATCGAATAGTTCGTCAACCCCAAGAAGGTAATTTGCTCGTGTTCACCTTTTCCCTCGAACAACTCCCTCAATCCCGCACGCTCAATCATCACGATCGTGGAATCCCAATCCCTCGGTTGGGTGTGCAAATATTCCCATAAAGAACAATCATGCACCCCGTTTGAAATACCCCCGTCCTCGTAATTCCACTTGGTACAGGAAGCCAATCCTACCATTGCGACACAAATCGCCGCTTTCAATATATTATTCATCATTCTTGCCATTGCCAATAAATATTTTGAGTCATTAACGTATTCTTGTTAAAAGCATTGGAATGCACTTTCGTGTAAAGAGCACCATTCTTCACATCCTCGTCGGTAAGCGTCCGGAAACCTCCCAACAAGAACTCCCGGAAATACCCGTTCCGAACAATATCGAAATAATACTGTCCCTCGCCGAACAACTCCCGACGTCTTTCCAAAAATATCTCTTTACGCAAATCCTCCTTGCTCGTGCTACCCGCGTATTCACCCAATCCGGCACGTTCCCGCACGCGGTTCAAATCGCTGACAGCCTCGTCCGTCATATCCAAGCGCACACGACACTCGGCACGCAACAAAATCAAATCCGCCAATCTCCAGAATACCCAGTCGCAATCAGCCAAAATAACAGGCATACCCGCAACATCCTCTTTCATTTGTCTGATCATATCCCGCCACTTCGCGATATGGGCATAAGGTGTTTTCACTTCTCCGTTAGAAGAAGAATAAGTCAACGTTCCCAACTCATACCAGAACTCCTGCCTCCTCAAATCATTCTTCTCCGGGTAAATTTTCTCTACCGTACTCACCAAAATCCGGGTATAACTATTGTCATTACTATTCGCCATGCTGGCAATTTCACTTCTATCCTGCGTGAGGTAAGGATAAGAAATCAAGAAATGATGAACTTAGTCCCGGCAGCCAGGACTTTTACCTGCGCAATCTGAAAGCGATCTATAATAATATAAAAAAAGATCTGCATTATCATGATCCTGCCGGAAATCCTTTTGCGGGACTGCATATCACAGTCCCTTCCACCCGTAAACGGGCTCTTCCCGAGCGTGACATCAAGAGGCTGGCCCGTCTCGATCTGTCTGACAGACCGGAGCAACTGGAGGCTCTTCATCTTTCCCTTTTTCTTTTCTATGCCCGCGGCATGTGTTTCGTAGATGCCTATAAACTGGAACAGGACAATGTGCATTACGGATATATCCAATATAACCGTAGCAAGACACAGGCTGTCCTACAGGTAAAGATCACTTCGGAAATGCACCATATCATGCAGTTGTACAAACGGAAAGATTCTCGCTGGGTATTCCCGTTCCTGCACGAAAAGCTGGTTGGGAAAGGTGTATTGACGGCTCAATCGTCTTTACATCGTGTGAACGAGTATCTGAAAGAGATCGGTGACAGACTGAACCTTCCTTATCCCCTGACCACTTATGTGATGCGCCATAGTTGGGCGTCGCTGATGCTGGAGTCGGGTTCGGAGATAGGGGTTATCAGCCAGTCGCTCGGTCATATGTCTCTGCAAACGACACAAATATATCTGGGGCAGTTATCCAAATCAAAGATGGATAAGGCCTCCGAAGATATGCTGGATCATCTGGTTCGTGGTAGCCGGAAAAAACAACTTCAGGAACCTTCCGAACCCGTACCCGCGCCCCCTGCCCCAGTATCAACCCCTCCTGTTGTAGTCCGGCAACCCCAGCCTTCTTCTGGTAGCAGATGGAAGAATGTACTGACGTCGCTGGCAACGCGGTTGCTGATGTTTGCAACAAGTTGATAATATAAAAGTGTCAAAGGAGGTATGCCATAACCTTGTTTTGTCATGGCGGACTTGATCCGGGATGACAGGGCAGTGAACTTTGGTATACCTCCTCTACTTTTGCAGCCTCTCTAATGTAGACTTCAATCTTTACGTTTTCCTTTACTATTCAGATATTCGAGCAAGCCTTTGCCCGGTTTGAATTTTACACTGTTACGCGATGGAATGGTTACCGGTATGCCTGTTTTGGGATTCCGTCCCGGCCGTTCGCTTTGCGACCATAATGTGAAGGTTCCGAACCCCTGACTGACCATCATCCCTTCATCAATAAGGGCATCCGCAAGTATATTTTCGTAAGTACCGATAAACGTTAGAGCTTCTCTCTGTGAGATAGATAAACGGGCAGCAATTCTTTTAGCAAATTCAATCTTATTCATAACTTAAAAATCAACAATGATATTTTTTATTACATCTACTTCATCAAAAATAGCCACATTCCCATCGGTGATCTCTACACGCACGTCGGCACTGTTGGGACCGGCAATCCTGAATGTAATGTCATAAGAATAATCGCGGGCTATGTTATAGTCGTTCGTGAAGTTTCCTCCCAGGTAAAAAGTATATTTCACTTTTACACCGTCGGTATGTGATGGATCATATTTGTAAATACCGGCCAGTTCAATATAAGTACATCCGGCTAACTTGTCGGACTCACTTCCCGGACCATTTTCTTTCTGATTCTTTCCCTGCTGGGTGGCAGTAGGATAAGTTTTTTCATTTGTCCCTGCTGCCCTATAGGTTGCCATATTTTGAGGAAGGTTATATATTTTAACGGTTGCATCGCCACTTGTTTCATCCAACGCAAAAAGGCCGGGAGAGACAGATGTGATATTCACTTTTATTTTAGCAAAAGCCCTGAACATCTGCGCCCTCACTTTTATCACACCTTCGTTCGTCGGGGTATAATAAAATGGTTCGGATGTTAGTAGTTTGGGAGATGTTGTCACAAATGGTTTTCCCGAAGTTCCTATAGGCACAGTCTTTGCTTTTAGGTCGCTTTCAGTTATCTTTGCCAACTCTTCTGCTGTCAGCGAATACATAGCATCATCACTTCCTTCATTTGTCAACATAGCCCTGCTTCCGTTCGCAATCACATAAAAGAGGCTATTGTCTGCTGTAAATTTGCTTATATCCGTATCTCCTCCCGTTTTTAGATTGACAATCAGGCCATCCTGATTCTCGTCTGTGGATTTAGAGATGCCGGACTGAGGAACATAAAGCGCTTTTAGACAACTACCGGTACTTTTATTATCATCGTCGTTTACCTTAAACTGAACGATCCATATATTCTGTACTTCTACACCGCCTAAAACAGGCTTCGTGTCACCTGTTCCTTTTGTTTCCACATGGATAGACTCCGGCATGCTTAACTGAATATATAACTGCCTTGTTTTTTCCTGCAAGCCATCTTTTTCGCAGCCGCAGAAACATATGCAAAAGAATAACAGGGATAATATCCCTTTTCCTTCTATCTTTTTCATTTCTTTTCCTCCTTTTTATTATTTGCCGACTTCGTCTGTCGAAAATTTTACAGTCGTATATTCCAGAATAGCCAGTGAAAGGTCTGTCGGTTCCTGGTCTCCGAAGAATGTCAACGTGAATTCGAACTCGTATGTCATTCCCGGAAGGAATGATTTATATACCTTTGGCCTGTAGGGGAATATTTTATGTGTCAGTTTACCATTTTTCATATAACCTATATTCAGATTGAGTTCGAACTCCAACGGATCGGTTCCTATCAATGGCAGTATCACTAAAGGTGTTGTATTTTCACGACCGGCTTGTACATTATCATTGTTGCCATTAGAGAAGTCTGTCTCACCCAATCCGGCAGTACCTGTTTGTGGAACAGTTTCACCATTGTTCCAGACCGTTTCCCCCATCTGATAGGATAAATTACAGGAGAGCTTAGTAATATTTACTGATGAAACAGCTAATGTTGATACGGAAACCGGTTGGGTACGATTCGCTTGTACCTTTATGACTACATTCGAGCAAAGCCGTGTAAACGGTTCAGGCAAGGTAACCGACATCATGTTTTCGCCAGCCGATGTCGGTTGGACAGAGATGCCTTTGAGGTTTGAATACATAAAATCTTTGCCGTTGGATACTTCGATCAGATTCTTTGCTCCATTAGCTGTTGGATAAAAATCCTGACTATTATAGGATACCAGGTAAATATCATATTCTCCGCGGTAAAGAGTCAAGCCTATATCATCGGCAGCCACAGCAGTACCGGCCTCATTGACTACATAGTCACCCGATCCTATCGGTGAACCATACATATAGGATACGGTTTGTGCCTTTGCGATCCCGTGTCGGGCACGGGAACGGGATAGCTCATTTATTTCTATATTTTCACCTGCCGCGAACCCCGCCTATCAACAGAAAACGGCTTTCCATTCGCCGATATTGCGGTCTTCTTTGTTGAAGTCGGCGCCGACTTTGACTAACTGGCGGCCATCGACTGTGTATGGGATCAGATAGCCTTTGTCGTCGATCTGTTGGAGGGCTTTGTCTACCGAACCGTCCAGTTTGAATTCGAATACGTAGATGTAGCCGGTTGTTTTTACCACTGCATCCGCACGACCTCGGGCACTGCGAACTTCGGCTTCTACATATTGCCCCAACAGTTTGAAGACCAGATAGAAGATTATCTGGTAATGCTGTTCGGTCCGGTCGTTCAGTTCATAGGGAATGTCTGCAAAGAAAGCACGCAGCCGTTCCATAAATGCATCGACATCACCGACACGCAACTCCTGACTGAACTTACCGATATAAAACGGAGCATTCGCTTCCGATAAAGACGTATAATACGGTGTGATAAAGTTTAACCATCCATATTCCACTTCGGCATTCGGATAGCCAAGACGGAAAAAGTTGAATTCTGAATCATAATCTTTGATCGTCAGATACCCACTCTGATAAATGATCGGCACCGGGTTCTGAAAATCCGCCCGGTAGTCGGTCAGTGCAGCTGCCGGCACTTCTATGCCGTCCAGTTGGCGCAGATCGTAGTCTGTCTTTTTCAGCATATCGACCAGCATCGTAGGGGTTCCCGTAGCAAACCAATAGCTGCTGAAACGTTTCTGTAGTAATGCATTCAATACACTGAAAGGGTTAAAGATACCCTCTGTCCGGAACTCCGAGAAATGATAGCCGTCGTAACGTTTCGTCAGTTCATTTACTGTTTGTTCGTATGTCAGCTTGTTCATGGCGGCAAGGGCAGCCAGTTCGGGTTGGAAGTCGCGTTCGATTTCTACCTTTGTCATACCGCAAACCGTTGCATAATCGGGAGCCATACTGATATCTATCAGTTGGTTCAGGTTACTGAAAATACCTAGTTGCGAGAACTTTGTCACTCCGGTGATAAATACAAAACGCAAGTAGCGGTCAGCATCTTTCAGGACGGTGTAAAAGCCGGTCAGCATTTCGCGGTAAACGTTGTGCAGGTCATCATTAAATAATGTACGTAACAGAGGTTTATCGTATTCGTCGATCAGGACGACTACCTTCTCCCCTGTTTTCTCACAGGCTTGTTGGATGATTTGCATGAAACGTTCTTCATAACCTAACTCTTCATCTGTTTTACCGAATAGTTTTTCCCATTGAATAAAATGACCTTCCAATATTTGTTCCAGGCTCTCTTTCGTTTCGTAGAATTTCGCATTGAGACTCAGATGAAGCACCGGATACACTTTCCATTCTTTCTCCAGTTGTTCGATAGCCAGTCCCTTGAACAGGTCTTTCCGTCCGAGGAAATAAGCTTCGAGCGTGGAAAGCAGCAGGCTTTTACCGAAACGGCGCGGGCGGCTCAGAAAATAAGGTTTGCCGGTCGTTACCATTTTGTGAACCAATGCAGTCTTATCTACATATAGATATCCGTCTTCCCTCAAAGAGGTAAAATCCTGTATCCCTACCGGGAGTTTTCTGATCGGTGTTGTTTCCATGTCTCTGTTGTTTTTAAGCACGAACACAAAGATAAGAATAATATGCTAATGTTGCATATACCAATGGATATAGTAAATAGTTTGAGATTTGTCTAAATTGCCACATTGGCATATTACCCATTGGCTCATTATTTCTTTTCTCTTTATCAATCTCATCATGTCAAAGAACGCTTGTTTTTGCATCGACAGTCGATGCCGTGTTGCACTGGGTGTAAGTGCAACGTTACACTCGATGTCGATGCAACGCTGCACTTGGTGTCGATGCAACGCTACACTTGGTGTCGATGCAACGCTACATCGACCCTCCCTGCAAATCATTCGATTTCAGGACGATCTCCGCCACCGGAGTCGCCTACCACCAGTTTCGTTGGATATTCCAGGGTACGTGCTTCTTTCAAAGTCGTACTGCTTTGGCTGAACTGTGTGACGATACGCAATGTATAGCTTCCGTCGGCCAATGCCGGAACACGGGCGATCACCTTGCTGGGGTCGTTCTGGGTGAGACGGCGGGTCACTTTGGTCGTTGTGCCGTCGCCAGCAACGAAGAAAACGCCTACCACAGCCTCGTCGCCTGTTATTTTGATGTTATTGCCCGTAATCATAATATCTTCGCTTGCCGTAATCGATCCGTCGAACAGGCCGGTCAGGGTATCGGTAACAAGCCTGATACGGGCCACGTCGGCTTTTGTGCCCATGTTGATCACTTTTACGTTTTTCAAGGCATCGCGAAGTTTCTTCGTCGGAACGATGTCGAATGTCAGTTTGTGGATAGCCGGGTCGAACTGGGCATCCGAGTTCTCGAAAGCACCCAGGATACGCGGGGAGAACTGGCAAAGGTCCGTTGTCACGCTATCGCCGTTCAACAGGGCTTCGAGAATGATATCACTGTCCTGCGACGTTACCGAAAGAATGGTCGGCAACTTCAGCTCAGAGCCGGTGCGTTTGATTTCCCGGGCCGTATCTTCTTTGGTCAGGGTTTTCGGACCTGTTTTCACTTCGGCAATACAGTCTTTTGTATTGTCTTTTGTCAATGGGTTATCACGCAGATAAAATTCCCAGTAATACTCTTTGTTGTAATCTTCCATGATGTTTCATGTTTAATTGTTAATACTAATACTGTTTTATTTGTTCCGGCACGGGGTCGGACTTTTAATTTTTGTCACGCAGGGTGAATATTATTTATCTTGAATGCAACGAATGTTATTTGCATCATAATTGTCTTTATTTACAAAAGTGATTCCGTTTGTTGATTCTGCTCCACCGTTTCCTTGCGCATAGAATATTTGATGCGTCTGGTTTGTTTGGAGATATACAGCGTAACCAATATTAGCAATATGACTTACCGACACTGGATAACCGGAAAATCTCATATAAGTCCGATTGCTTGTCCCGTCATATTGGAAAAGAGCTCCTCCTTCTATTTTATAGTTAGATAGGATTGAATTTTGATTTGGCTGATTATAATCAACTAAAATTTGTAACTCATTTTTAGATGGAACCCGCCAGCCGGCAGGACACGGATCATGTATAGTTTTATCAGTGCTCCAGGTTGGTACGGGACTAAAACGTGCCCACTCATGATTCCAGCCACTACCAAGTGATTCAGGATGTTGATATGCATACAGTAAAGAAGTCATATCCAAACTTGACGGCATTATCCAAGTAATACCATCCGGCTCATACCGATTCAGACAATGTCTAGGCGGTTGTTTTCCGTCAATTGTAAAATGATATTGAGTTCCTAAATCTTCTGAAGGGTAGCTTCCGGGAAAAGGATCTTTACGACCTTTCTGATAATGGAATCCATTGGCACGCGACATATTAACAATCTGTTTAGGAACTGAAACATATCCGTCATAAGCACCCAAGCAACGGTCCATTATCGGATTATAACTAACACCATTTCTATCCAACTTAAGGATACGCTTATTCTCCGGTGTAAGAATTGTTTCGTTGGCTGTAGCCGAAGGAGAATAATTCGTTATCCAAACATGCCATGACCAAAGTATATTTCCATCAATATCACAGGCTGCTATTACACCACTACCTCCAGTAGTATTGGGAGCCACGCGACAATAGATTCGTGCATTTCCAAAATCACCACCATTTTTAAGATCAACAATATTTGTATGATCGTCAGAAGATGTTACGACCCCTAATGCCGGATCACCAACATCACCGTTTTCTTTAGTCTGCCATAATACTTTTACCGATTGAATCTTTTTGTAGAGCTCCACTCCTGCAGTAATGAATTGTCTACCAAAATACCCTTTACATAATAGGTATAAGGATTAAAACAGAAAGCACCACCGGGAGCTACCATAAAACAGTTTGCGGTCGGAACCAAATTGTTATTATTCTCGGATGCCGCTATCGGATCGATAATTGTTACACGGCGGTCATTGACAGGTAGGTCAATATGACTGATCTTTACCGTATAATTATAGTCCGTATTACCATACAAATTGAAGTCTGTCGATTTTGAACCACCCAGATAGACACGATAACTCAACTTCTTCTTGAGGTCAGAAGTATTGGCAGCAATAAAATCGACATACGAACTGCCCATCGGGGCATTCGATTTAATACGGTATGTCTGGGAGGTTGCTAATGAATTCGTTCCACGCACGTTAGCCGGAACCCAACAAGAATAATTTCCGGCACCTATTTGGGTACTCGTTAATTGTACGGTTATATATTGGTCCAGTAAAGAAGGATATGTTTTATCATCTTTATCAGGGGCGGCCACCACTTTATAATTAAGAGGGATACTTTGCAAAAGGATTTGTTTTAACTGATAACCACTGTATGAATAAGACCAGTTCAGTATCAAACGGGTTGCCAAACGACGAAGTAACAAACGGACATCCTTACCTTCAATACTTTTAATCGTATTGTTTTCTACGCATACATGTTCCAAATGCAGAACATAAGGCATCTGGTTCATATGATCCTGATTGAACGGATTTAACTCGGATATAACGGAGGCGTCAATACTTTTAGTTTGGGCAGATGTAAGATTGCCAGTATCCAATGTGGTACTTGTATTACTTTTACCCCATGCTACGACCACCAGTTGGCAGTCGATATTTGCTGTCAGAGTCAATTTAAGGGCAGAACCGATCTCTTGTTCCGCAATTACATTCGACATACCTCCTATGCGATTGCCGGAACGATCGTATTGTTGTATTTCCAAATTATAGAGTTTGTCCGGTTTCAGAGAACTCTCCGCTCCTTTCGTTGCCATTGCAGGTTGGAGAGCATAATTGAAAGCGGTAACACTTGATTTAGTTTCCGATGGCGCGGACAGGGTACATCCGTCTGTTTCATCTGCCAAGCCAATATTAAGCGTTACTTCCACCGTCTTTCCTTCCGACGGATTCACCGCCGGACTGTCGATTCGTTCCTCGCAACCAGTGCTTATTAATACCAGTGATAAGAGTGTCATTATTACTCCTTTCGTTTCTAATTTTTGTCCTATACTTGCCATCCTTTTATCATTAATTT
>ENA-OVGC01002549-OVGC01002549.1-human-gut-metagenome-genome-assembly--contig:-NODE-2549-length-12102-cov-3.234249_pt1 | contig 12102 bp, 12 predicted proteins | sample MGYA00237768_ERZ505415 | MGnify/ENA primary metagenome ERZ505415 (study PRJEB26158, sample SAMN06016382) | human gut metagenome | biome: human gut; feature: ankylosing spondylitis patient; material...
GCGCATGGTTTTCTCCTCCATTGTTTTCTGCGGATTTCGACTGTTTTCATTATAACGGAAGGCTGTGATTTTTCAACGGTTTTCGCAGAGATTTCAAATTATTTAAGTCTTTTGTGCCATCGGCGCAAAAAAAGCAGCGCAGCCTCACAAGACTGCGCTTAAGACTGCCGGAAAAGGATTCTGCTTTCGGGCTTTTGGTTTACATAATTATTCGTTCAAGAGCTCCGCGATGTCGTCCTCCCCATAGACGCGGATGCCGTGCGCGCCGAGGAGCGCTGCGGTGACGCCGTCGCCGGCAACGCGCGTGCCGGTAAATGTGCCGTCATAGATCTCCCCGTGGCCGCACGAGGGACTGCGCTGCTTGAGCAGGGCAGCCGTGCAGCCGAAGCGCTGCGCAAGGGCGAGCGCCTGCTGCGCGCCGCGCGCATAGGCGTCTGTAACGTCCCGGCCGGAACGCATGACGACGCGGCTGCCCTGCCGCTCGGACGCGTCACGCGGCGTCGGCAGTCCGCCGAGCTGCTCCGGGCAGACGGGCACGAGCGTGTGCCGCGCCATCAGCGCGCGCAGGACGTCCTCAGAGAGCCCCTTGGACGTGCCGTCATACCGGCAGGCAACGCCGAGCAGACACGCACTGACGAGCAGTTTCATCGTCCACCGCGCTTTCCGCGGCTCCACGTGAAGCCGAAGATCATACCGAGCACGCCGCCTGCGATGTGCGTGAGCTGCGCGAGACCGGCAGAGCCGGTGACGGCCTGAAAGATCTCACCGCCGAGGTAGAGGATGAGCACGAGGATGAGCGTGAGCGGGATGGTGCCGGTGCGCATGCCGGCAAAGGACGCGAGCACGATGAGCATGAACACGACGCCGGAAGCACCCATGAGCGCGACGTTCGGGAAGAAGAACCAGAGCACCAGCCCCGTGACGAGCGCCGTGAGCGCGATGGCGAGCAGAATGCGCTTGCCGCCGAAGCGCTCCTCCGCCGTTGGGCCAACGACGAGCAGCATGACGATGTTGCTGCAGTAGGCGGCGAAATCCGGGTGGCCGAGCACGTGCAGGAAAAAGCGTGGGTAGGTCAGCCAGTCCGTCAGCGACGAGCGATAGACGCAAAAGAGGTTCTGCGTCGTCCAGCCGTCGGTGAGCTTGCCGAGGCCGAGCGCGAGCAGGCTCAGCAGCGCAAATGTGAGGATGACGGGCGAATTATACAGGATCGTGATGGAATGTTTCTTCATAAGTACCTCTCAAAACCAAACGCGCGCAGGTCCTCCGGGACCGGCGCGGTAATGTGCAGGGGATGCCCGGTGACGGGCTGCGTGAGATCGGCCACGGCCGAATGCAGCGCGGGGCGCGCGAGCAGGGACGCATCGCCGCCGTAGAGTGCATCGCCAAGCAGCGGGTGGCCGAGGGCGGCAAAGTGCACGCGGATCTGATGCGTGCGCCCGGTGCGCGGCGCGACGCGCAGGAGCGTGTACCCGTCCCGCTCGGCAAGCACGGTATAGTCCGTGACGGACGGCTGACCGTCCGGCGCGGTGGTGCGGCGGGTGGTGCCGTCGTCCGCGCGGGCGATGGGCAGGTCAATGGTGCCGCTTACCGGCAGGCCGGTACCACAGGCAACGGCGAGATACGTGCGCCGAAAGCCGTCGGTGTGCAGCACGCGGCGCAGCCGGTCGTGCACGTAACCGCTGCGGGCGACGAGCATGACGCCCGACGTGCCGCGGTCGAGCCGGTTGACGGGGTGAAACACAGCGTCCGGTCCGAGATAGGCGGCCAGGGCATTGGCGACCGTGGGCTCGCCGCGGTCGTACCCGCCGTGCACGGCCATGCCCGCAGGCTTGTTGAGCGCGAGCAGATCGGCATCTTCATACAAAATGTCCAGCGGCACGGCCACGGGTGTGAACTTGCCGCCGGAGCGCTTATCATCGATGCGCACGGTGAGCACATCCCCCGCGGCGACGCGGTCAACGGTGCGGGCGTGCGCGCCGTTGAGACAGATGCCGTCCGGCACGGTCTTGACGCGGGCGATCGCACCGTCGGCCATATGCAGCTCACGCCGGAGCAGGCTCTTGACCGTGCGGCCTGCCTGCTCCGGCGTGACGGTGAGCGTCAGCCGGCGCATTCCTGCGCGGCCAGCGCGGCCTCGTACGCGGCGCGAGTGCGGCTGTCAAAGCAGACCATACGCACGCGCGTCATTTCGGGATGGTCAGCAAGATAGCGCGTGATCTCGCGCGCGGCGATCTGTGCCGCCTGATCGAGCGGGAAACGGTAGACGCCCGTGCTGATGGACGGGAAATCGACCGTGTGGCAGCCGTTCTCGGCCGCAAGGCGCAGGCTGTTGCGGTAGCAGTTGGCCAGAAGCTCCGGCTCGCCGTGCTGCCCGTCGCGCCAGCGCGGACCGGGCGTGTGGATGACGTGGCGCGCCGGCAGGCGATAGCCGCGGGTGATCTTCGCCTCGCCGGTACGGCAGCCGTTGAGACCGCGGCACTCATTGAGCAGGCCGGTCCCGGCGGCCATGTGGATGGCGCCGTCCACCCCGCCGCCGCCGAGCAGCGAGCAGTTGGCGGCATTGACGATGGCATCGACATCAGACTTCGTGATGTCGCCCTGAATGATCTCGAAACGGTTCATGCAGTTACCTCCTTACCGTCGATGGTGACAACGATGCGGTCGTTCTGCGCGTCGATGGCGACGTCTCCGGCGGCCTTGCGCTGCGCGACGACGGCAGAAGCGATGGCATCCTCCACGTCGCGCTGGATGGTGCGGCGCAGGTTGCGCGCGCCATACGTCTCGCTGTAGCCCTTGGCGACCAGATAGTCCACGACGGCAGGCGTCCAGTGCAGGGTCATGCCGCGCTCGGCCATGGCGGCGCGCACCTCGTCGAGCATGAGCGACGCGATGGCGCGGAAGTTTTCCTCCGTGAGGTGGTTAAAGTAGACGATCTCGTCGATGCGGTTGAGAAACTCCGGACGCAGGAACTCGTTGAGGGCGCGCTGTGCGCGCTCGCGGCTCTGATCGTCCACGCTCAGGCCGAAGCCGAGCGTGCCGGTGCGCGTGTTGCTGCCGGCGTTCGTGGTCAGGATGATGACGGTGTTCTCAAAGTTCACGGTGCGCCCCTGCGCGTCCGTGATGCGGCCGTCATCCAGGATCTGCAGCAGCAGGTTCATGACGTCCGGGTGCGCCTTTTCGATCTCGTCGAAGAGGACGACGGAGTACGGGCGGCGGCGGATCTTCTCCGTGAGCTGACCGGCCTCGTCATAGCCGACGTAGCCCGGGGGCGAGCCGATCATGCGCGAGACGGAGAACTTCTCCATAAACTCCGACATATCGAGCCGGATGAGCGACTCGGGCGCGTGGAAGAGCTCATCGGCGAGGCGCTTGACAAGCTCCGTCTTACCGACGCCGGTGCCGCCGACGAACAGGAAGCTCACGGGCTTGCGCTTGGCCTGCAGGCCGACGCGGTTGCGCCGGATGGCGGCGCAGACGGTGTCGATCGCCGCGTCCTGCCCGACGATGTGCGCGCGCAGGCGGTCGCCGAGGCCGGCGAGCTGCTCAAACTCATCGGCGCGGATGCTCGCGGCCGGGATCTTCGTCCAGAGCTCGATGATGCGCGCGAGGTTATCCGCCGTGAGCTCTGGGCGGCCCTTGGCGCGCAGGGCGTCGAGCTCGGTCTGCAGCTGCATCTCGCGGCTGCGCAGCTCGGCAATGCGCGCATAGCGGTGCTCGAGCTCCTGATCGTCATAGGCGTCGCCGGTCTTCGGCGGTGCAGAGGCCAGCAGCTCGCGCTCGCGCGCATAGTCGCCGATCTCCTTTTCGACCTCGTCGGCGCGGATGAGGTCGGCATTTTTCAGGTTCACGTCCGAGCAGGCCTCGTCAATGAGGTCGATGGCCTTGTCGGGCAGGAAGCGGTCGGTGATATAGCGCTCACTGAGCACGACGGCAAGGCGGCACATGGCGTCCGGGATGACGACGCCGTGAAAGTCCTCATAATAGCGGCGCACGCCCTTGAGGATCTCGACGCTGTCGTCGATGCCCGGCTCGGCCACCGTGACGGGCTGGAAGCGGCGCTCGAGGGCCGCGTCCTTTTCGATGTGCTTGCGGTACTCGGCAAACGTCGTCGCGCCGATGACCTGGATCTCACCGCGCGAGAGGGCGGGCTTGAGGATGTTGGCTGCGTTCATGCTGCCCTCGGCGTCACCCGCGCCGACGATGTTGTGCACCTCGTCGATGACGAGGATGATGTTGCCGACGCGGCGGATCTCCTCGATGAGCCCCTTCATGCGGCTCTCGAACTGGCCGCGAAACTGCGTGCCCGCCACGAGCGCCGTGAGGTCGAGCAGGTAGACCTGCTTGTCGCGCAGCTTATACGGCACATTGCCCTCGGCGATGCGCTGGGCAAGCCCCTCGGCGATGGCCGTCTTGCCGACGCCGGGCTCGCCGATGAGACAGGGGTTATTCTTCTGGCGGCGGTTGAGGATCTGGATGACGCGCTCCAGCTCCTCCGCCCTGCCGATCATGGCGTCAAGCTTGCCGTCGCGGGCGCGCTGCGTGAGATCGATGCAGTAGTTCGTGAGAAACTTCAGCTTGCGCGGGGCGCTGCCGCGCTTGTCGGCAGCGGCGGCATCCTGCCGCGGCTGCTCCGGCGTCTCCGCGTCGGGCGCAGAGGGCGGGTTCTGGTTAAAGAGGCGGTTCAAAAACGGGAACGTCGCGGTCTTGCCGTCGTCCTCGTCCGCGTCGGTGTCGGGGGCATCGGAGTCCGTGTCCGCGTCGCCGCCGAGCATGCCCATGCTGCCGAGCATCTCCGCCACGTCGCCGGTGAGGTTGTCGAGGTCGGCGTCCGAGATGCCGAGCTTTTCCATCATCTCATCGACGGGCTTGATGTGCAGCTCACGCGCGCAGCGCAGGCACAGGCCCTCGTTATGGGACTCGCCGTTTTCGATTCGTGTGATAAAAATCACCGCTACGTTTTTCTTGCAGCGGGAGCAGAGTGTAGGCTGCATAGCTTGGTTCTCCTGTTCGATAGATTCCGTGCACGCCGGTCACACGCCCACGCCGAACGTGAGCACGTCGATGGCCAGCAGCGCTTTTGCCAGGGCGGTGTGCGCGAGGGTGTCGCGGCCGATGACGGGCCCGGCAAACTGCAATGCCCAGCACAGCAGGATGCCAAAGCACACGCCGTTGACCGCGCCGATGGCAGCGCCGCCAAAGTCGTTGAGCCGCTCCCGGTTCGGGATGCGGAAGGTGAGATTCGGTAAATTTCCGATCGCGGAAAGGATCAGCATCAAAAGCAGAAAGCCGACCGCCGTGACGAGCACGTAGCACAACCGCGCACAGTAAAGCTGCGTCATGGCCGTGCGCAGAGAAAGCTCCTGCGCATCGCGCAGCGCGAGCGCCTGCCGCGCCATGCGCTGCCCCGCCCGGCCGGAAACACCGGCGGCGGCGAAGCACTGCTCAGCGTATTCCTGCGCGGTGTCGGGGTGCGCGGCCACCCAGTCCTCCCCCGAGAGGCCGGCGTCGTTATCCGGGAGACCGGCTGCGACAACGTCGAGCTGTCCCTCAAAATATCCGCCGGCAAACGGCTCCGCCACCGGCAGGAGGCGGTCGGAAAACTGACCCGCGAGCAGCGCCGCGCCGTAAAACGCGACGACGATGGCGGCAAGCTGCGCGGCACTGAGGATCAGGCCGCGGCGGTAGCCGCTCCAGACGGCGGCCAGAATGATGGCGGCGAGCACCACTGTCAAGACGATCTTCATAGCGTATCCCTGTTCTTTCTCTCTAGGCTGCGGGGATCAGAAGGCGAGCACCTCGGCGCTCGAGCCGCTCACGAGCAGCGCCGCGCCCCGGCGCAGCAGCACCGAGCGGCGGACGCCGAGCAGGTTCTGCTCAACGGACTTGATCTCATCAAGCTGCTGGTTATAGAGCGTGAGCCGGTCGCTGTACTGCACGAGCACCTGCTTGCCATTGACAGACAGGCTCGTGACGCTGCCGGTGGGTGTGCACTCGCCGAGGAAATTGCCGCCGGAATTGACCGTGACAAGCTGTGCCGCGCTGCCCGAGCGGTAGCGGCTGAGCGCGAGGGTGACAAACCCGTCGCCCTCGGCGGCGTAGTCATACAGATACAGGTCGCCGAACGGATACTCGTCGGCGAGCTTGGCGCTGTCGTCAAAAAACGCGAGACGCGACTGCGACACGCAGCAGATCTTGCCGCCGCGCCAGAAGAGGTCGGCAAAGAGCTCATCGGCGCACACGGTGCTGCCGCGCTCGTCGGCGCTCGTGAGGGTGAAGGTGTGCACCGCGCTGCCGGTGTCCTGCAGGCAGAGCGCGGCGAGATACTTCCCGTCCGGGCTCACGGCGGCGCGCACGAGGTAGCCCGTACCGGAATACCAGACGTAGACGGCCTTGCCGGAGGCGTCATACACCGTGACGGCGCCCTTATAGCCCGCGGCCTCCGTGCAGACGGCGAGATAGCCGCTCTCACTCAGATCGGCGCTGATGATCTCCCCGGACGGGGTGATATCGGTCTTGTTGCCCTTGAAATCCGCCACGCACAGCGTCGTGCCGCCGATGTCATAGGCGCACACGCGCTCACCGCCGACGGAGATGCCCGGCTGCGCGAGCGTGAAGATCTCGTGCAGGACGGTCTTGCCGCTGTCATCGAGCAGCTGCAGGCCGCTTGAGGATACGACCGCAAGGCGGCTGTCCACCGTGCGGAAGGTGCGGTTGGCGCTGGAGTCAAAGGTATAGGGTGCGCTGTCGTCCAGATAGTCGTTCGCCGAGCCGGGCCGGTCGCGCAGCAGCAGATACAAAAACAGCAGCACGGCCAGCACGCACACCGCGACGATGAGCGCCTGACGCAGTCTGGGATTTGGTTTTGCACGGTCGTTCATGGACATTCCTCCCCTGTCCGCGCACGGCGGACGCAGCATCAGGCCTGATTCATCATATCGCCGACGACGCCATCGTACCACACGCGGTTGAGATACAGCCCCTGCGGGGGCATGGTCGGTCCGGTGAGCCGCCGGTCGCGCGTGGCCAGCAGCGCCGGGATATCCTCCGGCTCGATCTTGCCGTAGGACGCATAGACCATCGTGCCGACGATGGCACGCACCATGTTGTACAAAAAGCCGTCGGCGCACACGGCGATGGAAATCATCGCCCCGTCGCGCTCGGCACGGCACCAGTGCACCGTGCGCACGGTCGTGCGCGTCTCGGTGCCGACGGAGCGCACGGCGGCAAAGTCGTGCGTGCCCTCAAAGGCGCGGCCGGCGCGCTCGAGCCGCGCAAAGTCCAGCGGCTGAGGATAAAAGCAGACGCGGTGCTCCAAAAATGCATCGCGGATGCGGGAATTGTAGATCTGATAGACGTATTCTTTCTGGATGCACGAGCCGATGGCATTGAAATCCTCCGGCGCGGCGACGGCGTCGACCACGGCGATGTCCGCCGGGAGGCGGGCATTGACCGCGAGCGGTACACGGTCGATCGGGATCGTGCAGTCGGTGCGGAAATTGGCACAGTAGCGCTTAGCGTGCACGCCCGCGTCCGTGCGGCCGCAGCCGACGACCTTGATCGGCGCGCCGCAGACCTTCGTGAGCGCGCGCTCAAGCGTTTCGGCGACGGTGACGTCCGTCTTCTGCACCTGCCAGCCGTGATAGGCCGTGCCGTCATACTGCAGGCGCAGAGCGATGTTGCGCCTCACAGGCCGAACCTCGCAAGCACGATCATGCCGGCGAGCACGAGCGCGCCCCAGAGCAGGGCGAGCGTATCGCGCATGCGCCACTCAAGCTGCTTCATGCGCGTGCGCCCCTGATCGCCGTGATAGCAGCGGCACTCCATGGCCACGGCCAGTTCATCCGCGCGGCGGAACGCCGACACGAACAGCGGCACGAGCAGCGGCAGCAGCGCTTTGGCGCGCTGGATGAGGTTGCCGGTCTCAAAATCCGCGCCGCGCGCTTTCTGCGCGGACATGATCTTGTCCGTCTCCTCGATGAGCGTGGGGATAAAGCGCAGCGCCATGGACATCATCATGCTCATCTCGTGCACGGGGACTTTGAGCTTTTTGAGCGGTCCGAAGAGGATCTCCATCGCGTCCGTGAGGGCGATGGGCGATGTGGTATAGGTCAGCAGGAACGTGCCCGCGATGAGCATCGTGATGCGCAGCACCATGAACACGGCGCGCACAAGACCCTCGTAGGTGATCGTGATCTTCCAGAAGGACACGAGCTCCCGGCCGGGAGTGAAGAACATATTGAGCACAGCCGTGAGCGCAATGATGATCCACAGCGGCTTGAGACCGCGGAGGATGACCTTGAGCGGGATGCGCGAGAGCGCGATGCACACGCCCGTGACGACGAGCATGGCGGCGTAGGACACATAGTTCTCGGCCGTGAACAGCGCCGCGATATAGACGACCGTCATCAGCAGCTTGCAGCGCGGGTCGAGCCGGTGCACGATGCTCGTGCCGGGGAAAAACTGACCGAGGGTGACGTCTTTCAGCATACGCCCGCCTCCTTCCCGACGGCGAGCAGCGCATCCGTGAGCTGCTCGAGCGTATAGATCGACGGCGGGAGCGCGACGCCCCGGTCGCGCAGCGCCTGCGCGATGCGCGCGCTCTGCGGCACGTCAAGGCCGATGTCGAGCAGCGCCTGCGTGTGGGCGAAGACCTCCGCCGGTGCGCCGTCAAAGGCGACGTGCCCGTCGTGAAAGACGATGAGGCGGTCAGCGATGCGCGCGGCATCGTCCATGCTGTGCGTGACGAGCAGGACGGCCGAGCCGGTCTCGCGCCGGTAGGCCGCGATGTTTTCGAGCACGCCGCGGCAGCCTGCAGGATCGAGACCGGCGGTTGGCTCGTCGAGAATGAGTACCTTGGGACGCATGGCGATCACGCCCGCGATGGCGATGCGGCGCTTTTGCCCGCCGGAGAGCTCGAGCGGCGAGCGCTCAAACAGCGACTCGTCCACGCCCACAAAGCGCGCCGCTTCACGCACGCGCGCATCGACCTCCTCGGCGGAGAGGCGGGCGTTTTTTGGGCCGAAGGCAATGTCCCGGTACACCGTCTCCTCAAAGAGCTGGTGCTCGGGGTACTGAAAGACAAGCCCGACCTGAAAGCGCACGTCGCGCGTGGCCTCCTTGCTGCGGTGAATGTCCTCCCCGTCGAAAAACACGGTGCCGGATGTCGGCGCGAGCAGCCCGTTGAGGTGCTGGATGAACGTGCTTTTGCCGGAGCCCGTGTGGCCGATGATGCCCACGAACTGTCCGGCGGGAATGTCAAGATCAATATCGTCGATGGCGACTTTTTCAAAAGGTGTCCCGGCACTGTAGGTGTGCCGGAGGTGATCCACCCGGATGATTGGCGTCATAATTTTGTTTCCTTTATCGGTGAAGATCGGTAGTTACTTTTTCAGGGCGGCGGCGACGGCGTCGGCACAGTCGGAGACCGTGAGCGCATCAATCGGCACGTCCATGCCGTGTTCGCGCAGCGCGTGCAGCAGCCGGACGGTGACGGGCGCAGTGAGGCCCTCTTTTTTCAGCAGGTCGACCTGCGAAAAGACCTGCTTCGGCGCACCGTCGGCAACGACGGCGCCGTTGGAGAGCACGATCACGCGGTCGGCGCCGACGCACTCCTCCATATGGTGTGTGATGAGCACGACCGTGATGCCCTGCTCCCGGCAGAGCTTTGTCGCCGTGTCGATCACCTCGCGCCGTCCGGACGGGTCGAGCATGGCCGTCGGCTCGTCGAGCACGATGCACTTGGGCTGCATGGCGATGACGCCCGCAATGGCCACGCGCTGCTTTTGTCCGCCGGAGAGCAGGTGCGGCGCGTGCAGGCGAAAATCATACATGCCGACCTGCTTCAGGGCTGCATTCACCCGTGCGCGTATCTCCTGCGGCGGGACGCCGAGATTCTCGGGCGCGAAGGCTACGTCATCCTCGACGACGTTGGCGACGATCTGGTTATCGGGATTCTGAAAGACCATGCCCACCGTGGCGCGCACAGACAGAAGGTTATTCTCGTCCGCCGTGTCCATGCCGTCGACATACACCTTGCCGCCGGTCGGCAGCAGGATGGCGTTGAAGTGCTTGGCGAGCGTGCTCTTGCCGGAGCCGTTGTGCCCCAGCACGGCCACGAACGAGCCGCGCGCGATCTCGAGCGAGAGGTCGTCGAGCGTGGGCTGGGGCTCGCCGGGGTAGGTAAAGGTCAGATGTTCGGTTCGTAAGATCGGTTCCATGGTGTTCCTTTCCGCTCAGCGCTCCCAGCGGCAGGTCGCCCCGCACGGCAGCACAAGACCGGACGCCGTGACCGGCAGACCCAGCTCCTGCGATTCGCTGCGGCCGCCGAAGCGCCGGGTGAAGATGCTCTCCGAGAGATACGTGAGCACCGACGGGCTCAGGCCCGTGGTGTAGGAATTGATGATAACAAAGAGCGGATCGTCCGACAACACGCCGGACACCAGCTCCACGAACGGCCAGAGGTTCGTCTCGAGCTTCCAGACCTCGCCGCCCGGGCCGCGGCCGTAGCTTGGCGGGTCCATGATGACGGCGTCATAGCGGCGGCCGCGGCGGATCTCCCGCTCGACGAACTTGCCGCAGTCGTCCACGATCCAGCGGATGGGCCGGTCGGCCACGCCGGAGGCGGCGGCGTTTTCCTTGCCCCAGGCGACCATGCCCTTCGCCGCGTCCACATGGCACACGCTCGCCCCGGCGGCCGCGCACGCGACCGTGGCCGCGCCCGTGTAGCCGAAGAGGTTGAGCACCGAGACCGGGCGGCCGGCCGCGCGGATCTTCGCCATGGCGTAGTCCCAGTTGGCGGCCTGCTCGGGGAAGATGCCCGTGTGCTTGAAGTTCATGGGCTTGACGCGGAAGGTCAGCTCCCGATAACGGATGTCCCAGCTCTGCGGGAGCGTGCGCTTGTCCCAGCTGCCGCCGCCGGTATGGCTGCGGCTGTAACGCCCGTCGGCCGTGCGCCAGCGCGGGTCGGTGCGCGGCGTGTCCCAGATGGCCTGGGGGTCCGGACGCACAAGCGTATATTTTCCCCAGCGCTCCAACTTTTCGCCGCGCGAACAGTCGAGCACCTCAAAGTCCTGCCAAGAATCCGAAATCCACATAGCTGCTCCTCTTGTCCGGCGGCGGGAACGCGCAGTTCCAGTGTGCGCCGGAATGGTGATACTTAGACAGTGTATTATAGCATCAAGTGCCGCAATGGTCAATGTGTCCGGAGCGCCCTGAGGGGCGCAATTGTAAACAAATGATAAAGAATCGCCCACCGGTACACCGGCAGGCGATTCAGACGGGCAAATGCAAAAAAGCCTCGCAGAGTTTGCGCCCGCAGGCGCAAAGAAAGCCCGATCATTTTCTCCGGCGGCATGTACGGCGGAGAAAATACCGCTCGGCTCGCAAACGTGCGCATTGGGCACCTCTGGTGTCCAATGCGTGCGCTGCAGCGAGCTGCATCTTTTTCAAACGAGAGCCCAGCGCAGCGGGTCTCGTTTGAGAGCGCGTGCGCGCTCAGCGCCGGCGGCTGCCGGCAGGATCGCGGTCAAATTCGCGCAGGGTCTCGTGCGCGAGCGCGCGGCGGCGGGCCTCCTCCGCCTCCAGCTGCGCACGGCGGCGGCGCTTTCGCTCGGCCTCGATCTGCCTGCGGCGGCGCACCAGCCACAGCACATAGCCGATGACGGCCAGCACGACGAGCAGGAGCACGACGAGCACGATCGGGTTCGTGAAAAAGGCGCGCAGATGACCGGCGATGTAAGCACCCTTGGACACGGCGACATCGACCGCCGCGACGAGCTTGACCGTGCCGTAGACCGTGCCGTTATACGACACCGTGAGCTCGCCGACCTCGTCCCCCGCCTTGACGGGGGCCTTAAGCGGTTTGCCGTCGCGCTCGGAATAGATGGTGACCTGCTGCTCAAACTGCGGCGCGCCGGCCGTATCGGCCGACGGCAGCACGGCCGAGATGCTCTGCGCCGGGCGGACGGTGACACCGTCGCTGTCGCGCCCATAGCGCACGGGCACCTCGCAGATCAGATCACTCGCGCTGACGATGTCGCGCCAGCCATAGTTGGAAAACACCCAGCGGTAGGCCGTGAGCGTATCGGAAAAGCTGCCGAAATC
>ENA-OVGC01002557-OVGC01002557.1-human-gut-metagenome-genome-assembly--contig:-NODE-2557-length-12072-cov-17.313473_pt1 | contig 12072 bp, 9 predicted proteins | sample MGYA00237768_ERZ505415 | MGnify/ENA primary metagenome ERZ505415 (study PRJEB26158, sample SAMN06016382) | human gut metagenome | biome: human gut; feature: ankylosing spondylitis patient; material...
AAGATCCGCGAAAGCGCCCTGCGCAACGATGCCGCCCATCCGCAGGCAAAGTGATATGATTCCAAGAGACACCGGAACGCCGAAAGACGCTCCGGCGTCTTTTTTTTTGTATGAAATTTTCGGTTTGTGTTGCATATCTGTTACGGATTTGGTACAATAAATCTGTGCGGAAAAGGAACGTTGGAAGAGCGAAAAAGGGCCGGGACGGCGCAAAGCCGCCCTAGGGTAAAGGAGAGCGTTGCGGCATGGATGCGATTGCCCATACTCAGGTCAGTGCGGTCTGTCTGGTCACGCTGGCGGTTTTGCTGCGGGCGCAGCAGAAAATGCGGGATAAAAGCCTGCCCGGGCGGCTGTTTACGGCGCTGCTGTGGTTTGCCGGGGCGCTGACGATCGTAGATTATGGCAGTGCACTGGCACAGCTGGGCGCGTGGGAGGAGCTGGGCATCCCCCTGACCTACCGGCTGAACGCCGGGGGCAGCATTTTGTTTTATCTGCTGGCGGCGTGCTGCTGCTTGCTGGTGTTTTTGTATGTGGAGGCAGAGCTGGGGCGTACATGGATGGAGGACGGCCGCAGGCTGGCGCTCAGCGCCGCACCGGTGGCGCTGTTTTTGCTGGCGCTGCTGACAGCGCGGGACGAAAACGGCTTCTGCTATCTGAACGCAGAAGGGCTGCGGGGCAGCACCCTGTTCTGGGGGGCGAAGCTGGTGGGGCTTGCCTATCTGGCAGCAGCCTTTCTCCGTTGCAGCTGGACGCTGAGCAACTGGAAGCAGGAAACACCCAAAGAGGAACTGAAAACCCTGCTGCTGCTCGCGCTTGCGCCGGCAGCAGGCTTTTTGCTGCAAGGCTGGCTGCCCGGGCGCGGGCTGCTGTGCTGCGGCATTACGTTGGGGCTGGTGTGCGTGTATGTGCTGGTGTTGCAGACCAAGTTCACGGTGGACACCCTGACCGGCGTCAGCAACCGTATCGTGGCGCTGCGGTATCTGGAAAGCGAGCTGCCCTACTACCGCCGCCACCCCAACCGCTCGCTGCATTTCCTCATGATGGACATGGATCACTTCAAGCACATCAACGATGAATACGGCCACCTGGAGGGGGACGCTGCGCTGGTGCTGCTGGCGGGCATTTTGAAAAAGGTGTGCGCCAACTATAACGGCGTGCTGGCGCGCTACGGCGGCGATGAATTTTGCATCGCCTGCGGCTGCAACAGCGTGGAGGTGCGCACCCTGATCGCCTCCATCCAGCGGGAGCTGGACGCCGCCAACGCCGCCTCCGGCAAGCCCTACCAGATCGAGATCAGCATCGGCTGCGCCCGCCTTGAGCCGGACATTGCCACCGTGCACGACCTGATCGATAAAGCCGATCAGGAGATGTACCACCTCAAGACCCGCAAGCACGGCACAGCCCCCGCAGAAAAACAGGGCTGAACAGTTGTGAACTTACTATCACACGATAAATGCCGTTTGCCTTTACGGCCTTTCCCGTGAAAAATGCAATACCGGAGCGTCCGCAGACGCTCCGGTATTGCTCTATATAAAAATAATTTTCCGCTGAAGATGGCCAAAGCAAAGCGGAGGCCATTCAAAATCGTCCCGCCCGCGCTTTCTAAACGTTTTTTACCCTTCTGCCCTTGCATCCCGGGGTGGAACGCGGTATTCTTATAGAATAGACCGGAACCGCGACAGCACAGGGGAGGGAGAACACATGGACGCACAGGAGATCCGCGCATTGCTGGGCAAAAGCATCTTTGAGCGGGCACAGAAGTACCGCAAGCGTATCCTGCAAAGCAGCTGCACCACCAACGAGGACGGGGTGCGGCACCTGACAGCGCTGGTGCAGGGCAGCGGGCCGGACTGCTATTATACGCAGGTCTGGCTGCGGGAAAACGGCAGCTTTGTCAGCGCCTCCTGCGACTGCCCCTATAACCAGAACGGCGACGGCACCTACTGCAAGCATATCGGTGCGCTGCTGCTGCAGGATGCGGAAAAGAACCCGCCTGCCCCGGTCAAAGAGCCGGAGAGCATCCCCGGGGTGCAGCGGGGCGTGGCGGGCTTGAGCACCGAACCCCGCAAGGACAGTTACAGCGCCGGGCTGGATATGCTGTTTGGCCGCAAGTGGCGGGGCGAGGAGCCGGAGACCGACTATGAGGCCCAGCTGCTGCTGAAGCGCTACCAGCGGGAGGATGCGCAGCCCCAGCCCCAGAACGCCGCCCAGCGCACCGGCTTTGCTCTGCTGGAACCGGAGCTTACGCCGCACAATGGCCGTATCTGGCTGCGGCTGCGGGTCTCGGACGGCATCGGCAGGCGGCAGTATCTGGTAAAAAGCATCCCGCAGTTTCTGGATGCGATCGAGCGGGGCGAAAGCGTCAGCTACGGGAAATCGCTGGCCTTTGTGCACCGGTGGGACGCCTTTGCCCCGGATGCGCAGCAGCTGCTGCGGCTGCTGCGCCGTCAGGTGAGCGCCCGGCAGGCGTTTGAAGCCGAGGGTACCATGCGCTCCGGCTGGGACAAAGGCCCGGCGGGCGGTCTGCCGCTGACCGGCGAGGGGCTGGATGCCCTTGTGGAGCTTTACGCTGCCGAGGGCGTTGTGGGCGGCTATACCCTTAAAGAGGGGCTGCCGGTCATCAGCCTGAAGGTGGAGCGCCGCAAAGGCGGCGTGCAGCTAAGCTGTACCCCGGCGCTCAGCGGGGTGCAGGGGCTGGACTATGCCTATCTGCTGGGCGAAACCACCCTCTGGCGGATGCAGCGGGAGGAGTGCCGCCGGGTGCTGCCGGTACTGGACACCTTTGGCGGGCGCAGTTTGTTCTTTACCAGCGCGGATGCCGCCGCCTTTTGCAGCTATGTGCTGCCGGAGCTGGGCAACCGGGTCAACATCGTGGACCCCGACCGGCTGCTGCTGAACCAGATCCCGCTGGAGCCGGTGGTGCAGTTTTATCTGGATGCCGACCGGGGGCTTACCGTCACGGCGTACCCGGTCTTTCTGTACGGAGAGGACAGGGTGGCCCCCGGCGAGCCGGTGCCGCCCGACCTTTTGCGGGATGCCCGCACCGAGAACCGGGCAAAGCGGCTGCTGGAAACCTATCTGGAACCCGAGCCCGGCAAGCCGGGGCATTACAGCATTTCCGGGGAGGAGGCGCTTTTCCAGCTGCTGGAAGAGGGCATTCCCGCCCTGCTGGCCATGGGCGAGGTGTACCAGACCGATGCCTTCCGCAACTTACAAGCCGCCCCGCCTAAAATTTCGGTAGGGGTATCGGTGCACGGCAGTGTGCTGGATCTGGAAGTGGACACCGGCGCCTTCCCGGTGGAGGAACTGCGGGAGCTTTTGCAGTCCCTGCACCAGAAAAAGCGCTACCACCGTCTGCGGGACGGCAGTCTGCTGCGGCTGGATGACAGTCTGGAAGGGCTGGACGAGATGAACGACACACTGGAACTTTCCGGTGCAAAGCTGAAGGACGGCCACGCCGCCCTGCCGCTCTACCGTGCCCCCACGCTGGACTGGGCGCTTTCGGGGCAGAACGGTCTGCGGTTCGACCGGGACGATGCTTTCCGGCGCATCAGCCGCAGCTTCCACGCCGTGCGGGACAGCGAGTATACCCCGCCGCTCTCCCTGCAAAAGACCCTGCGCAAATACCAGCGGGACGGCTACCGCTGGCTGCGCACACTGGATGGCTACGGCATGGGCGGCATTCTGGCCGATGATATGGGTCTGGGCAAGACCGTGCAGGTGCTCAGCTACCTGCTGGCCATGAAGGAGGGCGGGCAGCAGCTGCCCAGCCTTATCGTCTGCCCGGCGTCGCTGGTGCTGAACTGGCAGGAGGAATGCCAGAAGTTCACCCCGCAGCTGCAAAGCGTTGCCATGGACGGCGATGCCGCCCACCGCGCCGCGCTGGTCGATGGGTGGGCGCAGGCGGATCTCGTCATCACCAGCTACGATCTGCTGCGCCGGGACGAAAAACTGTATGCCGGGCAAAGCTTTTACGCCTGCATTCTGGACGAAGCGCAGGCCATCAAAAACCACACCACCCAGAAATACAAGGCGGTGTGCCGGGTGAACAGCCGGGTGCGCTTTGCCCTGACCGGCACCCCGGTGGAAAACCGCTTGGGCGAATTGTGGAGCATCTTCTCCTTTTTGATGCCGGGGTATCTGCCCCCCTACAAGACCTTTTGCGCCCGGTTTGAAAAGCCCATCGTGCAGGACGAGGATGCCAACGCCGTGCGGCGGCTGAACCAGTTCACCGGCCCCTTCATCCTGCGGCGCATGAAGTCCGAGGTGCTGCGGGAGCTGCCGCCCAAAACGGAGAATGTGCGCCGCGTTGAGTTGGAGACCGGGCAGCGCAAGCTGTATCTGGCAGCGGTGGTGGACGCCCGGGAAAAGCTGCGGGCGGCAAAGCCGGAGGACAAGATGACCGTGTTTGCCGTGCTGATGCGGCTGCGGGAGATCTGCTGCGACCCACGCCTTGTGGCGGACAACTGGACCGGCAGCAGCGCCAAGCTGGAAGCCTGTCTGGAACTTGTCACCGAGGCGGTGGCGGGCGGGCACCGCATTCTGCTGTTCAGCCAGTTCACCTCCATGCTGGAACTGCTGGCAAAGCGGCTGGACGAGGCCGGGGTGAGCCACTTCACCCTGCAAGGTTCTACCCCGAAGCCGGTGCGTGCCGAGCAGGTGCGCCGGTTCAATCAGGGCGAGGCGGACGTCTTTCTGATCTCGCTGCGGGCGGGCGGCACGGGCCTCAACCTGACCGCCGCCGATATCGTCATCCACTACGACCCGTGGTGGAACCTTGCCGCGCAGAATCAGGCCACCGACCGCGCCTACCGCATCGGTCAGCGCAACCCGGTGCAGGTGTACCGGCTGATCGCGCAGGACACCATTGAGGAAAAGATCGTGGAGCTGCAACAGGCCAAGCAGTCGCTGGCCGACACCGTTACCGGTGGGGCAGACGGCGCGATTTTGTCCATGAACCCCGAACAGCTGCTGCAGCTGCTGGGAGAAGAAGCATAAAGGAGTGTATCCATCATGAAGGTTTGGGATCTGCATTGCGATACCCTGTTCGAGCTGCGCCGCGCCGAAAAGGCGGGCGCACCCAAAAGCTTTTTACACAACGATCTGCATATCGACCTTGAAAAATTGCAGCAGGGAGATTATCTGCTGCAATGCTTTGCGGCCTATGTGGATCTGGCCGACCCCGCACCCGGAGCCGACCCGCTGGTAAGCGTGCTGGAAGAGATCGACATCTTCAAGCGGCTCATGGCAGCTTACCCGGAAAAGATCGCTCCGGTGTACACCGCCGCCGACCTTGAGCGCAACCGCGCCGAGGGCAAACTCAGCGCCATGCTGACGGTGGAAGAGGGCGGCTGCTGCAAGGGCAGTCTGGGCGTGCTGCGGCGGCTGCAGGAACTGGGCGTGCGCATGATGACCCTGACGTGGAACTACCCCAACGAGCTGGCAGCCCCCAACGCAAACCCCGGCGGGCCACTGGTGGCCAATACCGAGACCGGCCTGACCGAGCGGGGCTTTGCCTTTTTGGAAGAGATGGAAAAGCTGCACATCACCGCAGATGTGAGCCACCTTTCCGATAAGGGTTTCTGGGACATTGCAAACCACAGCACCCGCCCCTTTGAGGCAAGTCATTCCAACTGCCGTGCCCTGTCGCCCCACAACCGCAACCTGACCGATGAGATGATCCGCGCACTGGCAGAAAAAGGCGGCATTGCAGGGCTGAACTACTGCGCTTCCTTTGTGGACGCAGACTCGGCACACCCGAAGCTTTGCCGCAGCACGGTGGAGCGGCTGGCAAAGCACGCGGCACACTTCAAGCAGGTGGGCGGCATTGAGGTCATCAGCCTTGGCAGCGATTTTGACGGCATTGGCGGTCAGCACGAGCTGGAAACGGCGGCAGATATGCCGCTGCTGGCCGAGGCACTGCGCCGCGAGGGCTTTACCGAGGACGAGGTGGAGGCCATCTACTGGCGCAACGCATACCGCTTCTTTAAAAACAATTTGTAATATCAAGTCGAAAAATTGCAAAAGTGCCCGGAGATGCCCTGCCTGTGCGGGTATCCCGGGCTGTGTATTGCCCGGCGAGGGGAGGGTTTATATGGTCTGAGGCGCGCGTCCCCTGAAAAAGAACAAACGACTTGGAAAGATAAGAGGAATTATAACAATGGGTATCACGATCTCGCCGTGGATGATGGCGTTTCTCATGCTGATGACCGGCTTTGCAGGATTTGTGGATTCCGCAGCCGGCGGCGGTGGACTGATCAGTCTGCCTGCCTATCTGTTTGCCGGGCTGCCGCCCCACTACACCTATGCCACCAACAAGTTCAGCGCCGCCTGCGGCACCACCTTTGCCACGGCAAACTTTTTCAAAAGCGGTGCCATAAACGTGAAGGTGGGCGTTCTTGCAGCCATCGGCAGCTTTGCGGGCAGTGCGCTGGGCGCGCACATCGTGCTGCTGCTCAGCGATGAGATGCTGCGCACCATGATGTTCATCATCCTGCCGGTGGCGGCGGTCATCATTCTGTGGCAGCGCAACCTGCCGGACGAGAACCGGGACGACGGCACGCTGGACCTGAAAAAGATTTTACTGGCGCTGGCCATCGGTTTGGGCATCGGCCTGTACGACGGCATTATGGGCCCGGGCACCGGCACCTTTGCCATCATTGCCTTTACCACCCTGATGGGCTTTGACCTGCGCACCGCCAACGGCAACGGCAAGGTGCTCAATCTGGCCAGCAACTACGCCAGTCTGTTTACCTACCTGATGAACGGTCTGGTGGTGTTCCACATCGGCATCCCCTGTGCCATCAGCAACATTCTGGGCAACCTGCTGGGCTCTCACTTTGCCCTGAAAAAGGGTGCCCGCTTCATCCGCCCCATGATGCTGGTGGTGCTGGTTCTGCTGCTGGGCAAGCTGATCTCGGACGCAGTGCTGTAAGGGCAGGGCAGAAACCCTCTCAGTCAAAGCCTATCGGCTTTGCCAGCTCCCCCGAAGGGGGGGAGCTTGACGGGCAGCAGCCTAAAACCTCCCCCCTTCGGGGGAGGTGGCATCGCGCAGCGATGACGGAGAGGGTTTAACCATTCCCCCACAAAAAACAAAGTCGGGCAGCCTGCGGGCTGTCCGACTTGTTCTTGCTTTATAGGGATTATTCCAGCACCAGCTCTTTATCAAAGAACGCGATGCCGAACGCACCAGGGCCGGTGTGGGTGCCGATGACGCAGCCGATCTGGCGCACCAACGGTGCATCCAGATGCAGGTTGTCCTGCAAATAGGTCAGCAGCGGCTGCAATTCCCGGGGGTTGACGGTGTAGCCCAGCAGCGGGGTGTAGCCCGGGTGGATGCCGCCCATCTCGTCGATCTTTTTGAACAGCGCCACATACACGCCGGGCAGACCGCGCGCCTTACCGGCCAGCGCCACCTTGCCCTCTATGACGGCGAGGATGGGCTTGATGCCCAGCATACCGCCCGCCACAGCTGCGGCGGCGGACAGTCTGCCGCCCTTGCGCAGGTACTTCAGATCGTCCACGGCAGCTACCAGATGCAGGTGCTGCTTGGCCTTTTCCAGATCGGCGGCGATCTGGGTGATCGTCTTGCCGGCGTCCCGCAGCTGCACCGCCAGACGCACCAGCAAAGACTGCCCCAGACAGACGTTCTCGGTGTTCACGAACACCACATTGTCCACGTTGGCAAGGTCGGCAGCCAGTCTTGCGCACTGACCGGTGCCGGACAGCGCATCGGACAAAAAGATGCCCAGCACTTCGTCCCCGGCGGCAGCAGCGTCCAGATACAGCCGCTCAAACTGCTCCGGGCTGGGCTGGCTGGTGGTGGGCAGCTTGCGGCAGGCTGCCAGATGGGTATAGTATTCGCTGGGGGTCATGTCGATGCCGTCCCGCAGGACGGTGCCGTCCTCCAGCGTCACGTTCAGGGGGATCACGGTCACGCCCAGCTGCTGCGCCTCGGCGGGCAGGATGTCGCACGCGGAATCGGTGAGGATACGGATCATAATAATACCTCCGGTCTACCGGTAAAATACAGTATACGCAACGCTTTTATTAAAAAGGTTGGAAATTATTATACCACCATTCAGGGCGATGTGTCAATATTTTGCATAAATTTGCCACGACAGAACGCCGAAACCTTGCGCACCCGGCGGCAGATATGGTACTATAACCGGGAACGAACCATAGCAGGAGGAGACCGACCATGCACAAGCTGAACCCCCGCACCGCCGCACTGCTTTCGGCCTTTGGCTGGGCGGTGGGGTATCTGCTGGCGGGCAAGGCGCTGGCGGTGCTGCTGCCCGCTGCACCGGGCGGCGCGGCGCGGTTTTTCCGGGTCTGCCTGCTGGCTCCGCTGGCAGAGGAAGGGGTGTTCCGGGGCGCGGTGCAGCGCCGGGCGCAGCCGCTGGGCAGGGAACAGGCTGTTCTTTTGCAGGCGGTGCTGTTTGCCTTGCAGCACGGCAGCGCCGCCGCCATGGCCTACGCGCTGGTGTGCGGGCTGGGGCTGGGGTGGCTTGCCGACCGCACCGGGCATCTCTGGCCGGGGATGCTGCTGCACAGTGCAAACAATCTGCTGGTGCTGGCGATGGGATGAGAGGATGGGATACATGACCGATTTTGAACTGATGGGTCTTGCACTGGAAGAAGCCGGCAAAGCCGCCGCCTTGGGCGAGGTGCCGGTGGGCGCGGTGGTGGCGCGGCACGGCGAGGTGGTAGCTATGGCGCACAACACCCGGGAGACCGAGAAAAACGCCTTGCACCACGCGGAGCTGCTGGCCATTGATGCCGCCTGCAAGGCGCTGGGCGGCTGGCGGCTGTGGGAGTGCGAGCTGTTCGTTACCTTAGAGCCCTGCCCCATGTGCGCGGGCGGCATCATCAACAGCCGTCTGCGCCGGGTGGTGTACGGCGCTGCCGACACCAAAGCCGGGTGCTGCGGCTCGGTGACCGACCTGTTCGCGCTGCCCTTCAACCACCATCCGGTGGTGGAAAAGGGGCTGCGGGAGGCCGAGGCGCAGCAGCTTTTGCAGGCGTTTTTTGTTTCCCTGCGGGAAAAGCGGGCGGGCAGACCCCGCTGGAAGCCCCCGGTGCCCGAAAACAGGGGAAAATAAGGAAAAATAGTGGGAACTGCGTAAAAAATTGCAGTTCCCACTTTCTTTTTGGACTGGATTGTGGTATATTATTCAATGGAATCTTGTCGAAACCCATCATAAGCACAGGCAGGCACGCCAAAGCACCGGACCTTTGCCGGACACATAAACGGAACGCTGCACTGTCTGGGGATGGGCACAGGGTTTTTCCGGTTCGGGCACTGCGCCCGGCCGAGAATACCGAACAGGAGGGATACACTCTTGTACGAGGACGAGTTTGAACTGACCTTTCAGGTGCCGGAGGAAGAGAGCGCGCCGGAGCCCCTTGCCGCACCGGCTGCAAAGCCGGCGGTGTCGGTGGAGCCGGTGGTGGACGAACCCACCCGCATCATGACGCTGGAAAAACCGGCAGCACCTGCGGTGGACGAGCCCACCCGGGTGATCACGCTGGAAAAGCCCGCAGAGCCACAGCCGCCTGCGCCGCCGCAGCCCGAAGAGCCTGCGCCGGAGCCTGTAAAAGAACAGCCTGTCTCTGCCGCACCCGCTGCGGCGCGCCGGGTGCTGATCTCCGGCGGCGACCGGGGCATCGGTGCTGCCGCTGCCCGCGCCTTTGCGGCAGCAGGGTATCAGGTGGCGGTGCTCTACCACCAGAACGCCGCCGCTGCCGCTGCGCTGGAGCAGCAGCTGCCCGGGTGCATCGCCATCCAGTGCGATGTAGCCAGCCGCGCCAGCTGTGAGCTGGCGTTCCATGCAGTGGAGCAGGCCATGGGCAGGGTGGATGTGCTGGTGTGCAACGCCGGCATCGCGCAGCAGAAGCTGTTTACCGACATCACCCCGGAGGAATGGCAGCGGATGCTGGACGTGAACCTGAGCGGCGCGTTCCACCTGTGCCAGCTGGCGCTGCCCGGCATGATCCGCCGCAAGCAGGGCCGCATTCTGACCGTGAGCAGTATGTGGGGCCAGACCGGCGGCAGCTGCGAGGTGCACTATTCCGCCGCGAAAGCCGGGCTCATCGGCCTGACCAAGGCACTGGCCAAGGAAGAAGGCCCCAGCGGCATCACGGTGAACTGCGTAGCGCCGGGGGTCATCGAGACCGATATGATGGCGGCCTTTACCGCTGAGGACAAGGCGGCGCTGGCCGAGGAGACCCCTGTGGGGCGGCTGGGCACCCCGGAAGAAGTTGCAAAGCTGCTGGTCTTTTTGGCCGGCGAGGATGCCGGATACATCACCGGACAGGTGTTCGGGGTGAACGGCGGCCTTGTGATCTGATGCACAGGGCAATATTACAGAATTTTCCCCGGAGTGGGAAGGAGAGAAAAAATGGGCATGACTTTGAAGGAACTGTTGACTAAGGGCGAGGGCACCCTCTCTGCACAGGAGGCCAAGGCGCTGGCGGCACAATGCCGCATGGATGTAGACACCCTCTACACCCTGCTGGAAGAGCGCGGCATCAAGATCCTGGAGGAAGAGAACGAGCCGAGTCTGGACGTGGACAGCATCATTGCTGAGGTGGAGAACGCCGAGAACAACAACGATGACATGGGCCTTGCCGATGAAAACGAAGAGGATGCCGAGGAGAACCCGGCAGACCTGAAGGCTGCCATGGACGAGCTGCTGGACGACCCGGTGAAGAACTACCTCAAGCAGATCGGTCAGATCCCGCTGCTGAGCGCCGAGCAGGAGGTGGAGCTGAGCCGCCGCATCCATGCCGGTGCCGAGGCTGCACACATTTTGCAGGCAGACCGCCAGAAGTACGGCGCACCGGAGTACATCAAGAAGAACAGCGCCCGCTTCTCCTTTGAAGAGGACGAGAACAGCCGCAGCTACACCGAGGATCTGGACGAGGATGGCGAAAAGTCCGCCGAGGATGCCGAGGAGAAGGCAGACGAGGAAAAGGCCATGGAAGCCGTGGAGAACGGCCCCCTGAGCGAGGAACGCCGTCAGGAGCTGCTCAAGACACGCCGCGACGGCCTGAACGCCCGCCGCAGCCTGAGCGAGGCAAACCTGCGTCTGGTGGTGTCCATCGCCAAGAAGCATGTCGGCCATAATCTGGCCTTCCTTGACCTCATTCAGGAGGGCAACATCGGCCTCATCAAGGCTGCCGAGAAGTTCGACTGCGACCGCGGCTTCCGCTTCTCCACCTATGCTACCTGGTGGATCCGTCAGGCCATCACCCGCGCCATCGCGGATCAGGCCCGTACCATCCGCATCCCGGTGCACATGGTGGAGACCATCAACCGGATGCGTCAGGCCACCAACCAGCTGGTGTACCAGAACGGTCACGAGCCCACCCCGGAAGAGCTGGCAAAGGCCATGGACATGAGCGTGGAGCGCGTGCGCGAGATCCAGCGCATGGCACAGGAGCCTGCAAGTCTGGAAAGCCCCGTGGGTGAGGAAGAGGATTCCTCTCTGGGCGATTTCGTCGCGGACGAAAACGCCGAAGCACCCGGCAAGGCAGCCGACCGCGCCATGGTGGCACAGCAGATCAATCTGGCACTCAAGAGCCTGACCCCCCGCGAGGAAAAGGTCATCCGCCTGCGCTTTGGTCTGGACGATGGCCGTCCCCGTACGCTGGAAGAGGTTGGCCGTGACTTTGGCGTTACCCGTGAGCGTGTGCGCCAGATCGAGGCAAAGGCGATCCGCAAGCTGCACAGCCGCAAGTGCCTGTCCCTGCTGAACGGCCTGATCGAGTGATAAAGTAAAACTCCTTCAGTCATCGCTGCGCGATGCCAGCTCCCTCAGAGAGGGAGCCCTTGGCAAAACCGGAAAGTTGTCCGTACTGCCAAAGGCCCCATCTCCGAGGGGGCTGTCTGCGTAAGCAGACTGGGGGAGTTTTTGCGTAAAAAACGACTTTTTTGCAAAAATCCAGATTTTTTTGCAAAAACCTCTTGCCAAACGGTGGAAACTGTGGTATTATAACTGAGCTGTGATTGCGCTGCTATAGCTCAGTTGGTAGAGCGCATCCTTGGTAAGGATGAGGTCTCCAGTT
>ENA-OVGC01002561-OVGC01002561.1-human-gut-metagenome-genome-assembly--contig:-NODE-2561-length-12060-cov-5.230237_pt1 | contig 12060 bp, 8 predicted proteins | sample MGYA00237768_ERZ505415 | MGnify/ENA primary metagenome ERZ505415 (study PRJEB26158, sample SAMN06016382) | human gut metagenome | biome: human gut; feature: ankylosing spondylitis patient; material...
CAGGCGCCTGCAACCGGACCCAGGGTCCGGCGGTGGAAGTGGAGGACGCAGAGGAGCCTCACAACATGCTCTACGGCATCAATGCCGACGATTACCGCACCGAGACCGGGGAGGTCGGAAGCGGCGAAACGCTGGGGAAAATACTCAACGGATTCGGCGTGTCGGCCCTCGCGGTCGACCGGCTGGACAAAGCCTCGAAGGAGGTGTTCCCGCTGCGCAACATCCGCGCCGGGCACAAGTACACGGCCTTTATCCACGAGGATTCGCTCTACGCACCCCATCTCGACTACCTCGCCTATGAAATATCGGTCACCGACTACGTGGTCTTCGGATTCCACGACGACTCGGTCTCCGTGCGCAAGGACGCCAAGGCCTACACGCTGCGCCGCACGAAGAAAAGCGCCGTGATCAACTCCTCGCTCTGGGGCGCGATCATGGAGCAGCAGCTGCCCTACGCTCTGGCCGCCGAACTGGAGGACATCTACCAGTGGACGGTCGATTTCTTCGGCATCCAGAAGGGCGACGACTTCACGGTGATCTACGACGAGCGGTTCATCGACGACACGGTGTCGGTGGGCATCGGGCGCATCTGGGGCGCGAAGTTCTCGCAGGGCGGCAAGGAGTATTACGCCATCCCGTTCCGTCAGGGCGGTAAAATCCAGTACTGGGAGGCGGACGGCGCGAGCCTGCGCAAGCAGATGCTCAAGGCCCCGCTGAAATACTCGCGCATCAGTTCGAAATTCTCCTACGCCCGCAAACACCCGATCTACAAGGTCTACCGCCCGCACACGGGCGTCGACTACGCCGCGCCGAAAGGTACGCCCGTACACGCCGTGGCCGACGGCACGGTGACCTTCAAAGGCTGGGGCGGCGGAGGCGGCAACACGCTCAAGATCAAGCACGCCGGCAACCTGATGACGGGTTATCTCCACTTGAGCGGCTATGCCAAGGGCATCGTCAAAGGTTCGCGCGTGTCGCAGGGTCAGCTGATCGGCTACGTCGGTTCGACGGGCGCATCGACCGGCCCGCACCTCGATTACCGCGTCTGGAAGAACGGCACGCCGATCGACCCGCTGAAGATTCCGTCGGAACCCGCCGAGCCGATCGCCAGGGAGAACCGCGCGCTGTTCGAATTCGTCCGCGACCGCATCACGGCTGAACTCAACGGCGAAGTCAGCCCCGAGGAGCAGATCACGCAGCTCGATTCGCTCGTCCTGCCCGCAACCGTACAAACACCCGACAAACAATAAAACGACAGGCCTATGGAACGCACGGGAGTCATCATCGTAGCAGGGGGCAGCGGAAGCCGCGCAGGCGGCGCACGGCCCAAGCAGTTCCGGTTTCTGGGCGGCATGCCCGTACTGGCGCGCACGATCAACACGTTCGCCGCGGCGCTGCCCGGCGCCGAGATCGTGGCGGTACTTCCCGAACAGCACATCGGGTTCTGGAAAAACCTCTCGGCGCGTTTCGATGTCGCCGAACACAAAATCGCCGCGGGAGGCGCGGAGCGGTTCCACTCGGTGAGGAACGGGTTGGCCGCGCTGACGTCCGACCCCGGGCTGATCGCCGTGCAGGACGGCGTGCGCCCGCTGGGGAGCGTCGCGATGATCCGCCATGTGGCCGAAGCCGCCGCAAAACACGGGGCTGCGATTCCGGTCGTGGAGCCGGTGGATTCGTTCCGCGAAACGGACGGAGAGGCGGACGCCGCGGGGCGCGCTGCGTCGCACATCGTCGACCGCCGGCTTCTGCGCATCGTGCAGACCCCGCAAATCTTCCGCGCAGAGGTCCTGCGCCGCGCCTACGAGAGCGAATACCGCGCGGAGTTCACCGACGACGCTTCGGTGGTCGAGGCCGTCGGACAGGCGGTCTGCCTGGCGGAGGGCGAGCGCGAAAACCTCAAACTCACGACCCCCGGGGATTTCGTCATCGCCGAAGCGTTGATCGCCGCACGCGAAGAGGCCGAAAACGAAGAAGGGACTACCGATGCAGAGCACGTATAAATACCGCTTCGATCACAGCACGATCTACTGGACGCTGATTTACATCATCGTCTTCGTCCTGCTGGGCGGCCTGCTGTACCACCTGTACGAAGGGGGTTACCTCTCGGCGTGGTTCACCTCGTTCATCGTGGCGCTGGTGGCCCTGATGTCGCTGTCGATTCCCCGCAAGATCGTCGTGTCGGACGAGACGGTCGAAGTGCGCTGTCTGCTGGACATCACCGAAATACGCCGCGACGAGATCGCCTCGGTGCGCCGGGTGGACCCCAAACGCATGAAATGGTTTCTGCCGATCTTCGGCGGATGCGGGTTCTTCGGCTACTACGGACACTTCATCGACCTGCGGAGGCTGGACCGCGTGCGGCTCTACGCCTCGGAGTGGCGGAATTTCGTCGAGATCACGGACATCTACGAAGACCGGCTCTACGTCTCGTGCGCCGATGCCGACCGGCTGGTGGCCGAACTCACTCCGCCGGGCGGAAACCGCCCCGACGAAGATGCCGAGGAGGAGGCATAAGCGGCAGCCAATTTGCATACCCATTATTCACCTTATAAAACGAGTAAAAGATGAAAAAGTATCGTTGTGTAGTCTGCGAGTGGATCTACGATCCCGCAGTCGGCGATCCCGACGGAGGCATCGCCCCCGGAACGCCGTTCGAGGAGATTCCCGACGACTGGGCATGCCCGGTTTGCGGCGTCGACAAGAGCAATTTCGAAGAGGTCGAGGAATAGGCCCCGCTTCGGAGAAACGGAAGATGCGCCCCGGAAGGGAGCGCATCTTTTCGTTAACAAACCCGCAATTTCCCGACCCCCTGCCTTTCGCACGGACGCCGGCAGGCCGGTTCACAACCGATCCACCAGGGGACGGCAAGGCCGGAAAAAGACGGGAGCAGCGACATTGCGGCGTTCGGAGCCGCGCAACAAGTCCGAGGAGAGGGCCTTCCGGACGATGAATGCGCGGTTCTTCATTATCGGATGGAGTTCAGCAGGTCCGTTTTCCCGTCGTTTACGAGCTTGAGAATCAGCTCCCCGAAGAGGGTGTTCTGCCAGGCGAACCACGCGCGGGTGAAATTCGCGGCATCGTGGCGCGAAAAACTTTCGTGCATGAATCCCGTTCCGGCGTCGGTGGTGATCAGCTGGCAGATGCAGTCGCGGATCTCTTCGTCGTCGGTCGCCGTGAAGGCCCGCATCATAATGCTCATGGGCCAGATCATTTCGACGCCGATATGGGGTCCTCCGATGCCCTCTCCGGCAGCTCCGCGCCAGAAATAGGGATTTTCCGTGCTCCACACGAACCGGCGCGTGTTTTCGTAAATCGGGTCCGTGCGCTCCACGTCGCCCAGATAGGGCATGGCCAAGAGCGACGGCACATTGGCGTCGTCCATAAGCTGCGCGCTGCCGAAACCGTCGACCTCGAAGGCGTAGATTTTTCCGAACTCCGGATGCTCGACCACGGCGTATTTTTGCAGGGCCTCTTCCACCTCTCCGGCCAGCGCCGTGCACTCCGCGGCAAGCTCCCGCTCGCCGTTCACCGCCGTCAGGATCTCGGCGGCCTTGCGCAGCGACGTGACGGCCATGAAGTTCGACGGCACGAGGAATCCGAAGGTCGTGGCGTCGTCCGAAGGGCGGAACGCCGAGACGATCAGCCCCACGGGTTTCACGGGGTTGCCGCGCCCCACATGGCAGCGGGTGTCCAGCTGACGGTCCGTCGTGCGCAGGAAGGTGTAATCGCCCGGACCCTCCTTCATCTGCTGTTCGCGCAGCGTCTTCACGATGTTGCGCATCGCCGAGGTCCACTCCCCGTCGAAGACCGACGTGTCGCCCGTGGTCTTCCAGTAGTGGTGCGCAAGGCGCAGAGGATAACAATGGGAGTCGATCTCCCACTTGCGCTCGAAGACCATCGGGTCGGCCTGCGGAAAATCCGTCTTGTTGTGCGCCCCCGTCGGCGCGACGTTGAAAGCGTTGGCATAAGGGTCGATGTTGATCAGCTTCAGCTGGCGGCGGATCACCCCCGCGATCATCTTCCGCAACGCCGGGTCCTCCTTGCACAGCTGCACGTAGGGCCACACCTGCGCCCCCGAGTCGCGGAGCCACATGGCCGGAATGTCGCCCGTGTAGACGTAGGTATCGGGATTGCCCGCCTCGTCCTCGCCGTAGTGTACGGTGGTGTCGAGCGTGTTGGGGAAGCAGTTGGCGAACATCCACCGCAGGCGTTCGTTGGTCAGAAGACCGCACACGCGGGCGATCTCCCCCTCTACCGCTTCCGACTTAAAAAGCCGCTGCTCCTCCGCGGGACGCTGATCGGCGTACGCCTCCGGTTCGTCGGGGCAGTACCACACCTTGGGTTCGTCGCCCATCTCGAAGCGCAGCTCCCCGCCCTTCATCAGGTCGGCATGACCGATCCAAGGCTTCGTGTAGGGTTGACCATTGAGCCACACCCGCTGGATATATTTGTTCGCAGCGGAGTTGTTCTCGGCGACAATCGTGAAGGTCCCGCCCGGGACGGTGATTTCGACCCTGTCGAACAGGGGCGATCCGAACCAGTATCTTCCGCCCGCAGGCTCGGCCTCGTACATGCCCAGCGACGAGAGGACGTACCAGGCCGACATCTGACCCACGTCCTCGTTGCCCGAAAGGCCGTCCGGAGCGGCGTGGTAGAGCGTCGTGAGCACCTCGCGAACCTTGTCGGCCGTTTCCCACGGCTGACCCAGCATCGTATAAAGGTACAAAATATGGTGGCTCGGTTCGTTGCCGTGGGCGTATTGCCCGATCAGCCCCGAGATGTCGGGCGAGGTCTCGCCGCCTTCGATGACCGAACTTACCGTAAAGAGCGAATCCAGCTTTTCAATCATCTTCGCACGCGAGCCGAACAGCCCTTCGAGGCCCTTGACATCGTGCGGAGCCAGCCAGGTGTACTGCCAGGCGTTGCCCTCGCAGTAGTCGTCGGCGCGGTGCGTCGAGGCGAACGCATTGAAGGGCGTCCTCCAGCCCTTCCGCGAATCCCGGCCCCGCATGAAGCGCGTCGCAGGGTCGAAATAGTTGCGGTAGCTATGGCTGCGCTCCTCGAAATACTTCGCATCCTCCGCCTTGCCCAGTGTCTCGGCGGCACGCGCCGCCGCGCCGTCGGCCAAAGCGTACTCCATGTCATAGGCTACGGCCTCGTTGAACATCTCGCACGGGATGTAGCCGTACTCCATGCGCAGGCCGTTGCCCCGGTCGGGATTCATGGCCGTCTTACGGATCGCCTCGAAAGCCTTTTCGCGGTCGAAGCCCCCGATGCCCTTCACGATGGCGTCCGCCACCGCTACGATGCCCGGGTTGCCCACCATGCAGTCGGTCTCATTACCCCACAGGTGCCATACCGGGAGCCGTCCCTGCTCGTCGGCGATGTGCAGCATCGTCTGGATGATGTCGGGCATCCGCTCCGGGTGCAGGACGGTCATCAGCGGCATCGCGGCCCGGTAAGTGTCCCACAGCGAAAAGGTCGTATAGGTATCGCGCCCCGGATTCTCATGCACCTTGCCGTCGGCTCCGCGGTAATCGCCGTTCACATCGCAGAAGAGCGACGGAGCCACCATCGTATGATACAGCGCCGTATAGAAGATGCGCTTCGACGTTTCATCCTCCGTCTCGATCTTCACCTTCGACAGTTCATCGTTCCACGCCTTGTCGGCAGCGGCCGCCGTAGCGTCGAAATCCCATCCGGGGAGTTCCGCCGCAAGGTTTGCCTTCGCGCCTTCGATACTTACGGGCGAAAGGGCCACTTTCACGAGCACCTGTTCGCCCTCCGCCGTGTCGAAGTCCACACGTGCATAACGGGCCGCGATCCGGGGCATTTTGAAATCGTCTATCTCGCCCGGCTGCAGGTAGGAAATCCCCTTCGCGGGTTTTGAAAACTCGGCCACGAAGTAGACCTCCTGATTTTTGGCCCACCCCGTCGAGCAGCGCCATCCGGCGATGCGCGTGCTGTCGTCCGAGAAGCGGAAGCCCGTATCGGTGGCCTTGTCCCAGCAGCCGCCGTTCTCCAGATCGAAGACCACGGCTGCGGCGTCCGACGCCGGGAACGTGTAGCGGTGCAGACCCACGCGCGCCGTGGCCGTCAGCTCGGCCCGGATGCCGTAGCGCGTCAGAGGGACCGAATAGTAGCCCGGCCGGGCAATTTCTTGGGTCCGGTCGGCATAGGACCAAAGACCCGATGTCGGATCATCCTCCGTGCCCCGGGCGTAGGTCACATCGCCCGTGACGGGCATGACCGTCACGTCGAACAAATCGCCGATGCCCGTGCCGCTCAAATGCGTGTGCGAGAAGCCGATCACCGTCGAATCGCTCGCATGGTAGCCCGAGCACCAGTCCCACGTCTGCGGAATGCTCGTCGGACCCACCTGCACCAGGCCGAAGGGGACGTTGGCTCCCACGAAGACGTGCCCGTGGCCGCCTGTGCCGATCTTCGGATCGACATGGCGCGTGTAATTCTCCTCCGCGGCAGGCTGCGTGCAGCTGCCCAGCAGGGCCGCAGCGAATAATAATCCGGAAAGTTTCATCTATTTTGCAGTTTTAAGTTCGAAAGTAAGTTTGCCGCCCTTGAGCAAGTCATCGTGCAAGATACGATAATTTTTCAGCGGTTTATCGCCCAGCGTCATCCGGTCGATATAGCCCTCGCCGTGTTTTTCGATCACCAGCGTTCCCCGCTCCGTGTCGATTTCGGCCCGGTCGAATGTCGGGGACGTCAGTGTATAGTATGGTTCGCCCGGGCAGTCGGGATAGAGTCCCAGCATCGTGAAGACAGCCCACGCAGACATCGTCCCCGTGTCGTCGTTGCCCGGGATGCCGTCGGGGGCGGTGGTAAAGTATCGCTCCAACAGCCGCCGGGTTTCCCGCTGCGTGCGCCACTCCTCGCCCCGGAAACGGCTGAACAGGTAGGCATAGGCGATGTCGGGTTCGTTCGCAGGGTCGTACAACCCCTCGTCGAAGACCATTTGCAGTTTGTCGATGAATTTGCGTCGTCCGCCCATCAGCTTCGCAAGCCCCTCCACGTCGTGCGGAACGTAGAACGTATAGTTCCACGCACTTCCCTCGTGGAAGCCCGGAGCCGCCGTGAAGTTCTCGCCCGCCTTCGGGTCAAAGGGGCTTAAAAAAGTTCCGTCGGGATGGAGCGGACGCAAAGTCCCGCTTTCCGGGCTGTAATAACGCTTATAGCCCAACGAGCGGGCGCGGAACAGACGCGCGTCGTCCCCGTGTCCGAGCGAGTCGGCCAGCAGCGACAGCGCAGCGTCGGCCATGTAGTACTCCAGCGCGTGCGAGACGGAGGTGTCGCCCGCAAGGTCCTTGGCGTAGAACCCCAGCGGGATATAGCCTTTCTCGATATAGGGGTCGAGGTCGGGCCGCATGCGGTTCTGCGCACCGGGCGTCGTGGCCGACTTGCGCATCGCCTCGTAGGCCTTGGCGACATCGAAATCCCGAAGGCCCTTCATCCAGCTGTCGACGATCACCGGGATCGCAGGGTCTCCCTCCATCGTGAAGGTCTCGCGGCCGTAAAGCTCCCATTTCGGAAGCCAACCCCACTCCTCGTACATCCCCGTCATCGAGCGCAGCATCTCCCGCTGACGATCCGGGTAGACAAGCGTCAGCAGCTGGTGCAGGTTGCGGCAGGTGTCCCACAGCGAGAAGACCGTATAACGTTCGCCATCCGTCACGCCCGTCTCGCCCGAACGTTCCATCAGCGGGTATTCGCCGTTCACGTCGCTCACGAGGTTCGGGTGCAGCAGCGCATGGTACAACGCCGTGTAGAACACCCTCTGCTGCTCCTCGGTCCCGCCCTCGACCCGGATTCTGCCCAGAGCCTCGTTCCAGCCCTTGCGGGCCTGTTCCCGGATGGCGTCGAACGGTGCGTCCGCAGCCTGCTCGGCATCGAGGTTTTTACGCGCGTTCTCCGTAGAGACATACGAAATGCCCATGCGCACCTCCACCTGCTCGCCCGCCGCAAGGCCGTCGAAGGAGAACCAGTAGCCCACGTCGTCGCCCGAAAGCTCGCGCCCGTACTCCGTATAGAGTTTATACCTCCCGTTGTCCGGCGTCCACTCCGCCTCCACGCCCGTCATCTTCCGCTGCTTCTTCCAATAGCCGCCGGCACTCGGCGTCTTCGAAACCCGAAGCACAAAATAGACCGGGAAAACCTTCTGCGCATTGTAGCAGAACGTCCCCAGCAACTTCGTGCCCTCGATCTCCGTGGCGCTCACCCGGCGAACCATCGCGCCGCTCTCGTTCGTAAGCCCCTCGCCCAGATTTAACAGAATATGCCCTGTGCCTTCCGGAAAGGTGTACCTCTCGGCCGAGCTACGCGCCGTGGCCGTGGCTTCGGCAAGGACGCCGTACTTGTCCAGAAAGACCGAGTAATAGCCCGGAGAGGCCTTTTCGTCCCGGTACGACGTGCCGTACTCCCGGTAATCCACCATCAGAGGGCCCGTCGTGGCCATCGTCAGCAGCGCGCCCAGCTCGGGGCACCCCACGCCGCTCAAGGCGCCGTGCGCGAAGCCCGTGAAGAATTTGTTGTGGTATTCGTAGGGCGTGGACCACCAGCGGGCGTCCTTGTCGTAGACGTTCTCCTCCGACCCCATGACGTTGAACGGAACCACCGACATCATCCCGTGCGGCGTGACCGCACCGGGGTTCGCGGTCCCGAAGTTCGTAGTCCCGATGAACGGATCCACACACTCCGCAGGCTCTTGTGCCCGTGCTCCCAGACACAGCGTCAGAACCGCAAGCAGCGCAAGGCTTCTCATAGGATGTTGTTTTTCTTTGTGAAGTCGATAATTTCAGGGATATAGCCGAACGCAAGGCCCGTGACGGTGTCGGCGCATCCGTAATAGACGGCGATCCGGCCCGTTTCGGGGTCATGGAGCGACGCGCAGGGGAATGTGACGTTCGGAACGTCGCCCGTCAGCTCGTAAATCTCGCGCGGCGATATCAGGTACGGGCCGCTGCGGGCCGTGACCTTCCACGGCTCCTCCAAATCCAGCAATGCCGAACCGAACGCATAGACATAACCGTTGCACGAGCGCAGCACGCCGTGGTAGAGCAGCAGCCAGCCCTCGCTCGTCTCGATGGGCACGGGACCCGCACCGATCTTCATGCACTGCCATGCCGACACCTCGAAAGCCGCCGGAGACATCACATGCCGGTGGCGGCCCCAGAACTCCATGTCGGGACTCTCCGAATAGAAGATGTCCCCGAAAGCCGTATGCCCGTTGTCGCTCGGACGCGACAGCATGGCGAAACGGCCGTTGATCTTGCGGGGGAACAGCACGCCGTTGCGGTTGAAGGGGATGAAGGCGTTCTCCAGCTGGTGGAACGTCTCGAAGTCGTCGGTCCACGCGATGCCGATCGTCGGGCCGTGGTAGCCGTTGCACCACGTGACGTAATATTTGTCGTCGATCTTCGCAACACGCGGGTCGTAGCCGTAAACCCACTCGGCGATTTCGGGATCGGCGCCCACGAGTTTGAAATCCTCCTCGCAGATATCCCACTTGATGCCGTCCACCGAGAAAGCGGCGTGGATGCGCATCCGGCGGTTCGTATCGTCGCAGCGGAAAACGCCCGCATAGTTATACTTGCCTTTCTTGAAGGGAATGACCGCCGAGTTGAAAATGCTGTTCGACGTCGAAAGCGCGTCGCGCGGGATGATCGGATTGGCCGAATAGCGCCACATCACTTCTTTGGAGCCGGCGGGACGATCCTCCCACGGCATATCCGGCATGGCCGGGCCTACGATTTTCAGGTTATTCATAATTATTTGTCATTTGGTTTGTCGTCATAGGTAAAGGGTACGAACCACGTCACCAGAAATGCCGGAACCGTGGCCAACATAACTGCGAGGAAGAACATGCCGTAACCCAAGGCATCGCTCAGGTAACCCGAAACGGCGCCCGTGAGCATCACCGAAAGGTTCATGATACCCGAAGCGAAGGCGTAGTGCGCCATCTGGTGACGGCCCGGAGCGACCTGCTGCATCATAAACAGCGTAAGGCCCACGAATCCGAACCCGTAGCCGAAGTATTCCAGCACGATGCCCCCGCCCACGATCCACATCGACTGAGGCTGCAGCCATGCCAGCAGCGCATAGACCGCGAACGGGATATTAAAGATACAGCATAATATGAAAAAAGTGCGTCGCAGGCCCCGGTGTGCGATATAGTAGCCCGCCAGCAGCGAACCCAAAAGAAAAGCCCCGGCACCGAATGTCCCGTAGTAAAGGCCGATCTGCTGGTTCGTGAGGCCCAGACCGCCGGACGAAATGTCGGCCTTGAGGAACAATGGAACGATCTTCATCACGAAGCCCTCGCCCAGACGATAGAGGATGATGAATCCGAGGTAGTACCAGATATGCTTTTTCTGGAAGAAGGCCCCGACGACCTCTTTCAGGCCCGAAAGGCCATCCCGCAGCGAATGCCGTTCGGCAGCGCCGCCCCCGGCGGGAAGCGCCCGGACATGGTAGACGCCCAGCAGGACGAGCAGGCCGCAAAGAATGGCAAGCACCACCGTCCACGAACGTACGTAGGCGTCGAATGTTGCTGCACCCACGGCGCTGAAGCCTTCGTAGAGAAAACCTGCGAACCACACCAGGCCGCCCGTGGCGACCAGTTTCGCAAGGTTGTAGAACGCACCCTGCCAGCCGATATACTTCGCCTGATCCTGCGTCGTGAGTTCCGACATGTAGACGCCGTCGGCCGCGATGTCGTGCGTGGCGCCGCTGAACGCAACGACGGCAAAGACGGCGATCGTAACGGCGAAGAACGACGGTAGGTGAAGCGACAGAGCAGCAAGGCCGAACAATATGCCGCTTAGGAGCTGCGTCGTGACGACGAAGAATTTTTTGGTACGGAAAATTTCCAGGAAGGGGCTCCACAGGAATTTGATCGTCCACGGCCACATGATAAGCGATGTCCAGAACGCGATTTGTGCGTCCGAGATCCCCAGATCCTTGAACAGAACCGCAGAGACCATGTTCAGAACCACAAACGGAAGGCCCATCGCAAAGTACAAACTCGGAACCCAACGGAGAGGAGAAAGCGATTGTCGGGAGTTTTGAGTAAGTTGATTCATTTTGTATACTATATATTAGATCCGACAAAACAATGCCATCTAATATATAGTTCCACAACTCAATAAGATTCCCTCTCCTAAAGCTCTTTTTTTGATTTTTTCTTAAAATTAGAAACGAGAAAAATTTGACCCAAGAACAGATCAGCCGATTATATTTCAGAATATACTATCAATAGCAATAAGAGCAAATAATCCTTCAAAGACAAGCGTAATTTCATTGCCGCCTGTTGTAATTCCCTATCTACTTTTTTGAGGTTGATGCATAGCATGTCAGCAATCTCTTTGTAACTTTTTCCCTCCAGTTTATGAGCTATGAATACCTGTTTGGTCAATTCCGGCATTTGTTCCAGTTGTTTGCGGCATATCTCGATGATTTCCCGCTGGAATAATTCGTTCGGATTGCAACTTTCGATCGTGCGGGTATAAAAATCCATCACTCCGCGCTCCTTCATCAGGATTTTCTCATACACGGCTTTCCCCGTATATCTATCCCGACGATATTTCAGACAGCGTTTTTTTACGACACCGAAAAGATAGGCCTCTATGCTCGTAAACTGTACAGTTTCCCGGTTCTCCCAAATTGTCATGAAACTGTCATGGACAATATCTTCTGCTGTATTTGCATCATGTACAAGGCTATATGCCACAGCATATAGTTTTCGCTGGTATAGGCGAAATAACTTGTCGAACGACTGCTGGGTCAGTATGATAGTATCCGGTTTCATTCCAAGAACAAAGATAAGAAAAAATTAAAAAGATTATAATGCAAAAAAAATATTTACCCATATAATTGACCTGCAACAGGTTAATTTAATAAAAAAAATTATTTGCAAAAAAACGCATTTTAGAGGAGGGAATCTTATTGAGTTGTGGAACTATATAAATAGATGCGATATTATGACAGAATGGAAAAAAAGGTTACAGATGCAATGTTATTCCGTGTCTTCGCAGAGCAAACGACTTT
>ENA-OVGC01002563-OVGC01002563.1-human-gut-metagenome-genome-assembly--contig:-NODE-2563-length-12056-cov-13.891926_pt1 | contig 12056 bp, 9 predicted proteins | sample MGYA00237768_ERZ505415 | MGnify/ENA primary metagenome ERZ505415 (study PRJEB26158, sample SAMN06016382) | human gut metagenome | biome: human gut; feature: ankylosing spondylitis patient; material...
ACCCCTTCCGTCTTGCCGCTTCGCGTCAAGCCACCTTCCCCAAGGGGACGGCTTTAGCGATGGCAGGAAACTTTGCGGCAGCACCAAAAGGCGTCCCCTTGGGGGAGCCGGCTTTGCGCAGCAAAGACTGAGGGGGTATCCCCGGGAGCTGGCAAAGCCGTCAGGCTTTGGCTGAGGGTGTTTTCCTGCACACAAAAAATCGGGCAGCCCGCAGACTGCCCGGTTTTTGCTATACAGTTGACCTACCCTGATAGGGCTTTCTTTTACAGAATGGTGATGCGGCCTGCGCCGTAGGGCTGCTCGTAATTGAGCAGGTAGCCGGGGTAAGCGGCCAGCGGGCTGTTGGCGCTGGACAGGTGCGGCAGACCCGCAGCATCTGCGCCGTCAAAGATCATAGCGTAGGTAGACATCACCAGATAATCCTCGGACACATAGTCCTTGATCAGCTCTGCGCCGTCAAACATGGCAAAGCCATCGCCCAGATTGCGCAGGGTGTAGTTCATGCCGGCCAGTGCGTAAGTAGCGCCCGGGTCCAGCGGCAGATAGCTGCCGGAGGCCTTATCGTAGATCTTCACGTTCTGCACGCGCGGGGTGCCGGTGGCGCTGCCGATCCAGACGTTCTTCTCGTCGGTCTGCACGGTGTTGGGGATATCGGTGTGGATCTCGTAGGTAGCACCGGCCACCTGCAGGAAGCCGCCGTTCTCCTTGCCGCCCTCGCCTGCAAAGCGGGCTGCAAACTCCAATGCGTCCTGGATCTGCTTGCCGGTGACCGACATCAGGCAGGCCACGTTGCCAAAGGGGCTGACCTGCTTGCAGGTCTTGAAGGTCCAGTCGCCTGCGGGCACATCGGCGCGGATGCCGCCGCCGTTCATGATGGCCAGATCACAGTGCAGTTTTTCCACCTCGTTGAAGTAGGTGTAGATGCCGTCAGCCACAAAGTCGCCGAGGTTGGTCTCGGCAGAGCGGATGCGGCGCTTGCCGGTGGCGGGGTCAGAGACGTAGAAATCGCTGTCGCCCACAGCGATCTTCTCGCCCAGCATATCGTCCACGGTGTTCACCCAGCCAGTCTGCATGGCGGCGATGCCTGCGTCCATGCCCTCGTGGGTGGGGATGAGTTTGGTGGTAATAGTGCCGTCCGCAGCGATGGTCATCTCGCCAACGTTGGCAAAGTAAGAACCGGTCTGGGTCAGGGTGACAGCCTTGCCGGAAGCATCCTGCACCTGCTTGTTCTCCATTACGGTATGGGAGTGACCGTCGATAAAGGCGTCAAAGCCGCTGGTGTGGGCAATGACTTCCTCACTGGTCCACGGAGAGGAAGAGGGGTCTACGCCCAGATGGCCCAGACCGATGACCACATCTGCCAGAAGCTTTGCCTTATCAATGGCCTTCTGCACGGCGTCATAGAGCTTTTTGCCGTCCTCGCCGCCCTGAATATCGTAGATGTACTTGCGCTGTGCCTTATCCATAAAGTAGGCCGGGGTGGACTTGGTAAAGGTCTCGGGGGTGGTCACGCCCACAAAGGCGATGCGTCTGCCGCCGCGCACGAACACCTTGACGGAGGGCAGCACCCGCAGCGTAGTGCGCAGGTCTACCCAGTTGCAGGACAGGTACGGAAAGTCTGCTTCCTTCATGATGGCCTTGGCGCGGTCCATGCCGTAGTCAAACTCGTGGTTGCCGGGGGTGGCGACATCGTAACCGGCAGCGTTCATCAGCTTGATGATGGAGGCACCCTCGTCCATGGAGCCGTAGGCGGTGCCCTGCACATGGTCGCCTGCATCCACCAGCAGCACATCCTTGCCGGCGTTCTGATAGCTCTGCTTCAGGTCGGCAATGGCGGCGTAGGTCAGCTTGGGGCTCTGCTTGTCGATGTAGGTATGGACATCGTTGGTGTACAGGATGGTGACGTCAGACTTATCACCAAACCAGCAGGCCGATGCGGCAGGCGCACCGATGGCCATGGATGCAGCGGCAGCGGTCACACCAGCAGCCTTTAAAAAGCTGCGACGGGAAATAAGTTGTTTCACAGGAAAACGACCTCCTTTTATTTTTGGCGTATCGCATTTGGGGCAGGCTCTTCCCTCCTGCCCTTTCAATAGCTCTAGCATAGCACAGAACGCCGCCGCAGACAAGCCAAAATCATTCTTTTGGCACAAATTATTTTCACGTTCCGCTTTATTTTAACATATATTGTACCATTTTTACACAAATCCCATGCAAAAAAGACCTTCCCGTGCCCTGTCGTAGAGCAGCGGAGAGGTCTTTTTTAGGGGGGTGTTGACCCGTTGCCGGGTCTATCGGAGGAGAGGGAAATATCAGATAGCGTTATACTCCTTGAGGAACTTCTCAAGGTCGGTGCCCTCGATCTTCTTCAGGGCTTCCTTCAGAGCCAGACGCGGGATCAGCGGCAGATCCATGTCGGTGATCTTTTTGCCGTCGCGCAGCTTCACGGTGGCATCGATCAGGGCGCGCACATCGTAGGTGCTGCCCCAGACCTCGGGCACGCCGCGGTCGATGTTCAGCAGGGTGTACACAGCTTCCATACCGGTGCGCATGGAGTACTCGGTGGTGAAGATGGTGTCGCGGGCGGTCTCGGCAAACTGGCCAAGGAAGGCGAAGTTCACAGCACCCTCGGGCACAACATCGGGGCGGTCGCCCATGGCGCGGGGCATGAAGAAGGCGTCGATATAGGGCATCATCACAGGCACGGTGTTGGCGCTGTGCTCTGCCAGTTCAGCGATCTGATCCTCGGGCACACCGATGTGGTACAGCCACTCCATGCAGATCTCGCGGCCAGTGCAGTCACGCATGGGCTTCTTGACGTAATCGCCGGGCTTATCGCTGAACAGGCCGTACACCCAGACGCACAGCTGATTCTTGGGCTGATCCTTGAACTGCTGCTGACGGTTCAGCGTCCAGCTGAGCAGCCAGCTGGAGTCCTTGACGGTGACGATGCCGCCGGTGACGGTATGGCCGCTGAAGGGGTCGCGCTTGCAGATCTTGCGGATATACTGAGGGATCTTGTCGTCCAGCGTGGTGATGGTGGCGCTCTCCCAGTTGCTCAGCTCCGGCTCGGAGCAGAACTTTTCCGGGTGACCGAAGGAGGGGTCCTGTGCGGCGATCTTCTTCCACAGATCCCAGCCGTTGCCGGGCTGGATGGTGGGGTCGAAGCCGGTAGCCTTATCCTGTGCACCCACGGTGCAGCTTTCCACGCAGCCGCCGTTGGTGATGAACAGCAGATCGTTCTCGGTCAGATCAATGTTGGTGGTCTCGCCCTCGTGCTCCACGGTGACAGAGCTTGCCAGCTTGCGGCCCTTCTGGATATCGAACTTCACATCCGTGACCTTGGTGTTGTAGTGGAACTGCACGCCAAAGCCTTCCAGATAGCGCACCATGGGCAGGATGATGGACTCGTACTGATTATAGCGGGTAAAGCGCAGGGCGGTAAAGTCCGGCAGACCGCCGATGTGGTGGATATAGCGCTTGAGGTACAGCTTCATTTCCAAAGCGCTGTGCCAGTTCTCGAAGGCGAACATGGTGCGCCAGTACATCCAGAAGTTGGTGTTGAGCACCTCGTCATCGAAGAAATCGGTGATCTTTTTATCCTGCAGCTGCTCGTCCGGGGTAAAGAACAGCTTCATGATCTCCATGGCGCCCTTATCGGACAGGCCGAATTTGCCATCGGTGTGGGCATCCTCACCGCGGTTGACGGTGGCACGGCACAAGGAGAAGTTGGGGTCCTCCTTGTTCAGCCAGTAATACTCGTCCAGCACGCTGGCACCCTCGGTCTCCAGAGACGGGATGGAGTGCAGCATATCCCACATAACTTCGAAGTGGTTGTCCATCTCGCGGCCGCCGCGCATCACATAGCCGATATCGTACTTGTAGCCATCGCAGGCACCGCCGGCCAGTGCGTTCTTTTCAAACACATGGACGTGCTCGCCCTTCATCTGGCCGTCGCGCACCAGATAGCAGGCAGCGGTCAGGGCTGCCAGACCGGAGCCGATGATATAAGCGGATTTATGATCCACGCCCTCCGGCTTTTTGGGGTGTGCAAAAGCTTCATAATTGCCACTGGAATAGTACATAAAAAAGCCTCCCTGCTTCAAAAATATCTTTTCACAGCCTTCATCGTGCTGCTCTCTATGGCAACAGTATACCCCGCAAAGTGAACCGGAACAACAAACAAACCCCGCCCTGTGTATAGATTTTTTACATCCACCCTCATTTGCTGGAATTGCGTACAAATTGTGACAAAAAACGAACCCTCTCAGGCGCTGCGCGCCAGCTCTCCCGAAGGGAGAGCTTTATCAGTGCTGACCGTAAGATACTTAAAAGCTCCCCCTGAGAGGGCAGACTTCCCCCGCACCGGGGGAAGATGTCACCGTAGGTGACAAAAGGGGGAATCTGGCAAAGCCGCAAGGCTTTGACTGAGAGGGTTTCACCTTCTTACACAAAAAGAGAGCCGCCGCACAAGGTTCTGTGCAGCGGCTCTCCGGTGGATTTAGTTCATCTGTTCCAGTGCCTTTTTCAGGTTCTTTGCGATCTGGTCCGGGCAGCTGGTGCTGCGGAAGCCGCACAGCGTGCCGTCCAGACGGGCAATGGCGTCCTCTGCCTTCATGCCGGTAAGCAGCTGGCAGATGCCCTTCAGGTTGCCGTTGCAGCCGCCGACGACCTCGATGGAAGCAATGGTGTGGTCATCGTTCAGCACAAAGTTGGTCTGCTTGGAGCAGGTACCCTTGTTCGGGAAGGAAAATTCCTTGCTCATAGTCTTTACGTCCTCTCTCTTTTACGTTTTTCGGCGATGGCGCGCAGCTGTGCTGCGGCTTCGTCCGGTGCGGTGCAAGTGCCGATGGGGTGGGGGTGCTTGTGGTTGCGGCCATGGAAGTCCGTGCCCGCAGTCGCCACAAGGCCGTACTGTTTGCACAGGGCAAGGCACTCGGCGCTGTCCTCCGGGCTGTTGCTGGGGTGGTACACCTCTATGCCGTCCACTGCGCCCTCTGTTGCCAGTTCGCGCAGCAAGGGCATACTTTTATAAACCGTGGGGTGGGCAAACACCACCGCGCCGCCGCTTGCCTTGGCGGTAGCCAGCACCTGCCGCACCGGCAGATACTCCGGCGAGTGCAGCACGATGCCCCGGGGGTTCCACCCGAACAGCTTGTGGTAGGTCTCGCCGTAGATGCTACCATCGGTCAGACCCAGCAGTTCCAGTGCCTGCATCAGCCCGCTTTTGAACAGCACCCCGCTGGCCTTTGTGGTCTCCCATGCAAGGTCGGTGGTAAACTGCGGGTACAGCTGCTCCAGCTCCTTTGCGCTCTGCAAAGCGCAGGCGTTGCGGCGCTCCTTCATGATGGCGCAGTGCTCCCGCAGCGCCGGGCAGTCCACGTCCGGGTAGTAGCACAGCAGGTGCACCCGGTGCTGGCGCTCAAAGTCGTAGCCGGTCAGCTCCACAGCGGGGATCAGCTCTACCCCGTCCTGCCCGGTGTGGGCATAGGCATACTGGGCGCTGAGCAGGGTGTCGTGGTCTGAAAGGGCGATGGCGTGCAGCCCGGTGCGGGCGGCGATGGGTGCCAGCCGCTCAATGGGCACAGCACCGTCGGAGCAGGTGGAATGGATATGCAGGTCACAGGACATAGCGGGTTACTTCCTTAGTGCTTATAGAAATTGATCAGGCAGCCGTCAGCCAGGATCTGGCGCTCGTCGGTGGTGAGCGGAGCCATGTACAGCTCAAACTCCTTGACGGTATCGCCCAGAACATAGGCCTTGATGTTCTGCAGGTCGCCCTTGAGTGCCTCCCGCACATTGGGGATGAGCACATAGTCCCCCAGACCAAAGGGGGTGGCACCTGCCAGCTGCAGGGGCAGCATACCCCAGTTGATCAGGTTGGAGCGGTAACGCTTGGTGGCGTACTCGGTAACGATATTGGCACCGGCGCCCAGCACACGCTGGCAGCTGGCGGCCTGCTCACGGGCAGAGCCGTCGCCGGGCTTGACCGCAAAGATGGTGGAAGCGATCTGGATATCGTTCCAGTTCAGCTGCTCGCAGCCGGGCACGGCGTTCACCTTTGCCAGCAGGGCGGCGTCCCCTGCACCGGCGCGGCGGGCAGCTTCCTCGGCCTGCACGGCCTTGGCGCGGCCCACATACTCCGGGTCCTTGCGGCTGAGGGTGAACTCAGCCAGACCCAAGGGGTTGGAACGGTAAGAGGACGTCTCGCCGGAGGGGATCAGTTCGTCGGTGGTGGTGACGGGGTCGGTGATATAAGAAGCCACCTTCAGCAGCAGGTTGTCGCCCAGCGGTGCGATCTCCGGCCAGTCCTTGATGTTGGGGCCGAACTTGAGCAGGGCATCGTAATCGCCCTTGCCAAAGCCCTGATACACGCGGGTGTCGTAGCTGGAAGCATCGTACTGGTACTCCGGCACGGTAGGATCATAGTCAATGTCGGTGGCGGGGGTCAGAATGCCGCCGTTTGCGGTGGTGGCTGCAATGCTGCGGGCATCCATCAGTGCCACACCGGACAGCTGGCCGCTGCCGGGCTTGGAGCCCTCGCGGCTGGGGAAGTTGCGGGTGGTGTGACGGATGGACAGTGCACCGTTGGCGGGCACATCGCCTGCGCCGAAGCAGGGGCCGCAGAAGGCGGTGCGGATGGTGGCACCGCTGGCCATCAGGTCACCGATAACACCGGTGCGCACCAGCTCCATCATGATGGGCTGGCTGCCGGGGTAGACGCTCAGGGCGTAATCGCCGCAGCCGCCGGTGTGACCCTTGAGAATGGAAGCAGCCTCGTAGATGCTGTCGTACAAGCCGCCTGCGCAGCCTGCAATAACGCCCTGATCCACCCGCAGCTTGCCGTTTTCGATCTTGCTGCACAGATCCAGCTGCACGTCCTTGCGGCCGATCAGCTTCTGCACATCCTGCTCGCAGGCGTGGAGGATGTCCTCCAGGTTTGCGTTCAGTTCCTCGATGGTAAAGGCATTGGAGGGGTGCATGGGCAGGGCGATCATGGGACGGATGGCAGAAAGATCCACCTCCACCACGCCATCGTAGTAGGCAAGGTCAGCCGGTGTCAGCTTTTTATAGTCTGCTGCACGGCCATGCACTGCCAGAAAACGCTGGGTAACTTCGTCGGTCTCCCAGATGGAGGACAGACAGGTGGTCTCGGTGGTCATGGCATCAATGGCGTTGCGGGTATCCTGCCGCAGAGAGGCAATGCCGGGGCCCACGAACTCCATGACCTTGTTTTTGACGTAGCCGCTCTTGAACAGCTTGCCCACAAGGGCAATGGCTACATCGTGGGGGCCGCAGCCCGCCGGCAGACTGCCGGTCAGGTAGATGGCCACCACGCCCGGGCGGGCAACATCATAGGTGCGGCCCAGCAGCTGCTTTGCCAGCTCGCCACCGCCTTCACCGATAGCCATGGTGCCCAGTGCGCCGTAGCGGGTGTGGGAGTCCGAGCCAAGGATCATTTTGCCGCAGCCCGCAAAGCGCTCGCGCATATACTGGTGGATGACTGCCATGTGCGGGGGCACAAAGATGCCGCCGTACTTTTTGGCAGCGGACAGGCCAAAGCGGTGGTCATCCTCGTTGATGGTGCCGCCCACAGCGCACAGGCTGTTGTGGCAGTTGGTAAGCACATAAGGGATGGGGAACTTTTCCAGCCCGGAAGCACGGGCGGTCTGGATAATGCCCACAAAGGTGATGTCATGGCTTGCCATGGCATCAAACTTGATCTTCAGGTTCTCGGCATCGCCGCTGGTGTTGTGTGCCTGCATAATATTGTAGGCCATAGTACCGGTCTTAGCCGTGGCAACGGCAGCGGCATCAAAGCCCTTTGCTGCCAGTGCAGCGGGTGCATTGCCGTCTGCGGGCACCCACTCTCCGCGCGCATAGTACGCACCGCCGGTGCTGCATTTGATCATATCCAACATCTCGATTCGCCTCTCTTTTTGTATTTTCCCGCCCGCCGCAATTGCGGGCATTGCCCCGGCAGTGCGGGGTCATCCCTGCCCTGCCCTGTTACGGCAAAGCCGTATTTATTTGTTATTATAGCATGAAAGGGCGAAAAGAAAAAGCATTTTTTATGAACCCTTACTGCGCCTTTGCGGCGGTCTCCTGCTGCTTTTCCTTTTGCAGTCTGCGGAACACCACAAAATAGGCCGGGATCAGGAAGAAGCAGGCAAAGAACCATGCCACCGGGTTTGCGATGCAGGCGGCAAAGTAGCCCCACAGCGGCACGAACCAGAAGCCCACCATGGCGCGGGCGATCATCTCAGCCACACCGGCAAACATGGCAAGGCCGGAGTGCCCCAGACCCTGAATGGTGTAGCGGTAGATGATAAGCACTGCCAGCGGGATGTAGAACACACTGTTCCAGAAGATGAAGTCCTGCGCATTGGCCATAATGGCGGTCTCGCCTGCATCCAGAAACAGGCCGATCAGGGGCTTGTCCAGCACGCGCAGGATGAGGAAGGAAGCCACGCTGTACACGCAGCCGATGCCCAGTGCGGTGTTCACGCCGCGGTTCACGCGGTCCAGATCCTTCGCGCCCATATTCTGGCTGGTGTAGGTGGTCATGGCGGTGCCGATGCTCTCCAGCGGCACGCTGAGGAACTGCGCAGCCTTGCCGCCGGCGGTCTGCGCGGCCACGATGTCGCTGCCCAGACCGTTCACCGCGCCCTGCAGCACCACGCTGCCAATGGCGGTAATGCTGCACTGCAGACCCATGGGGAGGCCCATGGCGCAAAGCTTTGCGCAGTGCGGAGCGCTGATGCGCCCTTCTTCCTTATTCCAGCGCAGTTCCGGGTAGTGGCGCATGATGTAAATAAGGCTGCCGATGCCTGCCACAGCCTGACTGAACACGGTGGCAAAAGCCGCGCCGAACACGCCCATGTTGAACAGGATGATGCAGGCAAGGTCCAGCCCGATGTTCAGCACGCTGGCCACCAGCAGAAAATACAGCGGGCGCTTGCTGTCGCCCAGTGCACGCATCAGGGCGCTGGTCACATTATAAAGCAGAGTGAAGGGGATGCCTGCAAAAATGGTGCGGATATAGATATCCGCAAGGTCGATGATATCGGCCGGGGTGTTCGTCCACACCAGCACCAGCCGGGTCATAGCCACCGTAACGATGGTGAGCACCGTGGCAAAAGCGATGGACAGCCACACGGTATTGGCGGTGTAGCGGCGCATCTCGTGGTGGTCGTGGGCACCGAAGGTCCATGAGATGGGGATGGAAAAGCCGCAGGCAATGCCGTTGACAAAGCCCAGCACCAGATAGTTCAGGCCGCCCACGCTGCCTACCGCCGCCAGCGCTTCCACGCCCACGAACCGCCCCACGATGATGGTATCGGCCAGATTGTAGAACTGCTGGAACAGGCTGCCCAGCATCAGCGGCACAGCAAAGGCAAGCAGCAGCTTCAGCGGGCTGCCCTGCGTCATATCTTTGGTCATGGAAATATACCTCCTGCCCACACAAAAAAGATGGATGTTCGCATTTTTGCCGTGAAAAACGCCCTGCCGGAAAAGCGGCAGGACGTTGTAAGGATTCATGAGTGGTATTATAGCGGAGCAGCGCCGGTTTTACAAGACTTGGTTTGCATCAACATTTCCACTTTTTTGTTCAAAGAATTGGTGATTTTGCTCATTCCGCGTAGTGTGCCAAGAACTGTTTGGTGCGCTGTTCCCGCGGGTGGTCGATCAGCTGCTTTGCAGGGCCTTCCTCCACCACCACGCCGCCGTCCATGAACAGGATGCGGTCGGCCACATCCCGGGCAAAGTGCATCTCGTGGGTCACGATGATCATGGTGGTCTTGCGGTCGGCCAGCTCCCGCAGCACCCGCAGCACCTCGCCGGTCAGTTCCGGGTCAAGGGCGCTGGTGGGCTCGTCGAAGCAGAGGATGTCCGGGTGCAGTGCCAGCGCCCGGGCAATGGCCACCCGCTGCTGCTGCCCGCCGGAAAGCTGGTGCGGGTAGTGGTCTGCCCGCTCCGAAAGCCCCATCTGCGCCAGCAGTTCCCGCGCCTGCTGTTCCAGCTGGGCGTGCATCGCCTTTTTGTTGGCGCGGTAGTCCGGGCGCTCCTTTGCCAGCAGCTCCCCTGCCAGCATCACGTTCTGCAAGGCCGTATACTGCGGGAAAAGGTTGAAGTTCTGGAACACCAGCCCGAAGTGCAGCCGCTTTTTGCGGATCTCGCTTTCCCGCTGGGTGGCGGGGTCGGCGGCGTCCCACATGGTCTCGCCGTTCACCCGGATGCAGCCGGTGTCCGGCCGTTCCAGAAAGTTCAGGCAGCGCAGCAGGGTGGTCTTGCCGGAGCCGGACGAGCCGATGATGGCCAGCGCCTCGCCCTGCTCCAAGGTAAGGGAAATATCCTTTAAGACCTTTGTATCTCCGAAATTTTTGCCAATGCCGGAGGCTTCCAGTAATGCCATATTCTTAAAAACCTCCTCAGCAGCGGAAATAATCCAGTTTCTTTTCAGCCCAGTTGAACAACAGGGTGAGCGCGCCTACGAACACAAGGAAGAACAGCGCCGTGGAGAACAGCGGCCAGATCAAGCCCTTTGCGCTGTACTCCTTGGCCATCATGATGATCTCCTTGTTGGCGATGGTGTTCGCCAGTGAGGTGTCCTTGACAAGGGTGATGATCTCGTTGCCCATGGGCGGCAGGATGCGCTTGACCACCTGCAAAAGAGTGACCTTAAAAAAGATCTGCGTGCGGGTCATGCCCAGCACCTGCCCGGCCTCGGTCTGCCCTTTAGGCACCGCCTCGATGCCGCCGCGGTAGATCTCCGAAAAATAACAGGCATAATTGATGGCAAAGGCCACAATGACGGCTTCAAACCGTCCCAGTATGTGAATGTCGAACAGCAGACCGGGGCCGTAGAAAATCGCGATGAGCTGGAGCATCAGCGGCGTGCCGCGAATAATCCAGACGAACCCCTGCGTCAGCCGTTTCAGCGGGCAGAACCGGCTCATGGAGCCAAAGGCCACCACCAGTCCCAGCGGCAGGGAGAATGCCAGCGTCAAGAAAAAGATTTTTACGGTTTCCCAGAAGCCTCTGAGCAGCTCCATTGTCACCGGAAGGAACATAACGGCTACCTCTCTCCAATGGGCGCCGGTGATGCCACCGGCGCCTGGTTTTCTCTGATTGGATTTTCTATCAGCCGACCAGCGTCAGGCTGTACTTATCGGCCAGCGCCTGGAGGGAACCGTCGGCGAGGCACTTTTCCATAAACTTATTGAAGGCGTCGGTCAGGTCGGACTCCTTGCGGAAGCCTACGCCATACTCCTCAGAGCTGAGGCTGATGCCGGAAGCGAGGTCATCGTAGTTGGTGCCTTCACCGGTCATGGCGTTGGCCAGCGTGATGTCCACGACGCAGGCGTCGGCAGTACCGGCGGAAACCTCCATGACGGCCTTGGTCTGATCCTGCACCGCCACGTAATCGGAGATGCCCAGACCCTTGACGGCGTCCTCACCGGCGGAGCCGCTCTCCACGGCGAAGGTCAGGTCTTTCAGGCTGTCGGTGCTTGTGTAATTGCCAACCACGTCGGCCTTCATGATGACCACCTGCGCGTTGACCACGTAGGGGTTGGAGCAGTTGGTGTTCAGGGTCACCTCGTCGGTGATGGTCATGCCGTTCCAGATGGCGTCGATGTTCTTGGAATCCAGCTCGAAGAATTTCTGACCCCAGTCGGCAATGACGAAGAACTCGCAGTCCACGCCCAGCTCCTTGGCAAACATCCGGGCAAACTCGGCGTCGAAGCCGGTCCACTCGCCGTTTTCGTCCTTGTAGTCCATGGGCTCGTAGTCGGTGATGCCGACGATGAGCTTTCCGTTCTTCTTGACGTACTCCGTGTCGGATTTCGCGGATTTGCTGCCGCAGCCGGTCAGAAGCGCCAGCATCATGATCGTGGTCAAAATCCATGCAATGCTTTTTTTCATTTTCTTTTCTTCCTTTCGTCGTTGGTGTTATAATGCTATTAAGCAATTTTTAGTTGCTAATCCTTCCAGTGAAAGGGGGTGTATTGTATGAGCGACAAGATCGGAAGAGCACACGTCTGAACTCCAGT
>ENA-OVGC01002571-OVGC01002571.1-human-gut-metagenome-genome-assembly--contig:-NODE-2571-length-12024-cov-2.818448_pt1 | contig 12024 bp, 10 predicted proteins | sample MGYA00237768_ERZ505415 | MGnify/ENA primary metagenome ERZ505415 (study PRJEB26158, sample SAMN06016382) | human gut metagenome | biome: human gut; feature: ankylosing spondylitis patient; material...
CCTACACGACGCTCTTCCGATCTTGATTTTCAAAAGAAGCGATCGCATCTTCCATCTTCTTTCGAATGTCTTCAGGTCCTTCACTAGGCATCAAAGTACAAGGCTTTACATTGGCTTGTTCACCAAAAATCATAGCTCCTGACTGGAAGATACCATTCGCAAATTCACCATGACTTGCAAGAATAATTCCTACCATATTTTTCCTCCCTCTCTTTAATTAACATTGAATAACAAAAAAAGTAGGCCAACTATTTAAAAGAAGATACAATAAAGCTATTGCTCTTTTTTAAAATAGTTAATGCCTACTTAAAGTTACACACTATTGAATATTCACTTTTTACATCTGAAAATGTACCACCATCTTAAAGCGTTGTCAACATTTTTTTATGAAATACTCGTATTTGATAAAATTCTTTCCAAGTGTAAAGCCAAATAACCCAACTCTGAATCCGGCAAATCTTTATGTAAGACATGGCTCAATTGTTCACATAAAACACGAGCCTGCTCATATGCGAATGGAAACTTTTCTTTTGTGAATTCTGTAATATCCATTTGTAATTCCTCATTATTATTTAGTCTCAACAACAGAAACTTAATATGATTCATTAAACGAATATATGACAATGAATTCGCATCAATACGAATATTTAAATCGGCCTGTAATTTCTTGAAGAATTCACGAATCACACGCATAACTTCCATCGAATCTCCTACTTTATTTACCGATATAGCTGAGTGAATGTGTAAAGTAATAAAAGCAATTTCATCTGCATTAATTTCTTCATGCGTATATTTTTCAATAACATCTTTTGCCTTTAATGCCACTGAATATTCATCCGGAAACATAAGTTGAATATCCATATTAAATGGATTGGATGGAAAATCTTTCTCTTTAATTCTTTTTACCGCAAAATAAATATGATCCGCTAAAGATAATAAAATATCATGTTCTACTTTACCAAATCTTTCTTTTGTTAAAGTAATAATCTCAGATGAAATTTCAATATACATTGGATCAATGTAATCAAAAATATTATTCGACTTCTGTTTCGCCTGATATGACTTTTGCATCTTATACTGCTTTGCATTTCGCGGAATTTCCACATTTTCCCCTTGCTTTTTACCAAATCCAATTCCTTTAGACATCACAATTATTTCTTCATTTTCTTTTAAAACCAAGATTGTATTATGATTCAAAATCTTTAAAATTTCACACATATCCATTAGCCCTTTACTCTTAACATCATATCATGACATTGCATTTTTCCATATTTCTTTTCTAATTCAGCACCATCTTTTATTTTCGTAAATACAACTATGATATTTTCATCCAACGCATTTTCTTTGATATACGTTAGATCTGCATTCCACAATACATCTCCAGCTTTTACTTTCTGGTTTGGTTTTACCAACAATTCAAATCCCTTGCCATTAAGTTTTGCCGAATCCGTACCAAAATGAATTAAAATCTGCGTATTATCATCAATTGTAATACCAATCGCATGTTTTGTTGGATAAACCATTGAAATAATACCATCACAAGGCGCTACAACCACACCATCACTTGGACGAATCATAATTCCATCACCCATTAGTTTATGGGCAAACATAGAATCCGATGCTTCCTCTATAGGCATTACTTCCCCATTTACTAAACATTCAAGTTCAAACTGTGTTTTTGTTTCCAAAACAACTTCTTTATCATCAAAATCATAACTTTCCGGCACATTCAACATATACTCATCCAATTTTGTTTTTATATTTGAAGCTTGTGGACCATAAATAATTTGAATCGCATTTGGCTGGCACATAATAGCTGCAGCCCCCGATTTTTTTAAAACCCCCTCATTAATTAAAGAATCATCTTTGATCGTCGCTCTTAATCTTGTGATACAACAATCTAAATCGGTAAAGTTACTGCGTCCTCCTAAGCCTTGAACAATCATCTGGCTTCTTGGATCAATCAAAGATTTATCAAAACTAAAATCATACTTTTTCTTATCAAACACCTTAATACTCTCATCTCTTCCCGGTGTTTTTAAATCGTATTTTACAATCAGAAACTTAAATACTCCATAATACACAAAAAAGTATACTAAGCCAAGCAAAACCACAGTTATCCAATTTGTCTTCGCATTTCCTTGTAATATTCCAAACAACGTAAAATCAAGTAAACCTGCTGAAAAAGTAAATCCAATCGCAACCTGTAAAGCTTGTGCAATCACAAAACATGTGGCAGCTAAAAACACATGAACAACATATAACAATGGTGCCACAAACAAGAAAGAGAATTCAATCGGCTCTGTAATTCCTGTTAATGCACTCGTTAAAGCGGCCGAAAGCAATAAACTCGCCGTCTTTTTCTTTGCTTCTGGATTTGCACACTGATACATGGCTAAAGCTGCACCAGGTAAGCCAAAAATCATAAAAATAAATTCTCCAGAGAAAAATTTAGTTGCATCCACACTAAAATGAGTCACACTTGGATCGGATAATTGCGCAAAGAAAATATTCTGCGCACCGGATATAATTGAACCATTTACCATTTGTACACCCCCTAATGCACTCTGATAAAATGGCATGTACCAAACGTGATGCAAGCCAAAAGGAACTAAACTACGCTTAATAACTCCATAAATAAAAGTTCCAAAATAGCCAGAATCTGATATCAATCGGCCTAAATTATAAACGCCATGTTGTAATGGTGGCCAAACAAAATACATAAGCACACCTACAAATACATATGTAACAGCGCAAACAATTGGAACAAAGCGTTCTCCTTCATAAAAAGAAATCACATTTGGTAGTTGAATCTGATAAAACCGATTATGTAAATAACTCACACCAAGTCCAACTATAATTCCGCCAAACACACCCATTTCAAGCGACAACATACCGCATACCCAAGTAATGGATCCATCTAAAGCCTGGCCTGAAACTACACCATTCACTATACTTCCATCTAAACAAAGTAACGCATTAATTGTGGCATGCATCACAAAAAAAGCAATAATAGCTGCAAGTGCCGCGACTTCCTTTCTTCGCTTAGACATTCCTAAGGCAATAGAAACCGCAAAAATTAATGGTAGATTATCAAATAAAATTTTGCCCACTTGTTTTAATAAAATTAAAACACTATATAAAAAGGTTCCTTGCCCTAATACCGATTCTAAATGCAATGCAGCTATCGTTGTTTCATTGGTTAAAGAACTTCCTACACCCAAAAAAATACCTGCTACAGGAAGTACTGCAATAGGTAACATAAAGGATTTTCCCATTCTTTGCAAAAAGCTAAATACATGATGTTGTTTCATTTATTAACACCTCTACTGTATTTATGATGATAAATGACATTTGTCAAAAAGTCCATAAAAAAAGGTAATGCAGAATCATTATCATGAAATCTTCATTACCCAATAGCCCTTATCACGAGCTACTTTCTCTACTTCATAGCCTTTTTCTTGTAAATAATTGATTGCACTTTGAGCACCATGCTGCTTGCGCATTACGATCCAGAAATGACCATCTGTAGCTAAATGTTCCATACATTGATCAAACAATGAATAAATCATTGACTTTCCCGTACGAATCGGTGGATTTAAAAGAATGCAAGCATACTGGCCTTCATTTATACCAGACTGACATATTATCTTTGCCTTACGACGATACTTTTTCATGTTTGAATCAGCAAGCTGACAAGCTCTTTGATTCACATCAATCATTGTCATTTCGGTATGCTTCCAATATTCCATTAAAATAAGCGCAATAGGACCAATTCCACAACCTAGATCTAAACATGAAACTGGTTCTGACTGATTGTCTAATACAGTTTCTAATAGGATGCGTGTTCCTTCGTCTAGCTTATCTTTACTGAAAACACCCGCATTTGAATTTAGCTTATATGTAAAATCACGAAAATGTATCGTAATTTCTTCTGGTGCATCTTTTACAATATCATTTGTGAAATAGTGTGCCATACTACTTTGTAGCAGCTTCTACAATCGCATCCGCATCAATCTTGTATTTTGCGAATAATTGAGCTGGTTTTCCACTTTCACCAAATACATCTTGAACACCGACACGAACAAGTTTGCATGCTGTTCCTGCTTCAGCTAATACTTCGGCAACAGCACTACCTAAACCACCGATAATTGAGTGTTCTTCGCAAGTTACGATTTTATCGTGAGTTTTTGCAAGTTCAACAATCAATTCTTTATCGATTGGTTTAATTGTATGAATATTTACTACAGTTGGAGCTGTTTCCATTTTCTTAGCAGCCTCTAATGCTTCTTGAACCATCAATCCAGTCGCAACTAGAGCTACTTTTTCACCTTTTTGAAGGACAACACCTTTTCCAAGTTCAAATTTATAGTCATCTCCATTTACGCTTTCAACGCCACTACGACCTAAACGAACGTAACAAGGGCCATCAATTTCAGCTACAGCTTTGCATGCTTGTTTAGCTTCATTATAGTCACATGGAACGATAACTTTCATACCTGGAATACCACGCATTAAGCTAACATCTTCAATACATTGATGACTAGCACCATCTTCTCCAACACTAATTCCTGCATGAGAAGCACAGATTTTAACGTTTAATTGAGGATATCCAATACTGTTACGGATTTGTTCAAATCCACGTCCAGTCGCAAACATTGCAAAAGTTGATGCATATGCAATTTTTCCACTAGCCGCAAGACCAGCTGCAACACTCATCATATTTCCTTCAGCAATTCCCATGTCAAAGTGGCGAGCAGGATCTACTTTTTTAGCTTCTCCACTCTTTGTACTACCAGCTAAGTCCGCGTCTAATACAACGACATTTTCATTTTCAACCATTAATTCTTTTAAAGCATCACCATAAGCGACACGTGTAGCTACTTTTGCCATTATTCTGCCTCCAATTCTTTCATTGCAGCATGGTATTGTTCTTCATTTGGTGCTACTCCATGCCATCCTTGTTGATCTTCCATAAATGAAACACCTTTCCCCTTAATTGTCTTGGCAACAATTACAGTTGGCATTCCTTTTGTTTCACGAGCCTCTTTTAGTGCAGCACGCAATTGATCAAAATCATGACCATCTACATTGATTACGTGACAGTTGAAAGCTTCGAATTTTTTATCCAAAGGATAAACACTCATAACTTCATCTACATGACCATCAATTTGAAGGTTGTTGTTGTCAACAATAATACATAAGTTATCTAACTTATAGTGAGCTGCTGACATTGTAGCTTCCCATACTTGTCCTTCTTGGCATTCGCCATCTCCAAGTACAGTATAAATACGATGATCATTTTTATCTAATTTATTTGCCAACGCCATACCTACAGCACAAGAAATACCTTGTCCTAAAGAACCTGTAGACATATCTACGCCTTCTACATAATTCATATTAGGATGTCCTTGTAAACGTGAATTGATAGCTCTGAAAGTAGTCAATTCTTCTTCTGGAAGGAATCCTTTTTCAGCAAGTACTGCATATAAAGCCGGACTTGCATGTCCCTTACTCAATACAAAACGATCACGATTTAATGTATTTAAGTTTTCCTCATTAATATCCATTTCTTCAAAGTATAACTCTGTCAAAATGTCAGTTGCACCTAAACTTCCACCCGGGTGTCCACTTTGGGCACTATACACTTCTTTCACAATATTTCTACGAATATTTTTTGCGTGCAATGCAAGTTCCTTGTTTTCCATAATATTTAAGTTATCTCCTTTTTGCGCATACATTATAACAAACTTTTCATCACAATACACCCTTTTCAAAAATCAATTATTTCACAAATGCATATCTTGCCAAACATAAGCTGCTTCATTGATCATTTCTATATCATTTTGTGAAATTCCAAGCAATTCTAAAACCTCAAACACATCCATCCCCTTTTCATACAGTCTTTTAAAACAATCCATTCTCGCATTTGTCTTTTCTTGTTTAATTACTCTTTCTAACACTTCTTGAATCATATTTGATTGTGCATAATAGAACATACCATCCAATTTCATAGAAAGCTTATCATCTACATCTGAAAACAACACCCTTAATGTATCCATATCACATCCTCGATTCATTAAAAGTAAATAAAAATCACGGACCTGTAAGTTGTACACTCTTTTGCGAAACAATTCAAATTCTACATCTAATTTTTTCATTTTATGTTCTCCTTTTTTCTACACTCTCTTATACGTAAAAAAAAGAAGAAATTCACAAAAAAAGTGAGAAATTAATCTCACTTTTCAACTTCATAAATCATAGCACCAAAACTAGGTACGTTGACTTCAATCATATATGGTTGATTATGTCTTGCAAGACGCATAGCTTGTACTTCTTGAGGCGTATGGTCCTTTAAATTTCCATTATATTTATCCCACTCTGTATTCAAGATTTCCTTATATTTACCTTTACAAGGAACACCAAATTGTTGGTGATCATATGGATTTGTAGAGAAATTCATAATGATGACATAATCTTTCATTGAACCGCGACGAATGAATGAGAATGTATTTTGTCCAACATTATCTGCATCAATCCAACAGAAACGACTCGGATCATAATCCTGATCAAAGAATGCATCATTTTCTGTATAAATTTTACCTAAATCTTCACATAAGCGTTTAAACGCATCATGCATTGGATAATCCAATAAGAACCAGTCACAACTCTTTTGCTCATCCCACTCACGCAATTGACCAATTTCATTACCCATAAAATTCAATTTTTTACCAGGGTGTGCAAACATATAAACATATAAAGCTCTTGCCTGGGCAAATTTATCTTCATAGCTTCCCCACATCTTATCTACAATGGTTGCCTTACCATGTACAACTTCATCATGACTAAATGGCAAGATAAATCTTTCAGAATAAAAATAAGCCATTGAGAATGTAATATCGTGGTGATGCCACTTGCGATAAATCGGATCTCTTTTCAAATAAGACAATGTATCGTTCATCCAACCAAGATCCCACTTATAGTCAAATCCTAAGCCACCTGCATAACTAGGTTTAGTGACATTAGGGAAATCACTAGAGTCTTCTGCGATCAACATGATTTTTCCTTGATATTCTTCATTCAACAAATAATTCATACGCTTCATGAAATCACATGCGCCTTCGTTTACTCCATTATTTTTATTTCCATGCCAAAAAATCGCATTACTAATCGCATCCATTCTCAATCCATCTACATGATAAACGTCTATCCAGAAATTAGCTGCAGACATTAAGAATGAACGAACCTCTTCTTTCCATAAGTCAAAGTTAGCTGTTCCCCATTCACTGTTGGCATCTTCTGGTTTTGAATATTCATATAAAGGAGTACCATCAAACATGCCTAATGCATAATTATCCTTCACAAAGTGCACTGGAACAAAGTCCATGATCACACCGATTCCAGCTTCATGAAGAGCATTCACAAAGTGCATCAATTCATGATTTGTTCCATAACGAGATGTACTTGAAAAATAACCCGTACATTGATATCCCCAAGAACCATCAAATGGATATTCACATAATGGCATAACTTCTACATGCGTAAAGTGATGTTTCTTACAGTGTTCAATTAGATCCTTTTCAATTTCATGATATTGTACAAATTCTTCATTCTCGTCCTCTTTTTTCCACGAACCAACATGCATTTCATAAATATTCACAGGAGAATCAAAACCCTTATTTCTTTGATTCAACCATTCTTTGTCAGTCCATCCATCATAACTTAAATCCGATATGATACTTGCCGTGTTCGTTCTTAATTCACTATAAAAAGCATATGGATCCATTTTATCTACCAATTCACCATTTGCCTGCCATACACGATATTTATAAGAATCCTGCTTCTTTGCACCTTGCACAAAACATTCCCAAATACCGCGTTTATCCTTCTTCATTTTACTTGCCTGATCATCCCAATTATTGAATGTACCTATGACTGAAATATTTTTTGCGTTTGGAGCATATACTCGAAAGCGAACGCCATCTCCTTCTAAATGTGCACCAAAAATATTATAAGCATGTATATCACGCCCTTCAAAAAAGGCTTTTGTCTTTCTTTGATCCATAACGATATAACCTCCGTACATATATTTTATACCGGAACGCAAGAAACTTAAAGTGGATTTTTTAGATTTTGAAAACGCTTACCAATATACAAAAAAGATGCAACTAACGCTGCACCTCCATAAATTGATGTAATATATTCTCTAAATCTTCCAATGTATTCATTTGTGACATCTCATTCTTAAAGATTCTTGAACTTGGAAGCCCCTTTAAATACCAACTAGCCAAGCCTCGCATTTCACGAATAGCTACCTTTTCACCCTTCGTATTTACTAAACCTCTGGCATGATCCATACAAATCTCAATGCGATCTTCCATTGAAAATTCATGTTTCTGTCCTGTAATCGAATCCACGCACTCTTGAATCAAAAATGGATTTCCAACAATTCCACGACCTAACATAACGGCATCACACCCTGTTTCATTCATCATACGATGAAAATCTTCTACACTGCGAACATCCCCATTTCCGATAACCGGAATCGACACAGCATCTTTTACTTGTTTAATATAAGACCAGTCAGCTTTTCCTTCATACATTTGATTACGTGTACGTCCATGTACAGCTACAGCACTAACACCTACACTCTCCATAGCCTTCGCCATTTCAACACAATTGATATGATACGTATCAAATCCTAAACGCATCTTAACGGTTACTGGCTTACTTACATTTTGAACAATATTGGATACAAGTTCTTTGGCATAGTCAATATCCTTCATCAAAAAACTTCCTGCCTGAGCTTTGATTACCTTATTTACAGGACACCCCATATTAAAGTCAATAATGTCACAATCTGTTTGTGTATCCAAATATTTAGCTGCATACACAACCGTATCAATGTCATGACCAAACAACTGAAAAGATACTGGATGCTCATTTTCATCAATGGCACACATTTGTTTCGTCTTTAATGAATCATAGTACAATGCCTTGTCACTTACCATTTCATTACAAACTAAACCAGCACCAAAACGTTTCGCAATTCTTCGAAATGCGATATTACTAATACCTGCCATCGGCGCAATGACTACAGGATTTTCAATTTCTACATTTCCAATCTTAATCATGCATCTTACTCGCAATCACTCTTAATTCTTCTTCTGTAAAATGATATGATTCATTACAGAAATTACATGTGATATCACAACCATGTTCTTTATCGGCCATTTCTAACACATCTGATTTTTTAATAGTACCCAAAGCTCTAGCCATACGTACCTTTGAACAAGGACAATCATATGCCACTAGTTGTGTTGTTAAAATCTTGGCATCTTCAAACATATCATTTGCCAAAGCTTCTAAACTTGAATCATCATATTCCTGAATCAAAGTACTCATTGGTTTCAACCCTTCAAGCACGTGTTCACAAATAGAAATATCTGTTTCTGTTGCATCTGGAAGCATTTGTAGAATCATAGCTCCTGCACTAGCAACACGACCATCTGTACCAATTAAGACTCCACAAGATACCGCTGTTGGCGTTTGTTCAGATAAAGTAAAGTAGTAGGCAAAATCATCCCCAATTTCACCGCTTTGTAACTCAACCGAACCAGAAAAGTTTTCTTCCATACTCAAATCCTTAGTAACCGTCAAAGTTCCATCTGTACCTACAACAGCCCCAACATTTAATTTGCCTGGACGAATCAAAACATCCTCTACATGTGGATTTGAAACAAACCCACGAACATTTCCATTCGCATATGCATCTACCACAATCGAACCAATTGGACCATGCCCATTAATTGTGATTGATAACATTTCCTCTTCGGATTTCAACATAGCACCCATCATACTCGCGACAGACAATGTTCTTCCTAAAGCTGCACAAGCACATGGATGTAAATCAAAACGATCCTGCGCTTCCTGTACTAAATCAGTTGTGCGCACAATATATAAACGAACATGCTCATTTAAAACAAGAGCTTTTAATAGTTGATCTTTCATAATATCCTCCACAAAAAATTCACTAGCACCATTCTACTGAATTCTTGTATCCATTTCAAGCCAAACTAAAAGCCATCAATCGATGGCTTTAATGTGTAATTAATCTTTTTTCTTAGTTAATTCATTGAACGCATCATCCAAATCCTTTTGATCAACACCAGCCGGAGTCTCCGGAATCTCTGGAACTTGAACTACTTCTTGTTCTGCTTTTTCCTCTTCTTCATTTGTTTCGACATTAGGATCTGTTAATTGTCCATAATTCATTAAATTAGTGATTTCTTCATTCGTTAATGTTTCATGTTCATATAAATTATTCGCAATCAAATCCAACAAATCTTTGTTTTCTGTTAAAATCTTACGACAATTTTCATGACACTCATCCACAATTGCACGAACCTCTTTATCAATTTCAGCTGCTACACCTGCAGAATAATCACTACCCTTTGTATAATCTCTTCCTAAGAAGACATTTCCTTGAGGATCCGCATATTGGATAGGACCTAAACTAGACATACCATATACACGAACCATATTCTTGGCGATTTCTGTTAATTTTTCAATATCATTTACAGCACCCGCACTGATTTCTCCAAATTGGATCTCTTCAGCTGTACGACCACCAAGTAAACCAGTGATTTGCGCAATAAATTCAGATTTTCTATGGAAGTATTTTTCTTCACGAGGTGTCATCAAGTTATATCCACCCGCATCTCCACGAGGGATAATTGTAACTTTTTGAACCATATCTGCATCTTCAAGCTTCAAGCCAATAACGGCATGTCCTGCCTCATGGTAAGCCACAAGAATTTTATCTTTTTCAGTATACTTCTTACTCTTTTTCGCAGGTCCCATCATAACACGGTCAATCGCTTCGTCTAAATCTGTCATAGTGACCTTAGCTTCATTTTTACGAACCGCTAAAATTGCACCTTCATTCAAGACGTTCGCTAAATCAGCCCCAGAGAATCCAGGCGTACGTTTTGCCAAGTTTGCAAGTGAAACATCACTCGCCAATTTTTTATTACGAGCATGTACATGTAAAATAGCTTCACGGCCCTTAATATCTGGCAAACTAACCGTAACACGACGATCAAAACGACCACTACGTAATAATGCTGGATCTAATACATCAGGACGGTTTGTAGCTGCAATTACCACAATACCCGCATTATCTGTCATACCATCCATTTCAACCAACAATTGGTTCAATGTCTGTTCACGCTCATCATTTCCACCGCCCATACCAGCTCCACGCTGACGTCCTACGGCATCAATTTCATCAATAAAAATAATACATGGTGCACTCTTTTGTGCTGTTTTAAACATATCACGAACGCGACTCGCACCTGTTCCGACAAACATTTCAACGAAGTCCGAACCTGAAATCGAGAAGAATGGAACATTGGCTTCTCCAGCTACAGCTTTGGCAAGTAATGTCTTACCAGTTCCTGGAGGACCTACCATTAAAATCCCCTTAGGAATATGTGCTCCCATATCTGTAAATTTCTTTGGTGAACGCAAATAATCAATAATTTCTTTTACTTCTTCTTTTTCTTCTTCACAACCCGCAACATCTTTAAAACGAACTTTTACATTTGATTCAACACGAGCTTTTGATTTCGCAAATTCGAAGGCTTTATTGTTGCCTCCACCACCCATTTTTGCGAACATGAAATAGAAGAATACCGCTATAATTAAGAATGGAATAATTTGAGAAAGAATCGAAATCCATACACTACCTTGATTAGGATCTTCTACAGTTAATTTTCCACCATTTCTCTGTAAAGACTTTTCTAACTTTTCAATATTCTTTTCTGTTCTTGGAACAATAACCTTGTATCCAACTGTCTTTGAATTCTGCTCATAAGTTCCTTCCAAATGGATTACAGTGGAACTAATTGTCATGGAACTCTTTTTAAAATCAACTTCATCTACAATTTTCTCAAATTGTGTATAATTCATTTGTACAGTACTGCCCTGTGAACTATAAAAAACCAATGATAATACAATTGA
>ENA-OVGC01002572-OVGC01002572.1-human-gut-metagenome-genome-assembly--contig:-NODE-2572-length-12011-cov-3.473737_pt1 | contig 12011 bp, 9 predicted proteins | sample MGYA00237768_ERZ505415 | MGnify/ENA primary metagenome ERZ505415 (study PRJEB26158, sample SAMN06016382) | human gut metagenome | biome: human gut; feature: ankylosing spondylitis patient; material...
GCTGCCCTGATAGATCACGCGTCCCAGCGTATGGCCCCGCATGGTCTCCACCACGGCGTGGCAGTCCTCCCCTGCCGTAAATCCGGGGCCGACGCCTACCACAACGGGAGCGTCCGCCATAGTTGTACCCAGATTGCGCTTTGCCAGTATGGCGTCTACCAGCGCGTCAGGCTTCAAGTCCCGGCGGCAGGAACAGTCAGGGTCTGCCAGCACGGGGATATCTCCCTGCGCCATGATCCGCTCCGCTTCGGCGCAGTCCTTGGCATACACGGCACGGATGCCCTCCACCTCTGCTGTTCCGTAGACGATCGCCTGCGAGAAGCAGACGGTGCGGCGGATAGCGGTGGGGCTCGCCAGATCGGTCATTACCACCTGAAGCCGGGCGCGGCAGAGCCGCAGCGCGATCCCGGTGGCAATATCCCCCGCTCCACGGATCAATACACGCATAGGGCGTTCTCTCCTTTTGTTTCTTTTTTATTGAGAATAGCATGTCCCGCAAAGATAGTCAATCGTAACCTTGACGATTGCCCTTTCCTCTGCTACAATATTCTCATGAAAGAATTACGATACAACCTATCCTGCCGGCTGTTTACCGACGTGAAATGCTTTGGCCCCGGCGTTGCACAGCTGCTTCACCGTGTGGAGCGGCTTCATTCGCTGCGCGCCGCCGCGATGGAAATGGAGATGGCCTATTCCAAGGCTTGGACTGTCATAAAGAATTCGGAGAACGCGCTGGGCTTCAAGCTGCTGGCGTCCACCACCGGCGGCAAGCATGGCGGCGGCGCGGCGCTGACACCGGAGGGACAGGCCCTGCTGTCCGCTTATGACCAGTTCTGCGCCGAGCTGCGTGAGTATGGCGACAAGCTGTTTGCGGAAAAGTTTGGGGAGTTTCTAAACTGAGCATATAAAGCTATCATAATAAAACCAACTGTTCACCTGATGGATGAACAGTTGGTTTTGTTACTTATTTTGCTTTTATCCACTCCATGACCTGAAGCAGCGAGTCAAACACGCCGGCGGCTTTCTCCAGTGTCTCCGCGCTGGGCCTGGCTACATCCGGAACGCAGGCCACGGGAATATGTGCCGAGACAGCGGCCTTTATGCCCGCCTCGCTGTCCTCCAGAACCAGCGATTCCTCCGGCGCGGCCCCGGTCTTACTGAGGGCCTTCAGAAAAATATCCGGCGCAGGCTTGCCGTTCTCTACCTCCGGCCCAAAGGTAAAATAATCAAAATAATCCGTGACGCCGTTCCCATCCAGAATCGTTCTGGCGCGAGACGCAATGCTGGAGCTGGCCAGCGAGATCACGCAGCCGCGCTCCTTCAGATAAGACAGTAGCTCCCGCGCACCCGACTTCAGCGGAATGCCCTGCCGGATACAGGCGACTTCCCGCTCCTCGTACTGGCGGATGCCCTCCTCCACACTGATGGGCAGCGCGTACTCCGCAATGAAGTCCGTCATATTCCGCAGAATCGTCCGCCCGCAGTACTTTTCGGCGTAGTGTGCCAGCGAAAACTCATGACCATAGGCACGCAGGATATCCCGATCCACATGGTAGGCCGTCATTTCACTGTCGATCAGCAGGCCGTCCAAATCAAAAATTACAGAACGCAGCATCATTACCTCTTCTTTTCGCATTTTTTGCAGCTTCTGCAGCCACCGCAGCAGCAATCGGATGTTCCCTGCTTCCGATAGATCCGGATCGCGGCCGCCGCGGCCGCCGCCAGGCAAAGCACCACAAGGATCGTAGCCAGATTCATCAAGCCACCCCTGCCAACAACAACACCGTCCGCATCAGGCAGGCGCAGATCCAGGCGATACCGCACTGCATCGCCACCATACTCAGCGCCCACTTGCCACCAAGCTCACGGCGCACTGAAGCGATGGCTGCTACACAGGGTGTATACAGCAGGCAAAACACCAACAGCGGCGCAGCGGCTCCCACTGTCAGCAGCGAGGTGATGCCGTCCCCTACCAGCACCGTCAGGGTGGAGACAACGCTCTCCTTGGCGATAAAGCCGGTAATCAGCGCTGTGGAGATCCGCCAATCGCCAAAGCCAAGAGGCTTGAAGATGGGCGCGATACAGCTGGCCACCAGAGCCAGGATACTGTCCTGAGAATCCTGTACAATCCGCAGATGCAGGTCAAAGGTCTGCAGGAACCAGATGACGATGGTCGCCAGAAAGATCACCGTAAAGGCACGCTGTAAAAAGTCCTTGGCCTTATCCCACAGCAACTGCCCCACATTTTTCAGACCCGGCATCCGGTAATTGGGCAGTTCCATGACAAAGGGTACCGCCTCCCCACGGAACAACGTCCCCTTGAAGAGCAGCGCCACCAGAATACCGATGATGATTCCCAGAAAATAGAGCCCCACCATCACTAGCCCGCCCCGCCCAGGGAAAAAGGCAGCGGTAAAGAAACCGTAGATGGGCAGCTTGGCCGAGCAACTCATAAAAGGCGTCAGCAAAATGGTCATCTTCCTGTCACGCTCCGACGGCAGCGTGCGGCTGGCCATCACACCGGGCACCGTGCAGCCAAAGCCGATCAGCATAGGCACAATACTGCGGCCGGACAGACCGATCTTTCGCAGCAGCTTATCCATGACAAAGGCTACACGGGCCATGTAGCCGGTGTCCTCCAGCAACGACAGGAAAAAGAACAGCGTCACGATGATGGGCAGAAAGCTCAGTACACTGCCCACGCCGGTAAACACGCCGTCCACCACCAGTGAGCGCACCGCGTCGTTTACCTCCCAGGAGATCAAAGCGGCGTTCACCAGCTCCGTCAGCCACACGATGCCGTTCTCCAGCAGACCTTGCAGCCATGCGCCGATCACGTTGAAGGTCAGGAAAAATACCAGCCCCATAATGCCGATAAAGGCTGGAATGGCGGTGTACTTTCCTGTCAAAAAGCGGTCAATCTTCTGGCTGCGAAGGTGCTCACGGCTCTCATGGGGCTTCACCACTGTGGCGTCCACCAGCTCCTGAATGAAGGAAAATCGCATGTCCGCGATGGCCGCGGCCCGATCCAGCCCCCGTTCTGTCTCCATTTGAACGATGATATGTTCCAGCATTTCCCGCTCGTTCTGATCCAGCGCCAGTGCCTCCAGTACCCGATGGTCGCCCTCTACCAGCTTGGTGGCGGCGAAACGAACAGGGATCCCCGCCGTCTCAGCATGGTCGGCGATCAGGTGCATGATGGCGTGCAGGCACCGGTGTACCGCACCGCCGTTATCGTTCATGCCGCAGAAATCGGTGCGGCCCGGTTTCTCCTGATATTTGGCTACATGCACCGCATGACGTACCAGCTCGTCCACGCCCTCGTTCTTGGCGGCGGAGATGGGCACCACCGGGATGCCCAGCATGGTCTCCATCTCATTGATGCGGATGGAGCCGCCGTTGCCCCGCACCTCGTCCATCATGTTCAGTGCCAGCACCATGGGCACGTCCAACTCCAGAAGCTGCATGGTCAGATAGAGGTTCCGCTCGATGTTGGTTGCGTCCACGATATTAATGATACCGGTGGGCTTTTCGTTGATGATGAACTGCCGGGTGACGATCTCCTCGCTGGTATAGGGGGACATAGAGTAGATTCCCGGCAGGTCAGTGATCTCTGTGTTAGGATAATCCCGGATTGCGCCGCTCTTCCGATCCACCGTTACACCGGGGAAATTGCCCACATGCTGGTTTGCGCCGGTCAATTGATTGAACAGCGTGGTTTTGCCGCAGTTCTGGTTGCCCGCCAGTGCAAAGGTCAGCGTGGTATTCTCCGGCAGAGGATGCTCCTCTGCCTTGATGTGGAACCGTCCCCCCTCGCCTAGGCCGGGATGCTCGCAGTCGGCACAGGTCTCTGCCTGTACCTCTGTTTGCTCCTTTGCCGATCTGATGGGGATCACGCCGATCTGCGCGGCATCGGCCAAACGCAGCGTCAACTCATAGCCGTGGATCTGCAGCTCCATGGGGTCGCCCATGGGGGCGAATTTCACCAGTGTTACATCCGCGCCGGGGATCAGCCCCATATCCAGAAAGTGCTGCCGCAGCGCCCCTTGTCCCCCTACATCCGTGATACGACCAGACTGACCAATGTCCAATTCGTCCAGTGTCATACTCTTTTCTCGCTCTGTCATATATTTCTCTCTCCATTACAGTTATCCATTGTTCCTTAGAGTCTACCTCATTTCGTCATCACCGTCAAGATATCCGTTGAAAACACAAGAAAGAATACGGAGAACAACGTCCTCCGTATTCTCAGGCGAACGTGTCCTCCGGCTCCCGGCGGACACGATGGGTGTGCATATAGCGATAGTCCATTTTCAGGATATTGCGGACAAATGGCATCAGCAGCACGGAGTCGGAAGCGATCCAGGCGAAAGGATCCGCCACGCACAATGCGTAGAACGCCAGTGCCGGAGCCTCCGCGTTGACCGCCCCTCCGGCAAAAAGCGGCGGCAGCAGCAGACTGACCACAATGCGGGCCACCAACTCCGCCGCGCCTGCGCCAAGGACAAACTGGGATTTGCCGATCCCCTGCACGCAGTTGCGCACCGCAAATATGAATCCCAAAAATATGTACATGGAGAAGTCCACATTGAGAAATGTATTGCCGTAGCGGATCGTCTCCGCCGTTACCTTATCGTCGCTGAGGAACACATGGAGATAAAAACCGTTGTGGGTCAGCAGCAGTCCGATTCCGGCGGCAGCCGCCACCAGAACCGCCATCATGACCAGCGATTGGAGCGTACCTTTTTTAATACGTTCATGCTCGCCGGCGCCCAGATTCTGGGCGGTGAAGCTGGTCATGGCTGCGCCGAGACCGTTCATGGGTGTGGTGACAAGATTGGATAGCTTGTTGGCCGCGCCGAAGCCATTCTGCGCTGCGCTGGAGACCATTACGCCATCCAGCATGTCAAACCGCACCACCACGCTCTGCATTACGATGATGCCCACAGCCAAGACGGAAAACTGCAAGCCAAGCGGGATGCCCTGCGTCACATGGCGGCGGATATCCCACCAGGTGATGCGCCAATCCTCCCGGTGCAGCCGAATGTCGGGATAGCGGAAAAACGCGTAGCAGAAGCAGCCGATGGTGCTGATCAGCTGAGCGGACACCGTGGCGATCGCCGCACCCGCCACGCCCCAGCGGAAGGACAGGATAAACAGCAGGTCAAGCCCTACGTTCAGGATCGTGGAGAACAGCAGGAACAGCAGCGGCGTGACGGAATCGCCCAGACTACGCAGAAAAGAGCAGATGAAGTTATAGAACAGCTGCGCACCGATACCGGCAAAGATCACGGCGCAGTAGGTATACGCCGCCCGGTACACCTGTTGGTTGTCCGGCGTGATGTTGAGCCACGCCAGCATCGGGTTCAATAGCAGTAGGGCGATGGCCGTCAGCAGCACCGTCAGGGCGGCAGAGAGAATGATCTGTGTAGCAAACGAACGGCGAACGCCCCGTTGGTCATGGCACCCTACGCTGCACGAGGTGATCACACAGAATCCCGCGCTGACGCCAAAGGCAAATTGCAGGAAAATGAACACCAGCGACGTGGTATCGTTGACGCCTGCCACCTCCTGTGCCGTCAGGGTCTGGCCCACGATGGCCACATCGCTGATGGAATACACCTGCTGCAGCAGGTACGACAGAATGATAGGCAGCGAGAACACAAGGATCGTTTTCCAGCAGGTTCCCTGCGTCAGATCCACCGGCTGAAAAAGTGCCGAAACGCCGCGCTTTTCCTGTTTTTGCTCCATTGTTCTCCCTCCTTTGCGGTATTTATGATTTTGCGGAGAGATTATAATATCGCCGTCCGGCAAAGTCAATGGCGACGTATGTTGAAAAATCACAATTTATTCATTCTGTTTTTGGCTATTTTGCCAGTTCTACGTACAGGAATCGAGAGCCGCAGCAGAAGCTGCGACTCTCGGTAAAATTCTTATTCCTGAATGACCATGCACGCTGACACGCCGTAATACCGCAGGCAGGCGATCACCTGTTGGTCGATCCGTTCGCCGCACACCACCAGCGGGATGGCCGGCGGACAGCTGATGACCGCCGCTGCGGAGATCCTGCCGCAGCAGTCCTCCAGAGGAAGCCGCTCGCTGACCGCGAAAAGGGCCTGACGCGGCGTCATCACCCGCACCGGGTGCGGCACAGGCGGCGGAGTCAATATGATCGGCGTTCTTTGGGGGATGCTGCACAAGGTTTGCTCCAGTCGAACCAGATCGTCGTCACTGTTCCATGGCGACAGCATCAGCACCACATGGTCGGGATCGTAAAACTCCGGAAACGCGCCGTTTTCCTCCAGCGTGGCGGCGATCTCCGTCCCCGTATAGCCGAAGGACTTGGGGCAGACCGTCACCTTCAGCGGCTCCTCCCCTGCCAGCATATAGCCGTGGTCGGAAAGCCGCTGCTTCAAGGCCGCCGCCTTCGGCAGAAGGTCGGCCAGATCATCACGAAAGCGCATCATTCGGTCGTTGGCGGCATCCAGCGATTGCAGGATCAGATAGGACGGACTGCTGGAGCCAAACAGTGACATGGACGCTTTCGCCTGCTGCGCCAGCCATTCCGGCGCGGCGTGGGAAATATGCAGATACGCCCCACCGGTCAGAACGCCCAGCGTCTTATGGGCGGAATCGCAGCAGATATCCGCGCCCAGCTCCATCGGGTGACAGGACTGCGGTAAAAACCGCAGATACGCGCCATGGGCGTTATCCACCAGCAGCAGAGCGCCCGCCTGATGGCAGATCTCCGCGATCCCCCGGATATCCAGCATGTGGCCCAGATAATCCGGGCTGGTCACATAGACCGCCGTCACCCTTTGCGGGCAGCTGTGCAGCGCCTGCCGTATTCCCTCCGGTGATAGGTGGCAACTGACATAGGAGGTATCCGTCTCCGGATAGCACCACTGAATATCAATATCCAGCAGCGCGGCGGCGTTGATAAACGCCTTGTGGGTGTTGCGCGCCGCCAGAATACAGGGTCGCTCCCCTTTTGCTGCGGCGTACAGTGCCGAAAGGTGCAGCATCGCCTGAATGCACAGGGTGGAGCCGCCTGTAGCGTACACCGTATGAGCGCCGAACAGCGCTCCGGCCTGCGCCTCGCTTTCGGCAATGATACCGTCAGCGGTGAACAGCTCGTCCGCGCCGTCGATCTCGGTAATGTCCAGCGCCTCGAACCCCAGTATCGCGCTGCCCTTATGGCCCGGCATGTGAAACCGGGCCGGGCGGCGCTCGTTATAGCGGCGGACAAAATCGCAGATGGGCGAACTCATTGCGCCGCTCCCAGCTCACGGGCCACAGCCACCATGATGGCGCACTCCATGCGCTTGCGGAACAGGTCGCAGCCCTGCTTATATACGCCCCGGACAGAGCCGGTGGCGTGGTAGGCGTTGGCGGCGCAGCCGCCGGAGCAATACAGACGCGCCCAGCAATCACGGCACTCCTCGTGGGCATAAACGTTGCAGGAGGCAAATTCATCCTGCACAGCGTGATTGTCCACACCGTGCCAGATATCGCCTAAGCGGAATTTTTCGTCGCCCACGAACTGGTGACAGGGGTACAGGTCGCCCCAGGGGGTAACGGCCATATACTCCGTACCGGAGCCGCAGCCGGAAATACGCTTATAAATACAGGGGCCGCCTTTCAGGTCGATCATATAATGATAGAAGGTAAAGGGCTTGCCCTCCTTATCCCGCTGCAGCATCAGCTCCGCCAGCTTCTCGTACTGCTCCATGACGATGGCCTTGTCGGCCTCGGTCAGCGCGGATGGATCGTTGGCGGCGGCCACCACCGGCTCCATGCTCAGCTCGGAGAAGCCCAAGTCCAGCATGGTCTTGATATCCTCCAGAAAATCCGGGTTGGCGTGGGTAAAGGTGCCCCGCATGTAGTAGTTCTTTCCGCCCCGTGCTTCTACCAGCTTCTGGAACTTGGGAACGATCTTCTCCCAGCTGCCATTGCCTGCGTAGTCCACCCGGTAGCGGTCATGGACTTCCTTGCGGCCGTCAAGGCTCAGCACCACGTTGCTCATCTCACGGTTGGCAAAATCGATCACGTCATCGTCGATCAGCACGCCGTTTGTGGTCAGTGTAAAGCGGAAATGCTTGTTATGCGTTTTCTCGATCTCACGGGCATACGCCACCAGCTGCTTCACCACATCGAAGTTCATCAGCGGCTCGCCGCCGAAGAAATCCACCTCCAGATTGTGCCGGGAGCCGGAATTTTCGATCAGGAAGTCCAGCGCCCGCTTGCCCACCTCATAGCTCATCAGCGCCCGGTCGCCGTGGTACTTGCCCTGACTGGCAAAGCAGTAGGAGCAATTGAGGTTGCAGGTGTGGGCAATGTGCAGGCACAGTGCCTTGACCACGCCTGCCGTTTTGGCTTTCAGATCACCGGCCATAGGCTGGAAGGTATCTTCGGTAAACAGCTTGCCCGCCGCCTTCAGCTGGGCGATCTGGTCATAGCATTCGCCTACCTCCTCCGGCGTCACGCCCTCGGTGGAACGGTACTTTTCTGTCAGCTCACGGATGATCATATCGCGGCTTTCGGTCTCGAACATGGCGATGATATCATAGGCCAGCTCGTCCACCGCATGGACAGAGCCGGAGCAGATATCCAGCACGATGTTGTAGCCGTCCAGTTTGTATTGATGGATCATATATTGAAATTCCCTTCAGATGGTTTGGTCACGCTAAAAATGCCGCCCGAAAGGGGCGGCATCATAGTCTCAAGTACCCGTTTACTTGGTTTCCTTGTTTTCGCAGGCCTGATTGGCAATACCGCAGCTGGTCTTGCAGGCAGACTGGCAGGAAGTCTGGCATTCGCCGCAGCCGCCGGTCTTCAGGCTCTTGGCCAGGTCCCGGGTCTCCAGGGTCTGGATTCTCTTCATGAGGAACCCTCCTTTCCTTCCCCCTGTGTGGGGGATATCGTCAGAAATCAGAGATATTATAATGTACTTTCCCCCATCTGTCAATGGGGGGATTGCCTGCTCTGGGGTGGGCGCGCCGCCGCTTACCCCTCTTTGCCCAGGGTGATCATGGCCTGGATGCTCCGGGCCGCCTGGGTCATCACCGCTTCCGGCAGGCAGATTTCCTCGCCGCCGGTGCCCTGGAGGCAGTGGTATAGGTCCATGAGGGAGGTGCTGCGCATGTCCGGGCAGGTGAGTTTGGTGGTCAAGGGGTAGAACCGTTTGTGGGGATGCTGGTACTGCAGGTGCTCCACGATGCTGTTTTCCGTGGCAATGAGAAACTCCCGGGCCGGGGAGGCGGCGGCATAGTCCATGATGCCGGTGGTGGAGCCCACATAGTCCCCCTGCTCGGTCACCTCCGGGAGACATTCGGGGTGGACCAGCAGCTCCGCCTGGGGATGCCGGGCCCTTTCCCGGTCCACGTCCTGCCCTGTCGCCTGCTGGTGGTGGGGACAGCCCCCGCCAAAGAGCACAAACTCCTTGTCCGGGACCTGGGCCTGCACATAGCGTCCCAGGTTCTGGTCAGGCAGGAAGAGGATGTGGCGGTTGGGGATCTTGCGGCAGATCTCCACCGCGGAGGAGGAGGTGACGCACACATCGCACGCCGTTTTCAGGCTGGCCGTGGTGTTGATGTAGGCCACCACCGTGTGGTGGGGATAGCGTTTCTTCAGCTCCTCCACCTGGGCCAGGTCCACCTGGTCCGCCATGGGGCAGCCGGCGGCCGGGTTGGGCAGATAGACCCGCTTGTCTGGGCAGAGCACCTTGCAGGTCTCGGCCATAAAGCGCACGCCGCACAGGACGATCTTGTCCTGGGGGCTCTTGCTGGCCTGGAGGCTGAGCCCATAGGAGTCGCCGACGGCATCCGCCACCTCCAAAATGGGCTGGCTTTGGTAGGCGTGGGCCAAAATGAAGACGCCCTTTTCCTGCTTGAGCCGCAGGATCTCCTGTTGTAGCTGGGAAACGTTCATGGGATTCATGCTCCTTTGGGGGGAATCGGAAGGGATCGCATAGCCGCGGTATGTGGCCAGGATGGGGTGGTTTCTGGCGCGAAGCAGGGCGATGTCCTGGACAATCACCTGTCTGCTGACTTGAAAGCGCCGGGCCAGCTGGCTGGCGGAAATGGGGGCGTCCTGCCGCTGCAAAATCTGCAGGATTTCCCTCTGCCGCTGAAGGCCTTTCATACACACCCGTCTTTCTGGGCGCTGGGGCGCATGTGTTTCATAGAGATGTCCAGGATGGGGGCGGAATGGGTCAGCGCGCCGCTGGAAATGTAGTCCACCCCCAGCTGCTTGAGCCCCTCGATGTTCTCCCGGGTCACATTGCCCGAGCACTCCGTCTGGGCCCTTCCGCCGATCATCGCCAGGGCCTGCCTCATCTGCTCCAGGGACATGTTGTCCATCATGATGATGTCCGCCCCGGCCTGGAGGGCCTGGGACACCTGGTCCAGGGTCTCCACCTCCACCTCGATCTTGCGCACAAAGGGGGCGTAGGCCCGGGCCCGCTCCACCGCCTGGGCGATGCCCCCGGCGGCGCCGATGTGGTTGTCCTTGAGCAGCACCCCGTCGGACAGGTTGGTCCTGTGGTTGCCGCCGCCGCCCACGCGCACCGCATACTTCTCAAAGATCCGGCAGTTGGGGGTGGTCTTTCTGGTGTCCAGCAGGCGGGTTTTGCTGCCCTTGAGCAAGGCCGCCGCCTGGCTGGTGTAGGTGGCGATGCCGCTCATGCGCTGCAGGTAGTTCAGGGCCACCCGCTCGCCTGACAGCAGCACCCGCAGGTCCCCGTGGACCCTGGCCAGCAGGTCCCCCGGCTCCACCGGGTCCCCGTCGTGGAAAAAGCACTCCACCTGGATGGTCTCGTCCAGCAGGGTGAACACCCGGGCAAAGACCGGCAGGCCGGCCAGGATGCCCTTTTGCTTGCAAATCAGATCCACGCTTCCCGGGGTTCTCTCCCGCAGGATGGCGTTGGTGGTGACGTCCTCGTCTGGCATGTCCTCCCGCAGGGCCTGGAGCAGCAGCCGGTCTACGGTGGTTTTCATGGTAATCTCATTCATTGATGGTTCAGCCTTTCAATTTGTTTCCGCACCGCGTCGGCATAGCCCTGGAACAGCTGCTCCAGGTCCATGGTCTCGGGAAGGGGCACTTCTTCCACAGGGGCGGTGCGCCCCCCATGGCAGCCAAAGGCGATGTCGTCCGCCGCCCGGTTGGCAAAGACCATGGCCTCCAGCAGGGAGTTGCTGGCCAGCCGGTTTCTGCCGTGAATCCCATTGCAGCTGGTCTCCCCGCAGGCATACAGCCCCTCCAGGGAGGTCCGGCTGGCCAGGTCCACGGCGATGCCCCCCATCAAATAGTGCTCCGCCGGGACCACCGGAATGGGCTCTCTGCGCACGTCGTAGCCCATGCGCAGGCACTGCTGAAAGATGTTGGGGAAATGCTCCAGGATCACCTGCTCCCCCAGCGGGCGCAGGTCCTCCCAGACGTGTTCGGTGCCGTCGATCTGCATCTGTTTCCAGATGGCCTTGCTCACCACGTCCCGGGGCTGCAGCTCGTCGGTGAACCGCTGGCCATGCTTGTCCAGGAGCAGGGCCCCCTCCCCCCGGACCGACTCCGAGATGAGGAACTTCCGACCCCTTCCCTTGGCGTACAAGGTGGTGGGGTGCATCTGGATGTAGTTGAGGTCCTTTAGGGCGATCTGGTGCTTCAGGGCGATGGCCAGGGCGTCCCCGGTGATGTGGGAGTAGCTGGTGGAGTTCTGATACAACCCGCCGATCCCGCAGGCCAGGACCACCGCGCCGGCCTGGAGGGCGAACAGGCGCTGGTCCTCTCCCACCGCCACCACCCCGCAGCAGCGGCCCTCCTGCACCAGCAGGTCCACCATGGTGGTGTTCTCCTGGATCTGGACGTTGGGCCGCTCCCGGACCCGCTGCAGCAGGGTGCCGGTGATCTCCTGGCCGGTGATGTCCTGGTGGTACAGGATCCGCGGCTTGGAATGGGCCCCCTCCCGGGTGTACTCCAGTTCTCCGTCGGCGTCCCGGTCAAACCGCACCCCGTAG
>ENA-OVGC01002580-OVGC01002580.1-human-gut-metagenome-genome-assembly--contig:-NODE-2580-length-11990-cov-4.245664_pt1 | contig 11990 bp, 6 predicted proteins | sample MGYA00237768_ERZ505415 | MGnify/ENA primary metagenome ERZ505415 (study PRJEB26158, sample SAMN06016382) | human gut metagenome | biome: human gut; feature: ankylosing spondylitis patient; material...
GAGGGCTTGTGCCTGATGAAGGTGGATTATTGAAATTGGCATGAAATCCGGCGATTGCATTGCCAACAAAAATAAGGAGCGGCCTGTGGTCAGGCCGCTCCTTTCTAATTGTGCCGCCAACGGCGGCACACATCAGTTCTTCACTTTTCTCTCTTATCTTTTATCTGAATCACAAAAACGCCGCCCAAAGGGCGGCGTTTTTGTGATTTACATGTTGTGTATGTCGTTCAACAGCTCGTCCAACGACATGCGGCCCACTTTTTCGTTGGCGGCTGCGGCGGGGTTGGCCGCTTCCGCTGCCTGACGGGCCGCCTCGGCCTCTGCGGCCTGACGGCTGGCTTCCGCCGCCTGACGCTGGGCGATTTCCTGCTGCATCTTGCCGGACAGATCCTCCACAAAGGGGCTGGTCAGCGTATCGTCGGAGACCTTCCGCTGTTGGGGTCGTGCGGGAGCGGCAGGTGCGGCCTTCCGCACGGGCTGTGCGGGTGCGGTTTGCTGGACAGGCCGTGCCGCGGGAGCGGCTTTCACCGGCTCTGGGCGGCTCTGCTGCGGCGCACGGTTCTGGGCTGCGGCGTTACGGTCGGGGCGGGGCGGCTGGGGCGGACGGTCATCGTCATCGCCGCTGTCGCCGTCATCGTCATATCCGCCGCCATTGTGGCCGATACGGCCCAGCAGGAAGCCCACCAGCAGCAGAATGACGACCAGCAGCGCCGCGCCGATGATGGCGGCGGTGGAGGTAGCCATCTCACCCACCAACGGCAGCGTTACCGTCATGGGGATGGAATAGGTAGGCGGCTCGGGCGGCGTGTTGGGATCGACGATCTCCATGGTGGGGATGATGCCCTCGTACTTGGGCATGCGGTACACATGGACGGTATAGGTCTTGGAGGTGGTGCCGTCCTCTGCTGTGCAGGTGACGGTCATCACATTGTCCCCCTCCTGAGACAGCTGCATGGTGGCCTCGGTGACCTTCAGGGCCTTTTCGTCCTTTGCCACGCCGGAAAGCGTCGCCGACCGGGTCTCGTAGGGGACGTAGGCCACGTATTCCGTCACCGCACCGGAGAAGGTGGGGCTGAGCGTGCCCACATCCAGCGTCAGCTCCTTCAGCAGCGCGTCGGTGCTGGGCTTGTAGTTGGGATCCTGCTCACGGGTGACGGTGATGGTGTAGTTCTTTTTGGCGCCGGTGGCGGCGGTGCAGGTAACGGTGACGGTATTGCTGCCCACCACCAGCGTATTGCCGCTGACGGACACACGGGCCGAGCCGTCCGCCGCCTTATAGCTGAGGTTCAGGGATTCCACCGCGTAGGGCACCGTGGCGGTGTAATTGGTGGTGGATTTGTTGAACGCGGGGCTGAGGGTGGCGTTGGAGCAGGTGAGGGAGCTGAGGTCGCAGTTGCTGCTGGGCGGGGTCGCCACCGAGCCCGTCCAGGACGTGCCGCTGACAGTCTCGTCCTTGCTGCCGTCGGAGACGACGATGTTCTTGAACCCGGCGGTCAGTGCGGTGCCGCTGGCCAGACCGCTCTTTACCCGGAAGGTGACGGTCAGCACGCCGGTGCTGGAATTGATGGGGTTGCTGACGCCGTACAGCAGGAAGTGGTTGCTGTTGTAGTCCATGGTCCAGCCGCTGATCTTCTGATCGTAGTTGGTGAACTCCAGCGTGTTGCTGTCATACTCCAGCGTGGCCTCGATGCCCATGACGTTGCTGCCGGAAATGCTGAGCGTCAGCGTGACGGCGCTGCCGGCCTGTACGGTGCTGTCGCCGGACAGGGAGGACGAGGCCGCCTCTGCCCGCTGGGGCAGCAGCGCCGCGACGATCAGCGCCAGCGTCAGCAGCAGCTTGAAAAGGGAAGAGGTATTGTGTTTCATGGCGTTATCCTCCTATCAACCGATGGTATCCTTGCCGATGATGACGCGGGCCGCCTTGACCACATCGGTCAGGGTGACATAGCCGTCGCCGTTCAGGTCGGCCGCCTCGCGGTAAGCGCCCTCCAGCGTCTTCTTGTCCAGCACGTGGGACTGCAGCGCCACCACGTCGGTCAGGGTGATCTTACCGTCGCCGTTCACGTCGCCCGTTACCACCAGCGTGTAGGACTTATTGCCCACCACGGCGGTCATGCCGGTGCTGAGAGTGCCGCTGGTCACTTCGGTCTTGCCGTCGTAGACCCTGGCGTTCTTGCCCAGCTGCTCCACGGTGCTGCCGGGTGTCAGACCCGTCCAGTAGCCGGAGATGTTATCGGGCAGCTCCGTTACCTTTGTGGCGGTAAACACCGGCTTGAAGGTCATGTCCTTGGCCTCCATCACGGTCTTGCCCTCGGTATAGCCCTCCCAGTGGCTGAACTTATAGGTATACTGGCCGTCAGGCGCCTTGGTGGGGGAGGTCTCCGGCATGGGGATCAGCTCACCCTCGGCCACGGTGCCCCGCTTGAAGATATCGCCGTCGGCGTCAAGGAAGGTGTAGGTGTACACATCCGCGTACTGGGCGTACAGCGTCAGGTCGGAGGCAATGATCTTGGTGGCGGAGGAGATCTGCTCGCCGCCCTCCTTCTCCGTGAACCAGCCGATGAAGGAGTAGCCCGTCTTGGAGGCAGTGGGCAGCTTGCCGTAAACGATATCACCCAGCGAGACGGTCTTGGTCTTGCTGCCGTTCAGCGTGCCGCCATTGGGATCGAAGGTGATGGTGAAGGTCTCGTCGTCGTGGGCCTGACCGCTGTTGCTGCGGACGGTGAAGCTGGACTTGGCCAGCTCAAAGCTCTTGCTGTTGGACACCGCTGTCAGCGTGAAGGTGTAGTTACCGGCGGCCAGCGAGCTGTAGGCCACGGAATCGTCCAGTTTCTTCAGGTCGTAGGACATTGCGTTGGGCGAGGCGTTCTTGCTGATGACCGCCGCGCCGCTCTCCTTGGCGATGGTGATGTTGACGGAGGTGATGGGAGAGGAGCAGGAGATCACACCGCGAACGGGGAAGGAGGAGTTCTTGGCCACCAGAATATTGTCCTTGGTGGGATAGATCACGCCCCGCAGCGTCCAGTCGTCGGCGCTGTTGGCCACGGCCACCGGCTGCCACTCGGCTGCGGTGCTCTCCTCGGAGGAGGCCGCCATCACCAGCGTATCATTTTCATAGCTGAGATATGTACCTGTTTTCACATTTTTCAGCGTATAGGCGCTCTTGCCCTGGGTCAGCTCCCACTTCTGCCCGTCGGAGATGGAGGGAGAGGACAGGGAAACGGTGCTCTTGTCGGCACTCAGCCGCAGGGTCTTGCCGTCCACCTGCGTGCTGATGGTGTAGAACCCGCCGGCGAAGTAGTTCAGGGTGAAGACCTGATCCGTTCCCTCGGCGGAGCGGACGTCCAGCTTGGCGCTGCCGCCTGCGGCGGACACGGCGTACTTCTGGTCGACGCTGTTCAGCAGCAGCTGATAATTGCCGTCGGCCTTCGGTGCGTCCTCGTAGCCGTTGTTCATCAGCATCACCAGCGCATCGGCCGGCTCGTTCACGCCCAGACGGCGGTAAACGCCCATCTGCACGTCGCCGGAGCTGCCGTAGAAGTACCGCAGGATCAGACCGGAGGTACCGTATTTATTGGCGGTGTCGCCGGACATGGCAGCGCCGGATTTCCCCTCGCTGCGCAGCTCCTCCGCCGTGACCAGACGACCGGATACCGCGTAGATGGCTGAGATCAGATCGCCCTCCGGCTGGTTGGCGAAGCCGCCCAGCGAGTCGAAGGCGCGCTTGATGAGGGAGCAGGCGTCGGTGGGGCCATGCTGCACGGCCCGGCTCCAGAACACGTTTTTCAGCGCCACGGAGTATTCTTCGATATCGAAGCCGTCCACCTTGTTCTCCACCAGCGAGACCACCTTATTATAGAACTTGTCCTTGGTGTAGTCGTACTGGGCCTGTCCGAAGGTGCCCTTATAGGTGTTGGCCATGTCCTGCCACGTGGCGTCGAAGTAGGAGCCGTAGCCGTCGGAAATGCGGTGATAGGCGCTGTCCAGCGCATCGCCGATATCGCGGTAAACGCTCTTGTCGCTCTTCTTGCACCACTCGGCGAAGTCGTGGGGAACGCCGGCATTGCTGGCGAACATGTACATGCCGTAGGATTTTCCGCCGGGATCGCCGGGGGTGGTGGCGATGATGCCGGGGTCATAGGACGCGCCGATCTCGTAGAAGCGGCTCAGCGCGTCGTAATCGGCGTTGTACCACTGCATGGCCGTGTCGGCGATCGCGCGGATAAGGAATCCGCTTGCCACCAGTCCCAGAACGATGGCGCAGCTCAGCAGCAGGGCGGTGCTTCTTCGTAACAGTTTCATGCTGTTTTCCTCACTCTCCGTTCAGAATACACGGACAATGCAAAGCCGGGAGAGGGAAGAATGCCTTTCTACCGCTTTACATAATGTTATTCAAAAGAAAGTATAGCATCCGCAAACGGGCTTGTCTATAAAAAACGCGAAAAAAACACAAAAAATTGGGCGTTTTTGTCGAGGAACTACCATATTTGGGGAAGATACTTTTCTATAAAACGCCCTATGAAGGAAAAATGTTCCAAAGAAAAGGGCAAAATGAAAGAGCTTGGCAAACGTTGCTTGCGTTCGGGAAAGAAGTATGGTATAATAAAAAACGCTATTGGCAGGTGTGCCATGACAAGCAGGAACACAATGTGGAGAACCAGTAACGATACAAGGGAGGAACGACTATGAGAAAGAGAGCGGCGGCCATTCTATTGGCACTGTGTATGGCACTGACCCTTTTGCCCACGGCGGCCTTCGCCACGGAAGAGGGCGGCGCGGCGGCCCCTGTGGAGCAGCCCACCCAGCAGGAGGAGAAGCAGGAGGGCCAGCAGGAGCAGCCGGAGGAAACCCCGGAGCAGCCGGAGGAACAGCCGGAAGCGAAACCGGCGGAACAGCCGGAGCAGCAACAGGAGTCTGCGGCGCAGGGGGGACCTGCGGTGCAGTCCAATGAAACGGGCATCGCCCTGCTGGCAGATGAGCACAAGCACTGCATCTGCGGAGGCAGCGTCACGGCGGGGGATCATACCAGCCATTCCGACGTGGCCTATCAGCCGTGGAACGGCACGGACGGCATTTCGTATACGAACAATACCGCCTACGTCTATCTGACAGGCAACGCCACCATCGGCGGTCATCTGACGGTGGACGGTAAAACCCTTTACCTGTGCCTGAACGGCAAGACGCTTTCCAGCAACAATACTGCTAAAATCCAGGTCGAAAACGGCGGTCGACTTGTTCTCTGCGACTGTCAGGGTGGCGGCACCTTTAAGGGCGCGACGCAGAGTGTCTGGGGCGGTGCCTGCATTTACCTTTATACCAGCACGCTGGATATGTTCGGCGGCAAGCTCACCGGCGGCAAAGTCACCGGCAAAGGCGGCGGAGGAGCCATCGCTCTGGATGACCAGCAGTGCATATTCAATATGTACGGTGGCGAAATCTCCGGCAACAACGGCAATAACTACGGCGGTGCCATTTTCCGGAAATTCAATGCAAACATGCCTAACACCACCGGCGGCACTTTCAATATGTACGGCGGCACCATCAAGGATAACACCGCCAAGAACGGCGGCGCATTCTTCTCCACCACCGGCGGCACCATCAACATGACCGGCGGCACCATCTCCGGCAATAAAGCGACCCAAAGCAACAACGATGCCGGAGGCGGCGCCATCTATATGCGCGGCAATGGTAAGATCGACATTTCCGGCAGCGCGGAGATCACCGGCAATTCCTCCAGTCTGGACGGCGGCGCGATTCTGATGGGTTGGGGCGAGATCAACATTTCCGGCAGCGCGAAGATCAACAGCAATACCGCCAGCCGCTGGGGCGGCGCCATCTGCCTGCGCCAAGATTCAAATCAGACGACGATACTCAACATGCGGGGCGGCGAGATCAGCGGCAACAAGGCCACGCAGGAGGGCGGTGCGGTTCATGTGCTTGACAAGCAATGCCAGTTCTTCCTCTATGACGGCAAGATCACCGGAAACACCAGCGGCGACGGCGGCGCCATCTATCTGAATCAGGAACCGTCGTGGCTGATTATGCAAGGCGGCGAGATCTCCGGCAATACGGCCACCGGCAACGGCGGCGGCGTGTATATTTACCGCACCGGCTCGGTCTGCCAACTCTATAGCGGTAAGATCGAGAATAACAAAGCCAGCGGCAATGGCGGCGGCATTTATATCAACCCCAGCAACAGCGGCCAGCTGAGGGTCGGAAACAAGCCCCTCGTGCAGAACAACACGGTTTCCGGCAAGGCCAACAATGTGTATCTGCCCTCCGGCAAGACGCTGACCATCGAGATCGGCATGTCCAAAGGCGCGTCCATCGGCGTCACCACTGCGAATACCAGCTACCCCGTGGCATTTTCTAATAATTACAAAAAAGACTACGCGAATTACTTCTTCGCGGATGACGCCAATGCCCACGTGGAGTATAAGGATGACCAGAAGCTGTACCTTGTTTCCGGTGCGGTTGCGCGGCCCCTTACCGTGACCTTCGACCCCAACGGCGGTACGCTGGCCGAAGCGGACAAAACCAAATCGTTGATGACCGGCGAACCCTATGGTACGCTTCCGGTTCCCAGCTATGAGGGCTACGATTTCGCCGGTTGGTACACGGAACAGAACGGCGGCACGAAGATCGAGAGCGACACCACCGTGACGGTGGCCGGTACGCAGACGCTTTACGCCCACTGGACGGAGCACGAATACACCGTCACGGTAGTTAAGATCGGCATGCCGGAGTGGGGTTCGGTAACACCTACGAGCACAAAGGCCAAGGCAGGCGAAACGGTCACGTTGACGGCAACACCGACAACGGGTAATCAGTTTCTGGAGTGGGTTTTCCTCAACAAGCCGGAGGGCGGCGGCCGGGTCAATCCGGTGCTGACCTTCACAATGCCCGCCGAGGATCTGACCATTCAGGCAAAGTTTACTGTGAAAAATTATACCATCAGTTACACCTTGGAGGGAGTTTCCGGCGGAAGTGCCCGCATCGTCGTGTGGGGAGACAAGGTGTTTAAATATCTGCCCCAAAATCCCACATATCGCGATTGGGTATTCACCGGCTGGAAATGCGGTGATGTCACCGTTACTGAGGACATGACCTATGGCGATCTGGCAGGAAGCGACACGGTGAGTTCTATCCACATTATAGCGCAGTGGCACCAGCACGAATTCAATACCTGGACCAACGGTTATCCCGGAACACTGAAAACGCCTGCGGACTGCACCCACGATGCTGTTTACTACTGGAGATGTGTGTGCGGTGAGATCGAATACAATGACAATCATCTGTATGAGGAGCCGGGCACAGCGCTGGGCCATCTGTGGAGTTGGACGTCCAATGGCAACGGTACGCACACGCGGACATGCCGGCGTGAGAACTGCAATGCCACCGAAACCAAAGATTGTTCCGGCGGCGAAGCCACCTGCACTGCCAAGGCAATCTGCGAGGTTTGCAAGAGCGAGTACGGTACGCTGAAGGCGCACGACTTCACGGCAGAAACGGCAGAGGGGCAGTACCTGAAATCCGGCTCCAGCTGCACGGAGAAAGCTGTTTATTATAAGTCCTGCACGGTTTGCGGCCTGAGCTCCAAGGGTACGGCCAGCGAGGCTACCTTTGAATCCGGCAACGTTCTGGGCCATGAATGGGGCGCATGGACGCAGAACAGCGACGGAAGCAGCCACACCCGTATCTGCAAGCGTGACGCCAACCACAGGGAAAATGGTACCTGTTCCGGCGGCGAAGCCACCTGCATTGCCAAGGCAAAGTGCAGCACCTGCAACGCCGAGTACGGCGAAACGAACCCCAACAACCACGCCGGAACACTGGGTGAGTGGCAGAGTGACGAAAACAACCATTGGAAAGAGTATTCCTGCTGTGGTGCAGAAGCTGACAGGGGCCCCCATGATTGGGACAATGGCCAGGTAACGACACAACCTACCTGTACAAATGCGGGCGAAAAAACATTTACCTGTAACGAATGCGGCAGAAAAAAGACGGAGCAAATCGACGCCACCGGCCACAGCTGGAAACAGGAGTGGAACTCCGACGAGACGCATCACTGGCATGAGTGCGCCAACGGCTGTAATGCGAAAGATGCCTATGCGGAGCACGCCGACAACGACAAAAACCACGTCTGCGATACCTGCGGCAAGGTGCTGAGCGAGTGCGCGGATGACAACAAGGATCACAAGTGTGACTACTGCGGCAAGGTGCTGAGTGAATGCGCCGACACCGACAAGGATCACAAGTGCGACTATTGTGGCAAGGTGCTGAGTGAATGCGCCGATGACAACAAGGATCACAAGTGCGATTACTGCGGTAAGACGCTGAGTGAGTGCGCCGACGACAACAAGGATCACAAGTGCGACTACTGCAGCAAGACGCTGAGTGAATGCGCCGACGACAACAAGGATCACAAGTGTGACTACTGCGGTAAGACCATCTCCAACCACACCGGCGGCACGGCGGACTGCTGCCACAAGGCGGTGTGCGAGATCTGCGGCAAGGCGTATGGCGGGCTCGACCCCGACAACCATACCGACCTGAAGCACTTCCCCGCCCAAAGGGCCACCATACTGCGGGAGGGCAATATCGAGTATTGGTATTGCTCCGGCTGCGGCAAGTACTATAAGGACGCCAAAGCTACCATCGAGATCACGCAGGAGGACACCGTGATCCCCAAGGTGAAGCGTGACAACAGCGGCATTCCCTCCCACGGCGGCGAGACTGGCAAGACGGACAAGAACGATAAGACCGTCCAGTCCGTCAAAACCGGCGACGCGGGCGTTGCCCTGTACGGTGCTATGGCGCTGCTGAGCCTGACCGGCGGCGCGTGGATCGTCGGGAAGAAGAGAAGATCATAACACAAAAACGCTCCCCTACCGGGGGAGCGTTTTTCTTGCCTCCCCTGTGTAAGGGGAGGTGTCAAAAATCTTTGATTTTTGACGGAGGGGTTGTCACATGACGGACAATTCCCCAGTCAGCTTTGCTGACAGCCCCCTTTACACAAGGGGGTCGAATTACGAATTCCCACGCCAGTGTTCGCACTGGCTCGGAATGACAGAGCTTGTTGCTTTTCATCTTGCCGCTGCCGCCCAGTGGTTATCCACCAGCTTATCGAAATCCACCCACTGGTCATCAGTCAGCTCGCCCGCCTGGGTCATGACCGTCTCCAGCCGCTCCAGCGCCGCCTTCTCCATGGTCAGGGGCGTGTTCCACGCGCCGATCTCCCGGTGGCGGGCGGTGACGGCCTCCAGCGTGTCAAGGCTGGTGTCGGGGAACTGGCCGATGATGGCCTCGGCTACCTCACGGTCGGTGTGGGAATCCACCCAGTCCAGCGCCTTGGCAATGGCGCGGCAGAAGGCGGTGATCACGTCGTCATGCTCCGCTGTGTAGCTCTGGGACGCGAAATAGGCGGTATAGGGGATCGCGCCGCTCTCCGCACCGATGGAGCAGAGGATATACCCCTCGCCGGAGGTGACCACCTGCGTGGCGGCAGGCTCAAACAGCGTCACATAGTCTCCCTGCCCACCGGTAAAGGCCCCGGCCATCATGTTGAACTGCACGCTGGTGTCCACAATCACGTCCTTCTGGGGCTCCAGACCGTGCTGGCGCAGCACGTATTCCAGCGTCATCTCCGGCACGCCGCCTTTCCGGCCGCCGATGATGGTCTTGCCCCGCAGATCCTCCCAGTTAAAGGAAACGTCCTCCCGGCCCATCAGGAACGCGCCGTCGCAGGCTGTCAGCTGGCCGAACACCACCGGATGATCGTCCTTGCCCTGATTGTAAATGTAGATGCAGCTCTCCGGTCCCGCCAGACCGATGTCGCTCTGTCCGGAGACCACGGCGGTCATCACCTTGTCGGCTCCGCCGCCGTTGGTCAGCTCAATGGCAAGGCCTTCATCGGCAAAGAAGCCCAGCTCCATGGCCACATACTGCGGCGCGTAGAACACAGAATGGGTCACTTCGTTCAGGCGTACCGTGGTCAGTTCCGCCTCTGCCGTCCCCGTGCCGCAGCCGCAGAGCAGCGGCAGCAGCATCAGGGCGGCCAGCACCGGTGCGAAGATCTTTTTCATGCTTTTACCCCCAATAAATGATATAGTATTTTTTCCACCCACAGCACCAGCCGGTACATGACCACCGCGGCCACCAGCAGCAGCAACACGCTGGTCATCACCAGATCCATGTTGAACACCTGGGAGCCATAAACGATCAGATACCCAAGACCGGCCCGTGAGACAAGAAACTCGCCCATGATAACGCCTACCCACGAAAGGCCCACGTTGACCTTCAGGGTGTTCAGCAGCGTGGCGTAGTTGGCGGGAAACACCAGCATCCGCAAAAGCTGCCAGCGGCTGGCGCCCATGGCGGCCATCAGCCGGGTCTTCTGGGCGTCCGTGGCGCGGAAGCCCTCGTACATGTTGAGAATGGTGACGATCAGCGAGATAGCCAGCGTCATGACGATGATGGCGCCGGTTCCGGCGCCCATCCACACGATGAAGATGGGGCCGAGGGCTGTTTTCGGCAGCGCGTTCAGCACCACCAGATACGGATCCAGCACACGGCTCAGGGTGGGCCACCACCACATGGCCACGGCCACCACCGTTCCGGCGGCGGTGCCCAGCAGGAAGCCCACTGCCGTCTCCCAGCAGGAGACGCCTACGTGCAGCAGCACATCACCGCTGCGGCACAGGCTCAGAAACGTGGCGGCGATGCGGCTGGGACTGCTGACCAGAAAGCCGTCGCTGAGACCGACGCGGCAGCTCAGTTCCCAGAAGGCGAAGAAGCCCACTAAAATTGCCAGCTGCCACAGCCGCACCCGGCGGCTCTGCCGCCGCATATCCCGCAGATACATCGCCCGCTTGGGCGACACGGCAGGTTCAATCATGCAGCTCCAGCTCCTTCCATATGGCATCGAAATACCGGGGAAAGGCGGGATTTTCCCGCCGCTTCATGGGATCCATCTGCCGCAGCTCTCCCATGTCGAACACCGCCTTGACCGTGGCGGGCCGCCGGGACAGCACCACCACCCGATCCGACATGCTGACGGCCTCGGAAATGTCGTGGGTCACCAGCAGGGCGGTCTTGCCCTCGGAGCGGATGATGCGCCAGATATCGCCGGATACTGCCAGCCGGGTCTGATAGTCCAGCGCGGAGAAGGGTTCATCCAGCAGCAGGATATCCGGGCCTGTGGCCAGCGTGCGGATCAGGGCGCACCGCTGCCGCATGCCGCCGGACAGCTGGTCGGGCCGCTTGACGGCGAATTCCGACAGGTCGTAGCGCTTCAACAGCGTTTCCACGTGGTCGCGGTGGGCCGGGTCGCGGTCGCGGCGGATCTGTAGCCCCAGCATCACATTGTCCCGGATGGAGCGCCATTCAAACAGCTGATCCCGCTGGGGCATGAAGCCCATCCGGCCGCTGGCGCCCGTTACCGGCTGGCCGTACAGCGACACCGCGCCGCCGTCCAGCGTCTCCAGTCCCGCCAGCACGCCCAGCAGCGTGGATTTTCCGCAGCCGGAGGGCCCCACGATGCTGACGAATTCCCCCTCCGCCACATCAAAGGATACGCCGCCCAGCGCTTCCACCTCGCCATTGCGGGCCTGATAGGTCAGGGCGGCGTCCCGGATCGAGATGATGTTGTTCATATGTGCCTCCCTTTTTCGTCCATAAGACCTTGCGGGAGAGATGCCTCTCCCTGCATCAGTATACGGCGGGGGTGCGGGATTGGTTCCTCGTTGACTTTTTGCCGCCGCTGGTGTACCATAGGAGCACAGTATATAAGAAGGAGGACGTCCCCATGAAGAAGATCATTTCCACCACCAACGCGCCCGCCGCCATCGGCCCCTATTCCCAGGCCATCGACTGTGGCACTTTTGTTGTCACCTCCGGTCAGGTGCCCTTTGATCCCGCTACCGGCGAGTTCGTCCCCGGCGGCATCACCGAGCAGACCCGTCAGGTGCTGACCAATATCAAGGCCATTC
>ENA-OVGC01002614-OVGC01002614.1-human-gut-metagenome-genome-assembly--contig:-NODE-2614-length-11897-cov-9.453724_pt1 | contig 11897 bp, 10 predicted proteins | sample MGYA00237768_ERZ505415 | MGnify/ENA primary metagenome ERZ505415 (study PRJEB26158, sample SAMN06016382) | human gut metagenome | biome: human gut; feature: ankylosing spondylitis patient; material...
AGCACTCCTGCTCCAACCACTGCATGTTCTGCTTCATCGACCAGCTGCCCCCCGGCATGCGCGAGAGCCTGTATTTCAAGGATGATGACGAGCGCCTGAGCTTTTTGTTCGGCAACTACATCACCATGACCAACATGCAGGACCATGAGATCGAACGCATCATCAAGATGCACATCTCACCCATCAACATTTCGGTGCACACCACCAACCCCCAGCTCCGCGTGCGGATGCTGGCCAACAAGCGCGGCGGCGAGGTGCTCAAGTACCTGCCCCGGTTGGTGCAGGGCGGCATTGCCGTGAACTGCCAGCTGGTGCTGTGCCGCGGCATCAACGACGGCGACGAGCTGCGCCGCACCCTGACCGATCTGCTGGAGCTGACCCCCATGGTGCAGAGCGTGGCGGCGGTGCCCTGCGGTGTGACGGATTACCGTCAGAATCTGTTCAAACAGATCCCCTACGACGCCGAGACCAGCGCCGCCGTCATCGACATTCTGGAAGAATTCGGCGACGAGTGCAAGCGCCGCCACGGCAAGCGCATCATCTACCCCAGCGATGAGTGGTATCTCAAGGCCGGGCGTCCCATCCCGGACCCGGAATTCTACGAGGACTACGACCAGCTGGAAAACGGCGTGGGCATGATGAGCCTGTTCCGGCAGGAATTTTTGGCCGAACTGGACAAGCCCCACCGCATTTACGGCACTAAAAAGCTGGATGTGGTCACCGGCACCATGGCAGCCCCCCTCATCATTGAGATGATGGAAGAGCTGCACCGCCAGTACCCCATGATCGAGGTGACCGTGCACCCCATCCAGAACAAGTTCTTTGGCGGCAACGTGGGCGTGGCGGGCCTTGTAACGGCCACCGACATCATCGCCCAGTGTGAGGGCAAACTGACCAGCGGTACGCTGGGCGTGCCCGCTGTGATGCTGCGCGAAGAGAAAGATACCTTTTTGGACGATGTGACGATCACCCAGCTGGGCGAGCGTCTGGGCGTGAAGGTCGAGGTGCTGCCCGTGGGCGGCGGCGACGAGGCCCGCGCCCTGCTGCGCAGCGGACTGCACATCGCAAGAAGAAAGCGATAAAAAAGAACCCTCTCTGTCATCGCTGCGCAATGCCGCCTCTCCCGAAGGGTGAGGTCTGAGCTGCTTTCCCGCAACGCATCAAAAAGCTCTCCCTTTCGGGAGAGCTGGCACGGCGTGAGCCGTGACTGAGAGGGTCTTGCTACAAGAAAGGAGGAACCCCCATGAGCAAACCGATCGTAGCAGTGGTGGGCCGCCCCAACGTGGGCAAGTCTACCCTGTTCAACAAACTGTGCGGCCAGCGTCTGGCCATCGTGGAAGATACCCCGGGCATCACCCGCGACCGTATCTTTGCCAACTGCGAGTGGAACGGCCACGAATTTTTGCTGGTGGACACCGGCGGCATTGAGCCCAAGGCCACCGAGGGCATTCTGGCCCATATGCGCGAGCAGGCCCAGATCGCCATTGACACTGCCGACTGCATCATCATGGTAGTGGATGTGCGCGACGGCCTGACCGCTGCCGACGAGGATGTGGCCCACATGCTGCGCCGCAGCCACAAGCCCATCATCCTGGCCGTGAACAAGTGCGACAAGGTGGGCGAGGCCCCCATGGAGCTGTACGAGTTCTACAACCTGGGCTTTGACGAGGTGATGCCCATCTCGTCCGTGCACGGTCACGGCACCGGCGACCTACTGGATGCCGTGTGCGCACACCTGGACTTCAGCGAGACGGTGGTGGAAGAGGACCGCATCCCGGTGGCCATCATCGGCCGCCCCAACGTGGGCAAGTCCAGCCTGACCAACCGCATCCTGGGCGAGAACCGCATGATCGTGGCCAATGAGGCCGGTACCACCCGCGATGCCATCGACACCCCGGTGGACAATGCCTACGGCAAGTTCATCTTTACCGACACCGCAGGTCTGCGCAAGCGCAGCAACATCACCGACGGTCTGGAGCGGTATATGGTGGTGCGCGCCCTGGCTGCCGTGGAGCGCAGCCGTGTGGCCCTGATCCTGGTGGATGCCACCGTCGGCTTTACCGAGCAGGACAGCAAGGTGGCTGGTTATGCCCATGACCAGGGCAAGGCCTGCATCATCGTGGTGAACAAGTGGGACGCCGTGGAAGGCAAGGAGACCAACACCATGGAGCAGCAGCGCCGCGGCTATGCCGAGGACTTCAGCTTCATGGGCTACGCCCCCATCATCTTCATTTCGGCCCAGACTGGCTACAACGTGAACAAGCTGATGCAGCTGATCCGCGACGTGGACGCACAGAACGGTGCCCGCGTGCCCACCGGCGTGCTGAACGAGATGCTGGCCCGTGCCACGGCCCGCATGCAGCCGCCCAGCGACAAGGGACGCCGCCTGAAGATCTTCTACCTGACCCAGGCTTCCACCCGCCCGCCCACGTTTGTGGCCTTTGTGAACGCAAAACACCTGTTCCACTTCAGCTATCAGCGGTATCTCATCAACCAGATCCGCGAGAACTTTGGCCTGGAACACACCCCCATCCGTCTGGTCGTGCGGGAGCGCGGCTCCGGCGAAGTGGGTGCCAAGGACGTGTAAGCGCCCCGAAGGAGGCATCCGGGTTCCGTTATGATGCAAACCATCTTCATCGCCGTGCTCACGGCTGCGCAGGCTTACCTGCTGGGCAGTGTGGACACCGGCATCCTCATCAGCAAATTCGTGTATCACGATGACGTGCGCAACCACGGCAGCGGCGCTGCCGGTATGACCAACATGCTGCGCACCTTTGGCAAGAAAGCCGCGGCCCTCACGGCCGCCGGTGACGTGCTCAAGGGGGTAGCTGCCGTGTGCATCGGCCGTTGGCTGTTCCACTTCCTGCCCGCCGACGCCGGCCTCTCGGCCTGGCTGGGCGTGTATCTGGCCGCCATCCTGGCGGTGGTGGGCCACCTTAAGCCCCTGTATTTCGGCTTCAAGGGCGGCAAGGGCGTGCTGGTGGCCGGTGGAGCCATTCTGGCCATCCAGCCGGTGCTGCTGCCGTTCCTGGCCCTGATCTTTCTGGCCTGCCTGCTGCCCACCGGTATGGTGTCGCTGGGCAGTGTGACCATGGCGGCGGCTTATCCGTTGTTGACGCTGGGCTACTGCCTGCTGCGTGGCTATGCCGTACAGGACCTGCTCATCTGTCTGGTGGGCTCTGTCATCATGGCTGCCATGGTCATCTATATGCATCGCTCCAACATCCAGCGCATCCGCGACGGCAAGGAATACCGCTTTGGCCGCCACGGCAAACAGTAAAATCAAACAATGAAACAGGCGGTGCCTGCACACAATGCTGTGCGGCACCGCCTGTTTTTCTTTTTGTAAGGTTATTCGTCGTCCTCGCCCGGTTCTGTTTCCGGTTCGGGGTGCAGCCAGTGGATGCCGCTTTGCGCGGGCGAAAGGTCCGGAGCGAGGTGGCCGTCCGGCAGATGGGCACCAAAGGCGGGCACAAAGAAGTATTTGCGCACGATGAAGATGAGGGCGATGGCACCCACACTGAGCAGGTTTTCCAGCGCCGAGTCATGGCCCACCACCAGATGGCGGGCAATGGCATAGAGCAGTACTTCCAGACTGCTGCCGGGGCTGTGCTTGGCCAGCATCTTGATGAACTCGATACCGATCACGATGTCCAGACTGCGCTCCAGAAAGGTGCGGATCTCCACCTCGTTGCCGTCGATCAGCAGGCCGGGCATCCACCGGATGAGCGGCACGGCGCTGAGCAGCAGACCAATGAGCACCAGCCCGGAGAGCAGGACCTCCAGCAGGCTGGACGCCTGAATGATGCGGTTGCGCAGCTGGGTGCGCCAGTGGCTTTCCACATGCGAAGCGGGATGTTCCATAACAAGACCGTCCTTTCGGCATTCTGCTGTAGAAGATTCGACAAATCTTTGACATTATTGTAGCAGAAGGATGAAAGCGTGTCAATTCAAACGGTGCAGGTTATGGCAGGGATTCAGCCGTTGGCGGCTGCACTGCCGGCAGGCACATAGCCGGCCTTTTTGATGCAGGCCTGCCCGGCCTCGGTGTCCAGCCAGTCGTAGAGCTGGCGCTCCGGGCTGTCGGCGGCGGCATCCGGGCGGATGACGGCGTAGAAGTCGTTGCAGAGGGGATAGCTGCCATCGGCCAGTGTGTCGTTGGAGGGCATCACGCCGTCCACACTCAGCAGCCGCAGACCGGGCTGGGAGTACATCTGGTCGATGTAGTAGTACACCGAAAAGCCGATGGCGTTGGCGGAGTTGTTGTAGGCGGCAAGGCTGTCCACCAGTTCGCCCATGGCGGTGGGGGCCAGCTCGGTGGGCGGGTCCATCAGTTCGCCGCCCTGAATGAGCAGTTTCTGGAACAGGGTCTGGCTGCCGGAGTCAGACCGGCGCTGGAAGGCCACGATGTCCAGATCCTGACCGCCCACGTCCTTCCAGTTGGTGATCTTTCCGGCGTAGATGTCCCGCAGCTGCTGCTGGGTCAGGTCGGTCACGGGGTTGTCCTCGTTCACGATGAACACCAGTGCGTCCACGCCGATGGGCTTCTGCTCCAGCTGGACGTTGGCGGCCTCCAGCTCTTCCTTGACGGAATCCGGGGCTTCGTACACCACCAGCATTTTGGTGTCGGTGTTGTACAGACCAAAGCTCTCCCAGGCATAAGCGGTGGTGCTGACCGAAATGATGCTCTGAGCTTCTTCCAGGTCCATGCCGGTGGTGTCGGCCAGCATTTGCGCCATCAGGGGGATGCAGGCCGTGCTGCCGTCCAGGGCAGGGAAGTTCTCCACGGTCAGGAACGGTGCGGCGGTCACCTCACTGGCAGCCGAGGAAGCAGGAGGCTCCGGGGCGGTGGAAGCAGACGAAGCAGGCTCGCTGCTGCCGGAGCAGGCCGTCAGGACCCCGGCGGCAGAGCAGGCGGCAAGACCCAGCAGAAAGCTGCGGCGGGAAATTTTCGTGTTTTTCATCAGAAAAAACCTCCTGTCATGGTTCAGTAACCGAGTTCGTCATCGGCATTGACGGACGAGAAGATGCTCTGGCAGTAAAGCCAGTTGCCGTCGGTGTCCATCCAGCCGTAATAGAAGCCACGCCGTGCCACGAATACATGGTCCGGCAGGGCGTTCAGGCTGTTGTCGTAGTAGCTGTAGCAGCTGCCAAGGCCCTGCATCACCACGTTGCCGGTTTCGTTCAGCACATCGCATCCGGTGGCGTAACTGCTGCCGGGAACGCTGCGGGTGCCGTAGTACAGCGGCCTGCCGTTGGCATCGGTGGTGAGGTAGCCCAGATAATTGTAGGTCTCATTCAGGCTGCTCAGGTCGGAGACGAGGCCTTCGGGGCCGTACACCCGAATGGCAGCGATCTCATAGCTGTCGGCATCCCGCAGCTCCATCCAGACAAAGCCGTCCTCCTCACAGTCCAGTGTCACGCGCTGATCGTCCCCAATGGTCCCGGCGTTCACGTCGGTGAGCAGTGCTCCGGTGTCGGTGTCGCAGACCTTCAGGCTGCCGTCCTGCGCATACAGGGCGATGCGGTTCCCGGCAAGGCTGACAGCATACAGCGGTGTGACCTCCCCGGTGGAAAGGTCGTGCAGGGAATAACGATAGTCACTGTCCACGTTCCAGGTGACCACATACCCCGGGAAATAGTTGCTGGGCAGGGCGTCGAATTCGGCAATCACGCCCCGGTCCTCGGTGGTCAGGTCCCGCAGCTGATAGGTGCCGCTTGGGGTCAGGAAAGCTGCCGTACCGTGGCCGCAGGTCTGCCGGTAGCCGCGCAGGCCCTCCCCGGTGGCGGGGTTGTGCAGGACCTGGTCGACCGGGCTGCCGTCTGCATGGAAGATGTCCAGTTCCACCCAGTTGTCCAGTTCATCCGGCTCATAGGAAATGCGGCTGGCCGTGGAGGTGGAGGACCCATAGGTCTGGGTGCCGTCCTTCTGCTGGACAGTGACCCAGCTGTGCAGGCTGGGGTCGTCGTCCCATTCGTCTGCGGCAAGGTCTGCCGGGCGGGCGTAGCAGTTGAACACCAGTGCGTCCCCGCAGACGATGCAGCTGTAGGCACCCTCCGGCACCGGCAGATTCTTGCCGGTGGCAAGGTCGATGACACTGCAGGTGCCGTAGCTGTCATAGTCGACATCGTAGCTGTCACCGACCATCCTGCTCTCCTGCAGCACCAGCAGACCGTTCTGGATGGTGGCGCTCTGCTCGCCGTCAAAGGCCAGCACTTCGCTGCCGTCCTTGTCGTACAGGGCGCTGCGGCGGCCGCCCCGGCCGGTGGAGTCCGACCAGGAGCGGAACCAGTAGTTCGTCTCGCCGGTCACGATATCCTGTAGCAGGTTCACGTACTCACTGCGGGCAGACTGGTACAGCACCTTGCTGCCGCACAGGACGGTGCGGCAGTCGCCGGAGTTGTCGTAGCCGTACAGGATGCGCAGGCGGCCGTCATCCAGCCGGGCGGCATCGTACAGGGGCTTGCCCTCGGCGTCGGTGGGAACGGACACGGCCGAGGAAGCGGGTTTCTCGGAGGAGGCAGGCGGCATTACCGTGCAGCCGCAGCCCAGCGCAAGGCTCAGGGTCACGCACAGGGCAGCACTGCCCAGACGGGAAACAGTCTTTTTCATGGGATCACTCCTCTTAAAACAATACAAAAAGCAATGCAAAATGCAGATGCTACTGTCTGGAATGAAAAAACGCACCCGGAAGAAAGTTCCGGTTCATCTGGAACACGAAACAGCCGCGCATTCCATTGCAGAAAATGCGCGGCTGATGGTTACAGATTTATGACAGAATTTCAGGACGCGGTTTTGCTCTGTTCGGCGTCATCCATCCGGCCCAGCTGCTGCAGAAATGCAATCAGGAAGGGCAGGGACACCAGGAAGGTGAGCACATCCGCGATGGGCTGGCAGATCTCCACGCCGAACAGCCCGTGGGTGCGGGGCAGGATGAGGATGAGCGGGATGAAGAACACGCCCTGTCGGCAGCAGGCCAAGAAGGTGGCCCGGCCGGACGCGCCCACGCTCTGGAAGGTCATGTTGGCCACCACGATGATGGGCTGCAGCAGCATGGCCAGGCACTGGTAGTGGAAGGCGGGCAGCGCCACGGCGGTGACGGCGGGGTCATCGCGGAACAGACGGATGAGGGCATCGCCGTTCACCCAGCACAGGCCCACCAGCACCACCAGCATGCAGAAGGCCGCTTCGATGGTGAAGATGGCGGCCTGCCGCACCCGGCGGTATTTGCGGGCACCGTAGTTGAAGGATGCCACCGGCTGCAGGCCCTGCCCCACGCCGATGGCCACCGAGATGATGAACATGAAGATGCGGGACACGATGCTCATACCGGCCACGGCGGCGTCGCCGTAGCCGCGGGCGGCAAGGTTCAGCAGCATGCCGCCGATGCTGTTCAGGCCCTGACGGCCAAAGCTGGGCGCACCGCCCAGCAGGATGCGGCCGAAATCGCGGGCTTCACGGGTCACGGCGGTGATGCGGAACTGGCTGACCGTTTTGCCCCGCAGGAACATGGACAGCAGGATGCAGAAGCTGATGCTCTGGCTCAGGGCGGTGGCAATGCCGGCCCCGGCGGTGCCCAGCCCGAACACGAACATGAACAGCGGGTCCAGCGCGATGTTCAACACGCCGCCGGTGACCAGACCGATCATGGCAAAACTGGCTTTGCCCTCATAGCGCAGGATGTTGTTCATCACCAGGCTGGAGATCATCAGCGGGGCGGCAATGAGGATGGGCCGCGCGTAGGCGCAGGCGTGGGGCAGGATGGTCTCGGTGCTGCCCAGCAGCATCATGAAGTGGGGCAGGGTGCCAAGGCCCGCCACGGCCAGCACCACGCCAAACACCAGAGCCGTGAAAAAGCTGGTGGACGCAAACCGGGTGGCGGCGGTGGTGTCGCGGCTGCCCAGGCTGCGGCTGATGATGGTGCCGGCCCCGTGGCCCAGCATAAAGCCCAGCGCCTGGATGATGGCCATCAGGCTGGAAACAACGCCCACGGCACCGGACGCACTGGTGGAGATCTGGCCCACAAAAAAGGTGTCGGCCAGATTGTAAATGCTGGTGATCAGCATACTTAAAATGGTGGGAGCAGCAAGGCTGAGGACCAGTTGCGGGATGGGCGTCTCGGTCATCCGGCGAAACTGCAGCGCACTGCGGTCATCGCTTGTCATAAAAAGCCTCCTTGAATGGGATGGAGTAGGGAAAGCCGCCGCCAAAAGCGGACGGCGGAAATCAGCAACATCATAGTATAACGCAAGTACGGCAAAAAGTCGAGAGGGGAACCGTGTGAAAAAACGGCTCGCAAACCGGTGCGAAGGGGCGAAAATGACGCCGAAAGAACCGGCGATTCTGTATGATTTGCTAAAGAAAGGTCGAATTGCTTGTGGAAAATCACGATATGTGGTATCATTTAGGCAGGAAGATGTTGGCAGACCCTGCCCGGCATCGTGACAGATGGAGGAACTGAAGCATGAAAACCGTAGCACAGACCGTGATCGAAGCCGATCGTTTTTATACCATTGCCGCCCACACCGGCAATGTGATCCAGGCCGTGGAAGCAAGCAAGGACGGCGGCACCGTTCGTCTGGGCAAGTATGACCACAAGCCCGAACAGGAGTGGAGCTTTGTCCGGGTGGGTGAGGGCGTGTACCGCATCCGCAACCGCGCCTCCGGCAAGCTGCTGGACCTGACCATGACCGGCACCGCCAACGGCACCTGGCTGCACCTGTGGGAGGATGTGGGCGGCACCTCCCAGATGTGGGAGCTCTGCCCCACGCCGGAAGGCACCGTGCGCCTGCGCTCGTCCTGGGCCGGCGGCAAGTGCGTGGACACCGTGGGCATGGGTGCCGAAGCAGGTGCCGTGCTGCAGATCTGGCAGGAAGTGCCCGGTGCCGACCAGCTGTGGACCATCGCTGAGGTGAAGGACCGCGCAAAGCGCACCGCTAAAAAGACTGCCGAGCCTGCTGTGGAAGCCGCACCCGCCGCTGAGGCTGTTGCCCCGGCAGAGGAGAAGAAGGCACCGGTCAAAAAGCCTGCCGCCCGCAAGCCCCGCACCACCAAAAAGGCCGCTGCGGAACCGGCTGTGACCGCCCAGCCCGCTGCCGAAAAGGCAGAAGAGCCGAAGACGGAGCCCGCCGCAAAGGCGGAAGCAGCAGAGAAGCCCGCCAAGGCTCCCCGCAAGACCACTGCCCGGAAGAAGGCTGCACCCAAGGCAGAAGCCGCCGCCCCGGCCGAAAAGCCCAAGCGTACCTGTAAGGCCCCTGCCAAAAAGGCAGATTGAGCAAGGCTGAACCCGTAAAAACCAGAAGCACCCGTCGGATCGTGGGACCCGGTGGGTGCTTTTTGCGTTTGCGGGAGGTTCACTCCGGCAGTTCGTTCAGGGCAAAGCGGTTCTTTTCAAAGGTCAGCAGGCCCTCGTCCCGCATCTTGCACAGCTCCTTGGAGAGGGCGCTGCGGTCCAGATTGAGGTAGTCGGCCAGCTGCTGCCGGTTGAACGGGATCTCGAACTGCAGACTGCCGCTGCGGGCGGCCTGTGCGGAAAAGTAGGTCAGCAGACGGCCCCGCACGGTCTTGGGGGTGGTGCAGAAGATGCGCTGCGAAAGGCTCAGGTTTTTGCGCATGGACACCGTGAGCAGGTTGCGCAGCAGCTTTTCGTGCACCGTGCCGGGCGCACCGCCGGAAAAGGCGGAAATGTTTACGAACAGCACTTCGCATTCCTCGGCGGCCACGGCGTCCACCATCATCACGTCGCCGCACAGCGCGTAGGTCTCGGCAAAGGCCTGCCCGGCAGAAATGCTGCTCAGGATGCTCTTACTGCCCCACAGGTCGAGATTTTCGATGTGGACGGTGCCGCGCAGCACCACGCCCAGAGCATGCACTTGCTCTCCGGCATGAAAAATGACGGCGTGCCGGGGGTAGCTCTTCGTGCGCAGGCAGCCGGACTGCTCCAGTGCAGCCCACTCCTCTGCCGACAGGCCCTGAAACAGCGGGGATGCAACGGGTCTCATAAAAAAACCTCACTTTCGTGGTTATAACAACCGAAGGTCTGCCCTGATTATAGTATACTCAAAGCACAAACACAAGGAGGCTTTTCTATGATCCGGAAAATCATTCATATAGACGAAGAAAAATGCAACGGCTGCGGGGCCTGCGTCACCGCCTGCCACGAGGGTGCCATCGGTCTGGTGAACGGCAAGGCAAAGCTCATGCGGGACGACTACTGCGACGGCTTTGGCGACTGCCTGCCCGGCTGCCCCACCGGTGCCATCACCTTTGAAGAGCGCGAGGCAGCCGCCTACGACGAGCAGGCCGTGCTGGAAAACAAGCAGAAAAAGGCGGCACAGGCCGCAAAACCGGCCTTCCACGGCTGCCCGGGCAGCGCCATGCGCCAGTTCCACCGGGAGGAAAGCGCACCTGCTGCCCCCACCGCAGCACAGCCGTCGCAGCTGCGCCAGTGGCCCTGCCAGATCAAGCTGGTGCCGGTGAACGCCCCCTATTTTGACGGGGCAAAGCTCCTGATCGCAGCCGATTGCACCGCCTACGCCTACGCCAATGTGCACGAAGAGTTCATGAAGGGCAAGATCACCCTCATCGGCTGCCCCAAGCTGGATGCTGTGGACTACAGCGAAAAGCTGACCGAGATCTTCCGCAACAACGACATCCGGAGCGTGACGGTGCTGCGCATGGAGGTGCCCTGCTGCGGCGGGCTGGAACACGCCGCCGTGACCGCCCTGAAAAACAGCGGCAAGTTCGTGCCGTGGCAGGTGGTGACCATCTCCACCGACGGCCGCATCCTCGACCGGTAAACGCATCAAAAAGAAACGGCAGACGCTTTGCAAGGCGTCTGCCGTTTTTGCATATCAAGGAGGTTCAGGAGGCGCTCTGCGTGCCGGATGCAGCGCCCTGCACGAACTGCACCACGCTCTCGACAGTCTGGCGCAGCTGCACCAGCGAAGCAATGTCGCTGTCCTGCATGCGGGAGGTGGGAGCGGTCAGAGTCGGAGCTGCCGGGGTCACGGTGCCGGTGAGCTCGGTGTGGATGCCGTGGGCCGGGATGTCCAGCAGGATGTGCACGGCGGGGGAGGCAGCCCGCAGCAGGCCGCTCTTTTCCACGCCCAGCGTCAAAACGGGGGAATCGGCGGCAGTGTCGTCAGTTTCCAGCCGGAAGTAGAGGTAGCCCTCCTTGGCGTTCTCCGGCTGCACCTTTTTGATCTTTTTCAGGTCCAGCTGGAAGTCGCTCATGGACTGCAGACTGGTGGCGGTATCATCCACGCCCAGCAGGCTGGCCAGCTGGGTCTGGGAGATGTAGCTGCCCATATTCCATTCCGGGATCAGCACACCGGCCAGCGGATAGTTGTCGGTGATGCTGCTGCGCAGGGTGCGGTAAAGCTGCCCGGCATCGTACAGCGTCTCGTCCTTGCTGATGTACAGGCGGGTGAGGGGCTGGCTGCTGCCGCTGGCCTGCGGGTACAGCTCCAGCTGCAGGGCTTCCGGCGTATATTGGCCGTTCACCCGGCCGGAGGTGCCGCCGAACTGCGCCAGCACCTTATATAAAGCGGGCTCTTCGGCAGCGGTGGAAGTGATCTGGTAGTCCAGCGAAAAGCTGGCTCCGCCGGAAAAGCTCTTCACGCGGCGGCTCACCAGCCCCAGCGCGACGGCGGCGGCCACTACGCACACCAGCACAAGGCACAGCACCACCACGACCGCAGCGCGGGCACCGGTGCGTTTCTTTTTGGATGCAGCCATAAAATGTTCCTCCTTCAGGAAAATCTTTTTTTTCAGCATAGCGGAACGCAGGGCGATTGTCAAGGACAGCGTTTTGGAATAAAACAAAAAACCTGAAACATCTCTGTTTCAGGTTTCTGGCGGAAAGATGGGGATTCGAACCCCAGAACGCTTTTGA
>ENA-OVGC01002618-OVGC01002618.1-human-gut-metagenome-genome-assembly--contig:-NODE-2618-length-11885-cov-11.478022_pt1 | contig 11885 bp, 9 predicted proteins | sample MGYA00237768_ERZ505415 | MGnify/ENA primary metagenome ERZ505415 (study PRJEB26158, sample SAMN06016382) | human gut metagenome | biome: human gut; feature: ankylosing spondylitis patient; material...
CCGCCGCAGAAACCGAGCGAAGCGAAGGCAAAGGGAGGGACAGAGGGGTGGGAATGTCGATATCCGTGAAGCGGCTACGACCCGCCCGAGCCCTGCGACAACCGAAACAAGTACAATAATTTCAAATACAACCGACAATGTCTTTTGATACATTCGCTGACCGCCATATCGGCGTCAGCAATCCCGACGAACTCAAAGCCATGCTCGACACGATCGGTGTCGGAAGCATCGACGAACTGATCGCGCAGGTGATCCCCCAGTCGATCCGGCTGAAAAAACCGCTCGACCTGCCTGCGGGCATGAGCGAATACGAATTCGCCGCACATATCCGTGCGCTGGCCGACCGCAACCACCCGCTGCGGTCGTTCATCGGCATGGGCTACTACCCCTGCGCCGTACCGGCCGCCGTGGCGCGCAACGTCTTCGAGAATCCCGCGTGGTACACCTCCTACACCCCCTACCAGGCCGAAATCTCGCAGGGGCGTCTGGAAGCGCTGCTCAATTTCCAGACCGCCGTACTCTCGCTCACGGGCATGGAGATCGCCAACTGCTCGCTCTTGGACGAGGGGACGGCGACGGCCGAGGCGATGCTCATGATGTTCGCCCTGCGCAGCCGCGACGCGGTGAAGGAGGGGCGCACGCAGCTCTTCGTCGACCGCAACCTCTTCCCGCAGACGCTCGACCTGCTGCTCACGCGCAGCGAGCCGTTCGGCATCGAGCTCATCGTCGACGACTACGACTGCTACGAATTCTCGGGCAAGGAGTTCGGCGCTGTCGTGCAGTATCCGGCCGCCGACGGCGCCGTGCGCGACTACGCGGCCTTCGTCGAAGCGGCGCACGCGCACGATGCGAAGGTGACGGCCGTGGCCGACCTGCTCTCGCTGGCACTGCTGAAAGCTCCCGGCGAATGGGGCGCCGACATCTGCGTCGGTTCGGCGCAACGCCTGGGCACGCCCATGGGCTTCGGCGGCCCGCACGCGGGCTACATGGCCACGCGCGAGGCCTACAAACGTCAGATGCCCGGCCGCATCATCGGCGTCTCGGTCGACCGGCTGGGCAACCGCGCCCTGCGCATGGCGCTGCAAATGCGCGAGCAGCATATCAAGCGCGAGCGCGCCACCTCGAACATCTGCACCGCCTCGGCGCTGATGGCCTCGATGGTGGGCTTCTACTGCGTCTACAACGGCGCCGAAGGCCTGCGCCGTGCTGCCGAGACGGCCCACACGGCCGCCTGCGACACCGCCCGCGCCCTCGCGGCGCTGGGCTACAAGCTCACGAACCAGCACTTCTTCGATACGCTCGACATCGAGGCCGAAGCGGCCGTCATCCAGTCGCTCGCCCTCGAACGGGGCATCAACTTCTTCTACCCCTCCGAGGAGCGCGTGCGCCTCTCGTTCGACGAGGTGACCACCCCCGACGAGGTGGCCGAGGTCGTGGCCCTCTTCGCCGAGGCGCGGGGACGCAAACCCAAAGTCGCCAGGAGCCACGCCCCGAGCACGCTGCCCGAAGCGCTGCGCCGCACCTCGCCGATCCTCACCGAGGAGGTCTTCCGCTCGCACCGCAGCGAAAGCGCGCTGATGCGCTACATCAAGCGGCTGGAACACCGCGACATCTCGCTGGCCGACTCGATGATCTCGCTGGGGTCGTGCACGATGAAACTCAACGCGGCGGCACTCATGCAACCCCTGTCGCTGGCCGGGTTCCAGAACATGCACCCCTTCGCACCCGTCGAACAGGCCGAAGGTTACATGGAGCTGATCGCCGCGCTCGAACGCGACCTGGCCACGATCACCGGACTGGCCGCCTGCTCGCTGCAACCCAATTCGGGCGCCGCGGGCGAATACGCAGGGTTGATGGTCATCCGCGCCTACCACCAGTCCAAGGGGCAGGGGTACCGCAACGTCATCCTGATCCCCGCCTCGGCGCACGGCACGAACCCCGCGTCGGCCGCCATGGCGGGCATGAAGATCGTCACGGTGGCGTGCGACGCCAAAGGCAACATCGACGTCGACGACCTCAAAGCCAAGGCCGAGGAGCACGCCTCGGAGCTGTGCGGGCTGATGGTGACCTATCCCTCGACGCACGGCGTCTTCGAGAGCCGCATCCGCGAGATTGTCGACGCGGTGCACGACGCCGGCGGCCAGGTCTACATGGACGGCGCCAACATGAACGCCCAGGTGGGTCTGACCAACCCGGGATACATCGGAGCGGACGTCTGCCACCTGAACCTCCACAAGACCTTCGCCATGCCTCACGGCGGCGGCGGTCCGGGCGTCGGCCCCATCTGCGTGGCCGAGCACCTGCGCCCCTTCCTGCCTTCGCATCCGATTGTCGGCACGGGCGGCGACGAGGGCATCACCGCCGTATCGTCGGCTCCGTGGGGTTCGGCCCTGCTGCTCCCCATCACCTACGGCTACATCAAGATGCTGGGCGGCGACGGCCTGCGACGTGCCACCGAGATGGCCATCGTCAATGCCAACTACATGTCGGCGGCCCTCGCTTCGGAGTACCGCACCTACTACTCGGGTGAGACGGGACGCGTGGGCCACGAGATGATTCTCGACCTGACGCACTTCAAGCGGGACTACAACATCGACTGCGGCGACATCGCCCACCGTCTGATGGACTACGGCTTCCACGCCCCGACGCTCTCGTTCCCCGTCCATGAGACCCTCATGGTCGAGCCCACCGAGTCGGAGCCCAAGGCCGAGATGGACCGCTTCATCGCGGCGCTCATACAAATCAAGCGCGAGTGCGAGGCGGCTGTCGGCACGGCGGACAACGTGGTGGTGAACGCCCCCCATACGGCCGTCGAACTGGCCGGCGAGTGGACGCATCCCTACACGCGCATGGAGGCCGCCTTCCCGCTGGAGTGGGTCCGCACGGCGAAGTTCTTCCCCTACGTCTCGAAAATCGACAACGGCTACGGCGACCGCAACCTCTGCTGCCGCAACCTCGATTAACCGGCAACGGGACTCATCGACGCTCCAGGGGGCGGCGGCCGGAGGCTGCCGCCCCCTTGTTCTCCGCACGCGGCGGAACGGCGCCGGACAGCAGCCCGAGCGGGAGGCAACAACCGCCGGGAGCCGGGGCCGTGTGCGGCAGAGGGCCCGCCGATGCGGCACGTTTTTCGCCGGCGAAGAGACGCCGGCGGGCGGCGGAGCGGCTTTTTCGGGGGCGGAGTGCATTATTTCGCGCCAGAATTTGGCAACTCGCTCCGAAGTGCGTACCTTTGACGACTTTCCGTCCCCGACCGCAGCGCACGGCGGAGGCGCTCCGCCCCAACGGCGCGGCGCGGCGGCAGACAGACGGCAAACGACAATTATTCAAAAACAAAGAACATATTCGCAAAATGAAAGTAGCACAGAACAAAATGGTCGGCGTGGACTACAAGCTCACCGTCGACGGACAGATTGCGGACCAGTCGCGTCCGGGCCAGCCGCTCGAGTTCATCTTCGGTACGGGCATGCTGCTCCCCAAGTTCGAGGAGGCGATTCTCGACAAGGAGGTGGGCGACAAGGTAGCCTTCACGCTCGAGCCCAAGGACGGCTACGGCGAACTGATTGCCGAGGCCATCGTCGACCTGCCGAAGAGCATCTTCATGGTCGACGGCAAGCTGGCCGAGGATATCCTCTTCGTCGGCTCGCAGGTGCCGATGAGCGACGCCCAGGGCAACCGCATGATGGGCATCGTCAAGGAGGTGGGCGAGGAGACCGTCAAGATGGACTTCAACCACCCGATGGCCGGCAAGACGCTCAACTTCGAGGTTGAAGTGGTGTCGGTGCGCGACGTGACGCCCGAGGATTTGAAGGGCGGCTGCTCGTGCGGCTGCGGCGACCACGACTGCGACTGCGACGACCACGGTTGCGGCGACGGCTGCGGCCACTGCCACTAATCGGACAAACGAACGAGCAGGGCCGGAACATCCGGCCCTCTTTTTTTATTTTTATACTACGCATAACGACCTCTTGTTCACCCTCCGCCAATACCTTTCGACGCTCGAGGAGCCCGCAGGGCTGAGCCGCACGCTCGAACCTTTCGAGGTGTGCCGCGACCCGCAGGGACGGCTGCTCTACGCCGCAGGCAACAGCGCGGCGGTCTTCCGCATCCGCCGCGGAGGAAGGCTGCAGGCGCTGCGCTGCTACATGCGCACGATGCCCCATCTGGAGGAAATCTACGGCGAGCGGCTCCGCTGTCGCGAGCTTTTCCTCTTCACCTCGCCCGACGAGGGCGTCTGGTGCGACGTAGTGCTCGACGACTGGGTCGAGGGGCGCACGCTCCGCGAAGAGATTGACGCGGCGCTGCACGCGGAGGAGAGCGCGGGGCTGCGGTCGCTGGCCGACCGTTTCGACCGTCTGGCGGCCCGCCTTGTGGCCGACGACTGGGCCCACGGCGACCTGAAACCCGAGAACATCGTCGTACGCCCCACGGGCGAGCTGCAGCTCATCGACTTCGATGCGATGTTCCTCCCCGCCTTCGCCGGGCGGCGGAGTCCCGAACTGGGGACAAGGGCCTACCAGCACCCCGCACGGGAGGCGGCGGATTTCGACGCCTCGCTCGACGACTACCCCGCGGCGCTGATTTCGACGGCGCTCCACGCCCTGGCACTCGACCCCTCGCTGGCCCGGCGCCATGCGTCGGACGGCGTGCTCTTCACCCCGTCGCGGATGCGCGACGACGGCGTTCTGGAGGAGGTTCTGACCCTTTTCGAGGAGCGGGGAATGGCCATCGCCTACCGCATAGCACGATTGTTGCTTTCACCGACCCTGAAGCTCTTCGGCCTGGCCGGACTGCTCGCACGCGCCGTCGAGGCAGCCGATGCCGCAAACGGGCCTGCCGGGGAGAAAACCCCGCCCGACGGCGGCCAAACGCCCGAGCTCTTCGCCGAGAACGGGCTGTGGGGCTACCGCTGCGGCGAACGGGAGGTCGTCGCGCCCCTCTACGACTGCGGCTTCAATTTCAGCGAGGGGCTGGCAGCCGTGCGGCTGGGCCGCACGTGGCACTACATCGACCCCGCAGGAGTGACCCGGCTGAGCCTTCCGGAATGCGAGGCGGTGAAGCCTTTCCGCGGAGGGCGGGCACGGATTTTCCGCCGCGACGGAGTGCACGTCATCGACCGCGAGGGGCACGAGTGCGAAGCGTGACACCCGCATCCGCAAGGCGGCAGGCGGAGGACGACGCTGAAAACTTTGCTTTCGGGTTGCCTCGACACCCCTCTTTTCGTATCTTTGCATCAAACGACTGAAGCCTATGTCCCAGTACCGCAACCTGACCGACGACGAAATCCGGCGCCTCGAGGCTTCCGGCTGCAGCGCCTCGTCGTGGAGCGACGTCTCTGTCGCGGAGGAGTTCCGCACGGAGCAGCTGGCCGCATGCCGCCTCGAAGGGAGGGTCCGCATCGGCCGGGATACCCACATCTACCGCTCGCGGGTCTGCAACTACGACATCGGCGAGGAGTCGCTCGTGGCCGACGTCACGGCGCTCGAATGCCGCCATGCATCCTCGTTCGGCAACGGGGTCGCGGTGGCGACGATGAACGAATGCGGCGGCCGCACGGTGAAAATCTTCACGGCGCTCTCGGCCCAGACGGCCTATCTGGCGGCCCTCTACCGCCACCGTCCGCAGCTGGTCGCCGCACTCGACCGCATGGCCGAACGTGAGGCCGAACGCGCACGTTCCGAGGTCGGACGCGTGGGACGCCGCTGCCGCATCACGGGCTGCCGCCTGCTGCGCGAGGTGAACGTGGGCGACGAGGTGCAGCTCGACGGCGTCTCGCTGCTCGAGAACGGCACGCTCTGCGACGGTGCCCGCGCCGGCATCGACGTCAAGGCCCGCGACTTCATCGCCGCCGAGGAGGCCCGGCTCGACAACGGCGCCATCGTCGAGCGCTGCTTCGTCGGCGAATGCTGCCGCCTGGACAAGGCCTATTCGGCCACCGACGCCCTCTTCTTCGCCTCGTCGCACTGCGAGAACGGCGAGGCGGCCGCCATCTTCGCCGGACCCTTCACCGTCTCGCACCACCGCTCGTCGCTGCTCATCGCCGGCATGTTCTCCTTCTTCAACGCCGGCAGCGGCACCAACCAGAGCAACCACCTCTTCAAGAGCGGCGCCGTCCACCAGGCCGTCCACCTGCGGGGCTGCAAGTTCGCCAGCGACGCCTACGTCATGTCGCCGGCGCTCGAGGGGGCCTTCACCATGGTGATGGGCCACCACACCCACCACCACGACACGTCGGACTTCCCCTTCTCGTACCTCATCGAGAAGGAGGGGCGCTCGGTGCTGATGCCCGGGGCCAATCTGGCCAGCTACGGCACGGTGCGCGACATCGAGAAGTGGCCCACGCGCGACCACCGTACGCGGCGGCGCGACGTGGTCAACTTCGAGCCCTTCAACCCCTACCTCACCGAGGCGATGCTCCACGCCGTCGACACGCTCCACACGCTCGCGGACGGGGAGCCCGACGCACCGTTCTACAACTACCGCAAGACGGTCATCCGCCAGACGGCGCTGCGACGCGGCATCACGCTCTACAACAAGGCGATTGCCGCCGCGCTGGGGGCGATGCTCGAACGGGGCGGGGCACCGCTCGAGGCGGCCCTCGAGGAGCCCGGCCACTGGCTCGACGTGGCGGGCGCCTACATCACCCGCAGCGAGGTCGAGGCGCTGTGCGACGCCGTCGAACGGGGCGAGCTGACCGACCCCCGAGAAATCGACGACCGCTTCCGCGACTTCGCCCGCCGCTACGACGACCAGGCCCACCGCTGGGCCCTCTCCATCTATGCCCGGCTGCTGGGCCATCTCCCCTCGGAGGAGGAGATTGCCGAGGCTGTCCGCGGCGGCCGCAACGCGCGCGAGGCGCTGCGCGAGATGACCGACGCCGACCGGGCCCGCGACTGCTCGCCCGACAAGGCCGTCGGCTACGGACTCGACGGCGGCGAGGAGGAGCGCCTGCTCGACTACCGCGCCGTGCGGGGACTCGACTGAGCGGCACACGGCTACCGGGAGAGCCGGATACGGCGTCTCCCACGAACAGAAAAACGAGAAACCTGACAACGACCCATGTATACGCAAAGCATCACGCGCAGCCACCGCACGGCCTTCTTCCTGGCCATCGACTGCTCCGGCTCGATGGCCGAGCCGATTCACTTCCGCGGCGGCCGCAAGGCCAAGAGCGAGGTGGTGGCCACCATCGCCAACGAACTGCTCTTCGAGCTCATCGAGCGGGCGCGCCGCAGCGACGGCGTACGCGACTACTACGACATCGCCGTGCTGGGCTACCTCGGTGACGACGAGGTGACGCCGCTGCTGCCCGACGGTGCCGCGATGCACACCGTCTGCGAACTGGCGGCCATGGAGCCCCGCATCCGCACCGAACTGCTCGAATACCGGCTGCCCGACGGCAGCATCTCGCTGCGCGAAATACCCACGCCCCGCTGGCTCGAACCCCGGGCCGAGGGGCAGACGCCGATGTGCGAGGCGCTGCGCCGCATCCGCGACCTGGCCTCGGAGTGGGTGCTCCGGCCCGAGAATGCGGAGAGCTTCCCGCCCGTGGTCTTCAACATCACCGACGGCGAGGCGACCGACTGCGAGGAGGAGGAACTGCGCGCGGTGGCCGGGCAAATCCGTTCGCTGGCGACATCCGACGGCAACGTGCTGCTCGTCAACATCCACATAGCAACGGCCGCCGAAAGGCATCCGCTGCTCTTTCCCGAACCGGCGGAGGAGCACTACGCCAACCGCTACGCCTCGCTGCTCTACGACTGTTCGAGCACGATGCCCGAGCCCTTCCATGCGGCCATCCGCGAGCTGAAGGGACCCGGCGCGCTGCCGCCCTTCCGCGGACTCTGCTTCAACGCCTCGGCCGCCGAACTGGTCTCGGCACTCAACATCGGCTCCATCAGCGTCAAAACCGAATAGACGATGACTCCCACCCTCAACGACTTCGCGCGGGCACTGCTCGCACCCGACCTCGCCTTTGCGACGCTGGCCGAGGCCCGTGTCCGTACCGACCGGCAGGGGCTTCCCCTGCTGCGCCGCACAACCCGCTTCGCCGAGGCGCAAATCGAATGGCGGGGCGGCAGCTGGCTGCTCTTCCTGCCGCTGGCTCCGCAGGCGCTGCTGCGCATCGAACGCACGGCAGCCCGTCTGCGCCGCCTGACAACCGGCCTCCTGGCCGACTACCGGATACTGCCCGACGAGATGCAGTGGAGCGACGCGACGGGCACGGTGCGCCGTACGGGACTCATCCTACAGGAGCTGCCCGCCGGCGTCGGGTTCGAGGAGGCCCTGGCCTCCGAGGAGCCGGCCACGCTGCTCGCGGCGCTCGACACGCTGCAGGAGGGGCTCCGCAGCCTCGGTTTCAACCACCGCAACCTCAAGCCCGAGAACCTGCGCTGGTGCGCCGGGCGCTTCATCCCGCTGCGCTACCACGACGCCTGCTTCGGCACCACGGGCGCCGACGACGAGGCCTTTGGAGCGTTGCGGCATCGGGTCGGGGAGCAGGCCCGGCACCCGGCCGACGCCGCAACGGAGCAGACGCTGCACGACACGACGGCCGCCTACACCGCGTCGCGCCGCCTCGCGGGGCACCGCTGGTGCAGCAACCTCTTCGAGGGGCTCGTCTGCGTCGAGGACGAGACGGGCTACGGCTTCGTCGACCCGTCGAACCGGGTGGTCATTCCCTCACACTTCCTCTGGGCCAACGACGTCCATGAGGGGCGCGCCGAGGTGCAGACGGCCGAGGGAATGGGGCTCATCGACAAGCAGGGCGGCTATGTCATCGCACCCCGCTACGAAATCGTGGAGTACGACCCCGCGACGAGCATCAGTCTCGTACGGCTCGACGGGTTGTGGGCCCGCTTCGACTACCTCGGGCGGCAGCTCACCCGTTTCGTCCCGCTCGGGGAGCTCGAAACGACGGCTGCGGCCGACGTCCCGGAACCGGTCGCCGGATAGCCGGCCCGCACCGCACCGATTTCCGCAAGACAAGAGACAAATCAATAACTCAAACCGTACATAAAAACCATGGAAAACGTCAAAGTCCTGATTATAGGCAGCGGCCCGGCGGGATACACCGCGGGCATCTACACCTCGCGCGCCAACCTCGCGCCCGTACTCTACGAGGGCATCGAGCCCGGCGGCCAGCTCACCACCACCACCGAAATCGAGAACTTCCCGGGTTACCCCGACGGCGTGGACGGCAACCAGATGATGGCCGACCTGCGGCGCCAGGCCGAGCGCTTCGGCACCGACGTGCGTTCGGGCGTCGTGACGCGCGTCGACCTCTCGCAGCGGCCGTTCCGCGTGGTCGTCGACGGCGAGAAGGAGCTGCTTGCCGAGACGCTGATTGTCTCGACGGGCGCCTCGGCCAAGTACCTCGGGCTCCCCTCCGAGACCCGCTACCGCGGCATGGGCGTGAGCGCCTGCGCCACGTGCGACGGCTTCTTCTACCGCAAGAAGGATGTGGCGGTGGTCGGCGGCGGCGACACGGCCTGCGAGGAGGCCACCTACCTCGCCTCGCTCTGCCGCAAGGTCTACATGATTGTCCGCAAGCCCTTCCTGCGCGCCTCGAAGGCGATGCAGGAGCGGGTCTTCAAGACGCCCAACATCGAGGTGCTCTTCGAACACAACACCATCGAGGTGCTGGGCGACGACAACGGCGTGACGGGAGCCCTGCTGCGCCACAACGACGGCACGGAGCGCCGCATCGACATCGACGGCTTCTTCCTGGCCATCGGCCACCATCCCAACACGGAGCTCTTCGCCGGACAGCTCGAACTCGATGCCGAAGGCTACATCCGCACCGAGCCCGGCACCTCGAAGACCTCGGTCGAGGGCGTCTTCGCCGCCGGCGACGTGAAGGACCCCCACTACCGGCAGGCCATCACCGCCGCCGGTTCGGGCTGCATCGCGGCGCTCGACTGCGAACGTTTCCTGCTCCACTGAGCCGGGCGGCAACCGACCAGCGACACACGGAGAGGCGGCGGCACGAAAGGCTGCCGCCTGCTCTTTTTTGCCACACGCATGCACCGCCGCGCTTGACGCTCCGGGGAAAAATTCGTACATTTGCCGTCGGAGCGCCCGCCCACCCGGAGTGGATGCGGCCGGACGCCGGACAAACCCCGCAACGATGAGCTTCTCGGTCACCATACTCGGCTCCTCGTCGGCCAAGCCGACCGCCGACCGCCACCCCTCGGCCCAGGTGGTGAACGTCCACGAACAGTACTACCTGGTGGACGCGGGCGAGGGCACCCAGCAGCAGCTCATCCGCCGCGGCATCAACCCGCTGAAGCTGCGTGCCGTCTTCATCTCGCACCTCCACGGCGACCACCTCTTCGGGCTTTTCCCGCTCTTCTCGACGCTGGGGCTCTACGGCCGCCGGACGGAACTTCCGGTCTATGCGCCGGCCCCCTTCGGCGAGATGCTCGCCTGCCACCTGCGCTACTTCGACCCGGAGCTGCCCTACCGCATCACGTGGCACGAGGTGCGCACCACGGAGCATGCGCTGCTCTTCGAGAACCGCACGCTCGAGGTCTGGAGCATCCCGCTGCGCCACCGCGTACCGACGGCCGGCTTCCTCTTCCGCGAGAAGTGCCCGCCGCTCAACATCGAGAAGCACCAGATTGTGCGCTACGGACTCTCCATCGCCCAGATTGCCGCCGCCAAGCGGGGCGAGGATGTCGAGCTCGACTCGGGCGAGCGGATTCCCAACGCGGAGCTGACCTATCTGCCCTACCAGCCGCGCTCGTACGCCTACCTCTCGGACACGAACTTCTCGGCCAAGGCCGCGGGGCTCTGCCGGGGCGTGGAGCTGATGTACCACGAGGCGACCTATGCCGCCGCCGAACAGAAACTGGCCCGCGAACGGGGCCACTCCACGACGCTCGACGCCGCCCGCGCGGCACTCGGGGCCGGGGCGCGGAGGCTCGTCATCGGCCACTTCTCGACGCGCTACAAGCAGCTCGACGAACTGGTCGCCGAAGCCCGTACGCTCTTTCCCGAAACCTTTGCCGCCCGCGAAGGCGAGACCTTCACCATAGAGAAACACCGATGACCAAAGCCGAACTGCAACTCGTCCGCTCGCTCGCCGACAAGCGGGGACGGACCGAAACGGGACTTTTCGTCGCCGAAGGAGAGAAACTCATCGGCGAACTGCGCGCCTCGCACCTGCACGTGCGCAGGATTTTCGCCCTCGAGGGGCTCTTCGAAGGGCCCGAAGTCGAGTGCGTCGCACCGCGCGACATGGAGCGGCTCTCGCTGCTCAAGACGCCCTCCAACTCGCTGGCGCTGGTCGAAATTCCACGCTACCGGTTCGACGCTGCGGCGGTCGGTCGGGAGCTCACGCTGGCGCTCGACCAGGTGCAGAATCCCGGCAATCTGGGGACCATCGTCCGTCTGGCCGACTGGTTCGGCATCCGCGACATCGTCTGCTCGCCCGACTCGGCCGACTGCTTCAATCCCAAGGTGGTACAGGCCACCATGGGCGCCATCCTCCGCGTGCGGCTCCACTACATGGAGCTCGACGCGCTGCTGGCCGACGCCGCACGGCGCCGCACGCCCATCTACGGCACCTTCCTCGAGGGGGAGAACCTCTACGACACGGAGCTCACGACGGGGGGCATCGTCGTGATGGGCAACGAAGGGCGCGGCATCTCGGAACGGGTGGCCCGCCACATCGGCCGCAAGCTCCTCATCCCGCCCTACCCGGCCGACCGCCGCGGCTCCGAGTCGCTCAACGTCGCCATGGCCACCGGCATCGTCTGCGCCGAGTTCCGCCGCCGCGCCGCAGGTCACTGACCCCACCCCGACGGGTCTCTTCCGCCATCGTCCCACCCCAGATCGGAAGAGCGTCGTGTAGGGAAAGAGTGTAGATCTCGGTGGTCGCC
>ENA-OVGC01002622-OVGC01002622.1-human-gut-metagenome-genome-assembly--contig:-NODE-2622-length-11865-cov-4.837595_pt1 | contig 11865 bp, 8 predicted proteins | sample MGYA00237768_ERZ505415 | MGnify/ENA primary metagenome ERZ505415 (study PRJEB26158, sample SAMN06016382) | human gut metagenome | biome: human gut; feature: ankylosing spondylitis patient; material...
GGTGTATTTGACAAAAATATATGTTTGTCATATAATGCCCTTAACAGGAAAGCCGATAGATAGGTGTGAGCTATCTACTCCGGCGAAAAATCAATGTTAAAATAACCGTCAACTGAACCGACCCCCAGAAGTTAGACCAAAAAATCTAACTATTGGAGGTCGGTTTTCTTATGGCAAAATATAACTTTGAGCTTAAGAAAAAAATTGTTCTAGAGCATCTAAGTTTAGGTGTTGGTTCAAAAGCACTAGCAAAAAAACATAATGTTAAAAGTGCTAAACAGATTCGACAATGGATTCATAATTATAATGAATTTGGTGAGGAAGGCTTAAAAAGAAGTAGACAGAAGAAGAATTATTCTTTTGAATTCAAGCTTCATATGGTAGAATCTTATTTATCAAACGAGGTCTCATATGAGGAACTGGCATTAGCAAATGGAATCACCAATTATACTATGATTAGCAGATGGGTTGAAGCATTCAGAGTAGCTGGTCCCGACGGGTTAAGGCCTCGGAAGAAAGGTCGGAAAAAAACTTTGGATAATTCTGTTTGCAACAAAATTTCTCAGAATGTTAAAGAGAATACTCCTAATACAAGTGCTGAACATGTGAAAGAATTAGAAGATGAACTTCTTAAGCTAAGAATAGAGAATGCCTTTTTAAAAGAACTGAGGAGACTGCGTTTAGAGGACGAAGCCAAAATGAGAGAACGGCTCGAATCATCAGTAGTCTCCGAAGACAATTCAAATTAAAAGACCTTCTCTCATACACAGGCATGCCTAAAGCAACATATATGTACTGGCAAAAAAGATTTGATAGAGAAAATCCTGACAAGGAACTCGAGGAAAGAATTCTTGAAATTAGGAAATTTCATAAGGACTATGGCTACCGTCGTATGCTGGGAGAACTTCGAAACCAAAACATTGTTGTTAACAAGAAAAAGGTTCAAAGAATTATGCAGAAGCTTGGTCTACAGGTCACTTCATTTACACGAAAGAGCCGTAAATATAGTTCTTACAAGGGAAAGGTAGGAACTATAGCACCTAACAGAATTCGTAGACGATTTAACACGCATATACCTCGTCAGAAAATCACAACAGATACAACAGAATTTAAATATTATGAGGTGGATTCTAAGGGGCACATGACAATGCACAAATTATATCTCGATCCATTTATGGATATGTGCAATGGAGAAATACTAAGTTTTGGGATTGATAAGCATCCTTCTGCTGAAAATGTACTGGTAGCTTTGGAAAAGGCAATCAAAATAACATCTGATTGTCCATATCGAAGAACGTTTCATTCAGATCAAGGATGGGCTTATCAAATGAAAGCCTATTCACGACGATTAAAAGAGGAACGTATCTTTCAAAGTATGTCGAGAAAAGGGAATTGCCATGATAATTCAGTCATGGAGAATTTCTTTGGGTTACTCAAGCAAGAAATCTACTATGGTGTTGTATATTATAGTTTTGAAGAATTGAAATCTGAAATAGAACGATATATAGAATATTATAATGAGCAAAGAATTAAAGAGAAACTAGGATGGATGAGTCCTGTTCAATACAGGCTTAGCCTCTTGGCTGCATAAAAAATGCGTAACAGACAAAATCTGTTACGCAATAAAAGTCTAACTTTTTGGGGTCACCTCAAACTTTTCTCAGGAGCTGGACGGTTATTTTTTATTGTTAAAAAAGAAAATATGTTCGATTTTACTGTTCATAAGCAGGGATAATGTGTTACAATAGATGGGAATATGATATTGTAATAAAAAAGGGATTGAATATTACAAACAACAACGGAAATGGAGATTTCTATGAGTATTTATGATACATTGAACGAACAGCAGAGAGAAGCGGTATTTCACACGGAGGGACCGGTTTTGATCTTGGCGGGTGCAGGTTCCGGAAAAACGAGGGTTCTGACACATCGAACCGCTTATCTGATCGAAGAAAAGGGCGTGAATCCATACAATATTATGGCGATCACCTTTACGAACAAAGCAGCAGGTGAGATGCGTGAGAGGATCGACCAGCTTGTGGGATATGGCTCTGAGAGCATCTGGGTATCAACGTTTCATTCTACCTGTGTGCGCATTTTAAGACGTCATATTGACCGCATCGGGTTTGACACTAATTTTACAATCTATGATTCCGATGATCAGAAGACACTGATGAAGGATATCTGTAAACGTCTGAATGTGGATACTAAGATTTACAAAGAGCGGAGTCTGCTTGCTGCGATTTCCAAAGCAAAAGATGAACTGGTAGATCCACAGGAATTTTCTCTCCGTGCGGCTGCTTCCGAGGATTTTGCGAAACGGAAACAGGCAGAGATCTACAGAGAGTATCAGGATGCACTGCGGCGGAATAATGCACTTGATTTTGATGATCTGATCGTAAAGACGGTTGAATTGTTTAAAACGGATGATCAGGTGTTAGACTACTATCAGGAACGCTTCCGCTATATTATGGTGGACGAGTATCAGGATACGAATACGGCACAGTTTGAACTGATCAGTATTCTTGCCAGAAAGTATAAGAACCTGTGTGTCGTTGGTGATGATGACCAGTCTATCTATAAGTTCCGCGGTGCGAATATTTATAATATCCTGAACTTTGAAAAACATTTTCCGGAGGCAGTGACGATAAAACTGGAACAGAATTACCGTTCTACGCAGAATATTTTAAATGCTGCAAACGGAGTGATCTCCAACAATATGGGACGAAAAAGAAAGACACTCTGGACAGACAATGAAGAGGGGAAAAAGATCGGTTTCAAGCAGTTTGAGACAGGCTATGAAGAGGCAGAGTATGTCGCAAAGGATATCAATGCCTGTGTGAAGGACGGCAGATATCATTACGGTGACTGCGCTGTTCTCTACCGCACAAACGCACAGTCCCGTCTTTTTGAGGAAAAATTTATCGTATCCAATATTCCATATAAGATTGTCGGTGGCGTGAACTTCTATGCAAGAAAAGAGATCAAAGACCTGCTTGCCTATTTAAAAACGATCGATAATGCAAGAGATGATCTTGCTGTCCGCAGGATCATCAACGTGCCAAAACGTGGAATCGGTGCAACAACCTTAAATCGTGTGGCAGATTATGCGGCTGCGGCAGATATCAGTTTTTATAATGCATTGAAAATGGCAGACGATATTCCGACACTCGGCAAGAGTGCTGCAAAGATCAGGCCATTTGTGAATTTTATTCAGGTGATGCGCAGTAAAGTAGAGATTATCAGCGTTTCTGAACTTTTGCAGGAGATTATAGACGAAACCGGGTATGTGAAAGAATTGGAAGCGGAAGATACCGAGGAGGCAAAGGCGCGTATTGAAAATATCGATGAGCTGATCAGTAAAGTGGTTGCTTACGAGGAAGGCGAGGAACATCCGACACTCAGCGGCTTTTTAGAGGAAGTGGCACTGGTTGCAGACATCGACAGTCTCGATGAGGGCAGTGATTATGTTGTTTTAATGACATTACATAGTGCAAAAGGTCTGGAGTTCCCGAAAGTTTACCTTGCCGGAATGGAGGATGGATTGTTCCCAAGTTATATGTCCATCACTTCGGACAGTTCTTCTGAGGATCTCGAAGAGGAGCGACGCCTGGCTTATGTGGGGATCACGAGAGCCAAAGAAGAACTTACAATTACCTGTGCAAGACAACGTATGATTCGTGGCGAAACGCAATATAATAAAGTATCGCGGTTTGTTCGGGAGATTCCGTCTGAACTGTTGGACAGTGAACTGAGAAAGCCGGCATCTGCAAGAGAATCTTCTTTTGGAAAAGAGAGCAGTTTCCCATCTTTTTTACAGAACCAGACAACAGCAAGACCGAAAAGAACAACACTGCGCCAGCAGCCTTCCGGACAGAGTATGCAGGCAAAGGCACTTGTCACAAAGGGTGTTGTAAAGTCAGAGCTTGACTATGGTGTCGGGGACACCGTATCGCATATCAAGTTTGGCAGAGGAGTTGTGAAAAACATCATGGATGGCGGAAGAGATTACGAGGTGACCGTGGATTTCGAAGGATATGGTGTGAAAAAAATGTTTGCCTCTTTTGCAAAATTAAAGCGTATCTGATTCTATTTGGGAGCAGGGACGTTTGTGTATCCGAAACTCTAAAAAATATATAAAATTTTTGAAAAATATAAATTTTTTATATTCGAAAAGTAAAGGATATGGTATAATGGGCGTAAGCAATGAGCAGTGCACATAGATTTTTCTGGTGTGTATTGCGTTTAGGTTTTGCATATCCTATAAAAGTATAAATAAGAGAAGGAGCGGAACACTATGAACAAGGTGGAAGATTTCATCAATGCGACAAAGTTAAACGACTTACTCAATAAGAAAGAGGATCTGATCAATATGACAAAGTTGAATGAATTATTAAACAAAAAAGAAGCAGAAGAAAAGAAAACATCAAAGGTTGTATGGATTTTTGCAATCATCGGTATTATTGCAGCAGTTGCAGCAGCAGTATATGGCGTATATCGTTTCTTTACACCAGATTATCTGGAAGATTTTGAAGACGATTTCTTCGAAGATGAAGAGGACGAAGAAGAGCCGGCAAAACCAGCAGAGAAAAAAGAAGAAGAATAAAAATAATCTGGAGGGCTGCGGATGCAGCCCTTTTTTCTTGTGTAACAGATAAAAGAAATAGAAAACTGTGAAGTTAATAAAATGTCAATGGAATCATGGACAATTTTATAGTTGATGAAATAAAAATGCGAGGAATTTATGAAAAAAGGACAAATCATAGAAGGCGTGATCGAGCGCGTAGACTTTCCAAATAAGGGAATTATCAGAACAGAGGATGGCAGACAGGTTATTGTAAAAAATACGATACCGGGACAGAAAGTGTCTGCTTCCATCAATAAAATCCGCAAAGGAAAGGCAGAGGGCAGACTTTTAGAGGTATTGGAAAAGTCACCGCTGGAAGGGGACAAAACAGGATGTGTCCATGCCGGGGAATGTGGAGGATGTACTTATCAGACACTTCCATACGACAGGCAGCTTGAGATGAAAGCAGAACAGGTAAAAAAATTAATGGATGATGTGATCGATCAGGAAAACCGGGATTACCAGTTTCTGGGAATCAAGGAAAGTCCAAGGCAGACCGGATACCGCAATAAAATGGAATTTTCCTTTGGGGATGAATTTAAGGATGGACCGTTAGCACTTGGCATGCATAAGCGTGGAAGCTTTTATGATATTGTGACGGTGGAAAACTGCCAGATCGTGGATGAGGATTTCAGAAAGATCCTGTCTGTCACACTTGCTTATTTTCGTGAAAAAAATATCACCTATTACCATAAACTGCGTCACACCGGATATTTGAGACATCTGCTTGTCCGTAAGGCAGTCAAAACAGGGGAAATATTAGTAGATCTGGTGACTACAACGCAGACGGATTTTCCGGGAATTGCCGCAGCACAGATGGATGAAGTTGAAAGTACGTTGAACAATGCACAGGAAAACGCATTTGCAGGAACGGAAGAGGAATTATTAGAGGGCTGGAAAGCTGCTCTTCTTGCAGCAGATTACAAAGGTACCATGACAGGTATTCTGCATACGAGAAATGACAATGTGGCAGATACCGTGACGAATGAAGGCACGGATGTTTTATATGGACAGGATTTCTTTTACGAGGAATTGCTAGGGCTTCGCTTTAAGATCACACCATTTTCCTTTTTCCAGACAAATTCCCTGGGTGCAGAGGTGCTATATCAGACTGCCAGAGAGTTTATCGGAGATGCACTTCCAAGCGGAACAGACGCAGATATTGCGGAGCATGGTAAAATTGTATTCGATCTATATTCCGGAACCGGAACGATCGCACAGATGCTTTCTCCGGTAGCTAAAAAAGTGATCGGTGTGGAGATCATTGAGGAAGCAGTGGAAGCTGCCAAAGAGAATGCACAGTTAAATGGTTTACATAACTGCGAGTTTATCGCAGGGGATGTGCTCAAAGTCATTGATAGCATTGAAGAAAAGCCGGATTATATTGTACTTGATCCACCAAGGGACGGAATCAATCCAAAAGCTTTGGAAAAAATCATCCGTTACAATGTGCCTCAGATGGTTTATATTTCCTGCAAGCCGACCAGTCTGGCAAGAGATCTGGAAGTTTTACAGGCGAGAGGATATGAAGTGAAAAAGATCTGTTGTGTCGATATGTTTCCTTCGACGTTTCATGTTGAAACAGTCTGTCTTCTGTCGAAAAAAGCCCAATAAATCAAAGGTTTTTGCAATTTCGGCAGAAAAATGGATGTGTGTTTCTGTTTCCGCAGAGTGATGATATAAGCTGAGGTTTACCCCAGGGGATAAGCTTTGGAGAACGGGAAATATACATTTTGGCGAAAGGATACTTTTTCGCAAAAGTTATTTCACGTCATGAGGATGAGAAGATGAGTAATGATTTTGAAAATTCACAGGAATATAGGAAAGCACTTGAGATAGCTAAGAAGCAGCAGGAATTATATAAAAATGTTACGAGAGCAATATCTCCGGAAGCATTAGCAAAATTTCAAGAACTCAGTGATAAACTAAATGAATGGAAGAATTCACTTAACAATATGCCGGGTCTTCTCAAGTTGGCAGAAATACTCAAAAATTATCAGCAAGAGGTCAGAGAAACTGAAGGTTTAACTGAAGCTGAATTTGAAGAAAAATATAGATCTGAAATTGAGTGGAGTGAAAAGTTTGGAAAAAATGGTTGGGTTATTTCTGAGCATTCAAATCCTGCAGATATTAAGAATTGGGAACAATTATTATGTGAAGGGGAAGCAAAGGTAGCAGAGTTTTTTGACGGAGAAGATATTGTAATTCTTGATGTGATTATAGAGGGGCTACAGGAAAAGTACGTTTCGGACGAGACACAGTTATATTTTAAGAATGGTATGCAGGCTTTTGAAAATGAAGATTATATGACTGCAGCTATGTACTTGCTTGCATTACTTGATAATAGGGTGAATGAATTAGTAGATTTTCCGAACCAACGGATGAGTTACAGAGTTAAATATTCTAATGATGGCTTTGCGAATCAAAAGGCGGAGGATTTTAGACAGCTTACCGAAAAACGAGGATTCATGTCAAAGAAAATATACTTTTTGGAAATGTATCCTTCGTTAATAGCATATTTGAATAGGATATTTATAGATGGCCTATACAAGTTCGAAAATGGCATAGAACCTCCATATTTGAATAGAAATTGGTTAATGCATGGTCGAATGAATAGAAGCATTGAAAGATATGAATGTATACAGATTTTGAATGCGCTAAGTGTTATTGAGTTCATGTTTGGAGATAGGTAAGGAGCATTATGAATAAAAGAGATGACTTTTCGCAAAAAACTATAGATAGATTATGTGAGAGAGTGGGAGGAAAGTGTTCTAATCCAAACTGTAGAAGAGAAACAAAAGGTCCTCACAGCAATCCTCAAAAGCGAGTATCAATCGGTGAGGCTGCACATATAACCGCAGCAGCTGAAGGTGGACCAAGATACAACCCTGACTTAACGCCAGAAGAGAGAAGTAGTATAGAAAATGGAATTTGGTTATGCAAGTCGTGTGCAAGAATGATAGATAGTGATGAAAATCAGTATCCGGCAGAATTGTTATATACATGGAAAAGTATGGCCGAGTATGAACAATTTTGTATTATTAATCAAATGGATAACTGGTTAAAATCAAATGTGGTATTTGAAAGTAGAAAAAACATAGCATGTAGGAAGGCAAAAGAAGCATTAGATAATTTGCACGGTATATTACAGTACGCATACGAATATTGGAAACATAATTTTGAGAATCGACATTATGGTTCATTTTTGGAAAATGAGCTAATGGAACATTGGGTTCTATATGAAGATGATTTAAAAAGAATTTATACGTTTCAAGAGAAAAGAGTGCTTTTGAATGAGGTGCTATTGGAGTATTCACTGGATTTAGGACCAGAGATATGTCAAGAAATAAATAATTATTGTAATTATTTGAATTTCTCTTATCAAAGCGATACTTGTGGTCTATATGATAATTACTGGAGATGTTTTTTTGAAATGTTGTCTACTTGTTTTGATATTTTAGTGGGTATCAAGAACAATGTTGATGACATATTATACCGACAATATTCTGTATAACAAGGGGATAAAACAGTTACCCCACTTTGAAAATCTATTGCATACTTTCGCTATGCAGTATAAAATCAAAGTTCAGGGGAATACTGAAACCGTTTGTCTGCTTTCAAAGAAACCTTGATTTTCTGCGGTTTGTGGGATATTAAGGAGCAAAAATGGATGTGTGTTTTGTAGCCTTATGAATGAATCATTTGAATATCGTAGCAGAGGGGTGTTTTGAGACTCTGCTGAATAATAGGCTTTTGCTAACAGGTATCACTTTTGCGAAAATGTATGATACCTCCTGGCAGGAGCCTTTTTGTATAAAGATAACTTGACTTATAAATCTTACTGATGTAATATTTACACAAGTGCAGCAGGATTGCGGACGAAATTTTTTTGTTGCGAAAGCTTACACATGTAATAAAAAGAGAGGAGGAATGCATAGTACGATATACCAAGCAAAGAGAAATTATTTTATTTCAAAATCTTACGAATGTAATATTTTGAAGATATAACGTACATTGAAAATAGAATATGACCATATCAGCAAAGCAAAATGAATGGAGGTCAATATGAAGAAAGGAAAAAGCAGAAACAAGCGAAAGAAAACAAGAAGCAGGCTCCTATGGATTGCGATTGCTGTTATAGGAATAGCTGCGGTAATTTCTGCAGTATGCGTGGCAGGAATGTTGGCAACAAAGGAAAATGCCTGGAGGACACCGGAAGAACTTCTGGTGGAGTACATGGATCATATTCCAAAACAGGAGTATGAAGAAATGTATGCGATGCTACATATTGAGGCATCGGGGAATGTCAGTCAGGAGGATTTTGTAACTCGAAATTCAGCTATTTATGAAGGTATAGAAGTCCAGAATATGGCTGTTCAGATTATTGCATATGATGAGGAGCAAATGGCGGTAACCTACCAGACTTCTTTTGATACAGTTGCAGGAACTATCAGCTTTGAGAATGAAGCACTCTTCCTAAAGGGCGAAGATGGATATAAGTTGGTTTGGGATGATTCCATGATTTTTCCGAATCTGACTTCTACAGATAAAGTAAGAGTTTCCACTACACAGGCAGTAAGAGGAGAAATTCTGGATAGGAACGGACGTGTCCTTGCAGGAAAAGGTATAGCTTCTTCAGTTGGAATTGTTCCGGGCAAGTTGGAAAACAGAGAGGAAGCAATCGCACAGATTGCAGGACTATTGGAAATCACAACGGAAGTGATAGAAAAGAACCTGTCTGCAAAGTGGGTAAAGGATGATTCTTTTGTACCTATTAAAACGATTCCAAGAGTGGAAGAAATTGAGTTAATGTCTATCAGTCCAGAGGAAGAAGTTTTAAAGGAGAAAGAAAGGCATGATAAGTTGCTGGAGATTCCCGGAGTGATGATATCTGATGTTGAAGTGCGTGAATACCCATTAGGGGAAGCCGCTGCGCATTTGGTCGGGTATGTTCAAAGCGCTACTGCGGAAGATTTAGAGGAACATGCAGGAGAAGGTTATACAGCCAATAGTGTAATCGGCAGAAGCGGAATGGAGGGCTTGTTCGAGAAAGAACTGAAAGGCCAGAACGGTTGCAGGATTTACATTGTAAATTCGGAAGATAAAGAGAAGGAGGAACTGGCTTGTATCCTGGTACAGCATGGGCAGGACATCCGGCTTACGATAGATACTGATTTGCAGGTTTCCTTGTACGAACAGTTTAAGGAAGATAAAAGCTGCTCGGTAGCCATAAATCATTATACCGGAGAGGTATTGGCTTTGGTCAGCACACCGGCCTATGACAATAACGATTTTATTATGGGATTATCGAGTGAGCAGTGGACTGTACTTAACGAGGATGAGAATAAGCCAATGTATAATCGGTTCCGGCAAGTGTGGTGTCCGGGATCTACCTTCAAACCAATTATAGCTGCGATTGGTTTACAATCAGGAGCAATCGATCCAATGGAAGATTACGGGAACGTAGGATTAAGTTGGCAAAAAGATGCATCGTGGGGTTCATATCATGTAACAACGCTTCATGCGTATGAACCAGTCATTTTAGAGAATGCCTTGATTTATTCTGATAATATTTATTTCGCAAAAGCAGCATTAAAGATTGGATCGGATGAGTTGGAGAATTCTTTGATACGGCTTGGTTTCAATGAGGAACTACCATTTGAGATTAAGATGGCAGAATCACAGTATTCCAATACAGAAGGCATTGAAACTGAAATACAGTTAGCTGACAGCGGTTACGGACAAGGACAGATTTTAGTGAACCCGTTGCATATGGCATGTATTTATTCTGCTTTCTGTAATGAGGGAAATGTAATAAAGCCTTATTTGGTATATCAGAATGAAGCGGAAGCTGAGTATTGGATTCCGGGTGCCTTTTCTAACGAGACAGCAAGTCGTGTATTGGAAGGAACAAAGAAGGTTGTGAATAATCCTAACGGAACCGGATATGCAGCCCATCGAGATGACATTATATTGGCGGGAAAGACAGGAACAGCAGAAATTAAGGAATCGAAAGAGGATACATCCGGTACGGAATTAGGATGGTTTGCTATTTACACAGCAGAGAAAGATATAGAATGTCCTATATTGATTATCAGTATGGTAGAAGATGTGAAAGGAAGAGGAGGAAGCGGATATGTTGTTAAGAAAGACAGCCTGGTTCTGGAAGAGTGGTTTAGCAGTCATTAGTTTTGTACTGATGTTTAGTATTTCGGGGTGTAGCGATACACCACCGGAAGAAGATACAGTTTCGGAAACAGTAATTGATGTTCAGGACGTTTCAGAAGAAGAACAGGAGAATGAAGAAGAAATTATAAACATCTGCATAGATCTTTATGACAAGGCAGCAGAGGAAAATAAGTTAGATGATTTGGAAATAATTCGGAGTATTGTAAATCGTCTTGGAGAAAACGGGTATCCTGCTGTTGACAGCAGAAATCAAGTGAATATGACGGAAGCGGAGCAGGTATTGGAATTTTGCAAAAAAGTGGATGCACAGGAAGAAGCAGAATTAACAATTCTTGAAATCAGTTATTTGGGCGGATTTGTAAAATATGATTTGCATACAAAAGACGGAAATGTAGATGTGGTCAGAAGCTATTATGGATACGAAAATGGAGAAATACAGAAAGAAGTTACTGGGAGGTATCAAGCAGAGTATTGGAATTATACAGAAGAAGGTTATCTGATGTTTTCTGGTGTCTGGTTTTCAGAAGAATTATACGTTCTTACATTGAGTGGAGTAGAGGAGCATACCGCATTACGAGTACAGCCATTGGATGAAACATATAGGGAACTGAGTCGGAAATATCTTCTTCCAATCAGCTTTGAACAGAATAATATGTTTATTGTGGATTGGAGTGAAGAAGATTTTGGGGATTTGAATTTCTATGATATGTATGATCTTCTTTATCCAAAAGTAAATGGGACATACACCCCTTATGTTGCAGATGACAATTTAGGAGTTGGTGCTGTTTATCGAATTCCCAAGGATGACTTTGAAAGCGTTATCATGGCATATTTCAATATCGATAGTGAAACATTACAGTCCAAAACTATCTATTATGCAGAGGATGAAACCTATGAATATAAACCGAGAGGATTTGAGGAAGTAGAGTATCCGGAATACCCATATTCAGAGGTAGTTGGATTTACAAAAAACAGCGATGGAACACTTACGCTGACAGCCAACGTGGTGTTTCCTTATGCGGGTGATTCCAAAGTATTTGCCCACGAGG
>ENA-OVGC01002646-OVGC01002646.1-human-gut-metagenome-genome-assembly--contig:-NODE-2646-length-11798-cov-12.436601_pt1 | contig 11798 bp, 9 predicted proteins | sample MGYA00237768_ERZ505415 | MGnify/ENA primary metagenome ERZ505415 (study PRJEB26158, sample SAMN06016382) | human gut metagenome | biome: human gut; feature: ankylosing spondylitis patient; material...
TGCAAGCAGTTATTAAAATTATACATTAAACGGCCTAATGACCGATTTGGGTTTAACCCAAATCGGTCATCATGGCCAGCCTGGATTGTTTTTTTTTCAGAAGAGCGGATTTTATCCCCAAACGGCATAATGACCGTTTGGGGGGTTATGCTTTCTTGCGATACTGCGACGGTGTTATTCCTACCACCTGCTTGAATATTCTTGTGAAATGCGACATATCGTAGAAACCGCACTTCATTCCTATCTCGCTGATCGACATGTCATCGCGGTTGTCCAGCATATCTTTGGCTTTCTGCATCTGGCGCTTGCGGAAATATGCCATCGGTGTGTCGCCCGACACAGCATTGAGCTTTCGACGCAACTGCTGCTGACTCATACATAGGGCTATAGCCACACTGTCTACGGAGAGGTCCGTCGCCATCAATTCTTCCACTGCGGCATCCACCCTATTGAGGAACACGCGGTCGCAAGGCGGCAGCGTCTCCACTGCAGCCTGTTTGTCGTCGGCTGGCGCCTGCATATAGCGCAGGCGCAGCAAGCGGTGTTTCTCCAGCAGGTTGCCGACAGTTACGGATAGTTCTTCAGCATCAAATGGTTTATATATATACGCATCAACACCAATCTGCAGTCCGCGCAGCTTGTCTTTCTGGGTTGTCCTCGCCGTGACGATGATGACAGGAATGTGGTTGAGCACCACCGATTCCTTCACTCTCTGACACAGTTCGTAGCCATCCATACGTGGCATCATGAGATCGGTGATGATGATGTCGGGCACCGTCTCCGTGGCAATGCGCAGTCCCTCCTCACCATCACGTGCCAACACGAGGCGGTATCTTGCCTTAAGCTGCATTGTCATGTATTCCGCCACATCGGCATTGTCTTCCACGATGAGCACGAGCTGACGGGTGTCAGCAGAACTGCCGTCAGCCACATCACCACCATCATCATCCATATCATGACTATTCGCACCGATATCCACGAGGGCATCACTCTTGTCGCCTGCCACAGGATTATTATCCTCTCCACAACCGGAAGTTCCGTTATTGCCACCTGTTTTAGTATTTGCTCCAAGCAGCATGTCGTCAGGGATTGTTCCGAGTGACTCAAGCGGCTTCACGTCAACACCCGCCGGGGCCTTGACGGGCACGTTTACAGTGAATACCGAACCGACGTCCACCTTACTGTCGAGCGTTATGCTGCCGCCAAGGGTTTTCACTATCTGGTTCACGAGGGCCAGTCCCACTCCCGACCCGATGGCCTTCTTGTCGCTCTCTGTCTGATAGAAGGGTTCGAAGATATGCTGCTGCTCATTTTCCGGTATACCGCTACCATAGTCGGCAATGCGCAGGGTCAGCATGTCGTTCTCCACCTCAAGCGCCACAAGCACCTGTCCTCCCTCCTTGGAGAACTTTATGGCATTTGTCATAAGGTTGCACAACACCTTCTGGGCATAGTCTGGCACGAAGTCACACATCATCTTCTTTTGCTTTGGGGCATACATCAGGGTTATCTGTCTGGAGTGTGCCATATTGAGATGACTCTCTATGATGTTTGCCATGAAGAGCACGATGTCGCCATGATGCCAGTCGGGATGTCCGATATTCGACTTCACCTTCTGTATGTCGAGCAACTGGTTGATGAGCGACAGAAGGCGCGTGCCTTGTCTTGACACCATGCTTCCCACCTTTGCCATATCGCCTGCCGGCACCTTGCCTTCCTCCATCATCCGTGAATATCCGAGAATAACGGTGAGAGGGGTGCGAAACTCGTGTGTTATGTTAGTGAAGAAACTTATTCTCATCTCCTCCATCTGATGCTGCTCCATCTGCTTGCGCTTACGGCTACGAAGGGCGTAGAGCATGAAACTCATTGTCACACCACCGAGCACGAACAAAAGGACTGCAGCCATAATGCTGACCCACTTAAGCGATTTCTCCGTTTGATACTCCTCGTTCAGGGCATTCACTTCGGCACGCCTCTGCTCATGCTCATAGCGCACTCGCATGTTCTGCATGTGAACAATATTCTTCTCGCTCGTCAGACTGTCGCTGAGTTGGTCAAACGTCCGGTAGTAGTGAAGAGCGCGCCGGCAGTCGTCTTTCTTTGCATAGATGTCGTAGTACAGCTTGGCAATCTGCGCCTGGTGTTCGAGCGAATGCAGGTCGTGGGCAAGGCGGTCGGCAGTGGCGAGATAGGTCATCGCTGTGTTTTCGTCGCCGATTTTAATGTATATCTCCGCAAGAGCGAGACATGGTTCCATGGCATGCCACCTGTCTTCTGACGTTCCCATTATTTCGTATGCCTTGCGATACTCGGCTATTGCTTCTGTCCGTCTGCCTTGCTTCTCGAAGAGGCGTCCGAAGTGGGTATAGCAGAGCGATATGCCGAGGTCGGAATCGGCGAGTCTGTTCTGCTGCATCGACTGCTTGTAGCATGCCCATGCGGAGTCGAGCATGTTTCGCTTTTCGAATACCGAACCGATATTTGCGTAGTTGATGGCCTGTCCGAGGTGGCTTCCGAGTGTCTTCTCTCCCTTCAATGCAGCGCGGAACATAGAGTCTGCCGTTTCGGTGTCGCCGAGAGTAAGACTGATGTTTCCGATGCCGTTGAGGGATACCACACGGTTTTTCATTGCCGTCTTGTCGTTTCGCCGACTGAACAGGTCGCCGAGGTGCAGCGCACGATAGTGGTAGTCCACTGCCTCGTCGAGCACTCCCATTCTTCTGAAGTTCGTTCCGATATTGTTCAGCGCCTGCACTGTGGCGATGGTGTCACCGAGTTTCCTTGCGAGTTCCAGTTCACGATTATGACAGGCTATGGCTTTCATGAAGCGGTTTTCATCTCGCCACAAGCGTCCCCGCTTCTGGAGTGATCTCATCTCAAGCATATAGTCGCCGCTCTTTTCGGCTTCTTTCACCAGGCTGTCGAGTTGTTCTTTGTCTTTCATGCCGTTTACCACACTGTCGGCGGCATCACGCTTCATGGCGAGGACGCGTGGCGACGGTGAACTATGGCACGACATGATGAGAGTCAGGATTATGGCACACGTAACCAGGAAGGCTGCGCTGCGCACAGAGAATAATAGTCGGATTTTTCGAAATGTATTTAAGGTATAGTAGCGATCTGTCATACGCCAAAATAATGTGGTAGTGGTTGGTATTTTGCGCATTCTGCCGACATCCTGCAAACGGGAGTCTACTAATACGGCAATATGTCTATCGATGCAAATATACTACAACTTGACAACACTGCAAAAAACTGACTGGAAAAATTTGCAGAAGGGGGAAAAACAAGTATCTTTGCATAAGATAGGCTTCACCTCAGCATAACAATCAAGCAAGCTTGTTGTCCTGCATTCGGTTTGCACTATCTTTGCATAAGATACAAAGTCTCCTCTCCCTTCATGAATAACAAAACGACATACAGCCTCAACTACCGCAACTCTGACGACTGCATCATCCGCCACACCACAACAGCCGACATACCACGGCTGAAGGAAATATTCGCCATTGCCCGCCGATTCATGGCGGAAGCCGGCAACCCCAATCAATGGACAGAAGGATATCCAAGCGAGGAACTTCTACAGGAAGACATTGACAGCGGGGACAGCTACGTTATCGTGAAAGGAGACAGAATAGTGGCTACTTTCGTACTGCGTGGCGGCGCCGACCCTACCTACGACATCATCTACGACGGCAAATGGCCCAACGACAAACCATACGCCACTATCCACCGCATCGCCAGTTCGGGCGAAGCAACGGGCATCATGCACACCGCCCTGCAGTATGCCCTCACCCTCTACGACAACATCCGCATCGATACACATCGCGACAATCTCGTGATGCAACATCTGCTTGCCGACGAGGGGTTCAGCTATTGCGGAGTTATCCACTGCTGGTCTGGTGACGAGCGGCTGGCATTCCAACTTACGAAGAAGGGATAGGAAAAAATCTTTGACGATATATTAAGCCCAAAACGGTCATTAGGCCGTTAAATGTGATATTTTATAACTGCTTGCAGTCTTTTGCTTTTTATAAGGCGTCTTTTGTCCGTTTTTAATTCGCAATAGCTTGCTATTACTCATTAAAAGCCAACCAAAATCCACTCTTCTAAAAATCAAAATCCAAGCAAGCCCTAACGACCGATTTGGGTTAAGCCAAACAGAATCCACTCTTCTAAAAATCCAAAATCCAAGCAAACCCAATGACCGATTGGGGTTAAAAAAAACTATTATAGAGCAGAGGTCCCTGCGGTCTCTCCGCCCCTATTGTCTGTTTCTATATGCGAGCGGAGTCATGCCTGAGCGCTGCTTGAAGAAATTGGAGAGGGCGCTCTGGTCGCTGAAATTGAGATAGTCGGCAATCTCGCCTATCGTCATGTCTGAATGTGTGAGCAGATTGCATATTTCCTTGTATACCAATGATGTGGCATGGTCGTTGACGGTAGTGCCGCTGATTTCCTTCACCAGTCTGGAGAGATACACGGTGGAGACGTTCAGCTTGTCGGCATAGAAGCGGATCTGTCTCTCCTTGCGGAAATTACGGTATAGATGATGGAGGAAAATCTCATAAATGCCTTTTTTGTGGCCGATGTCGTGCGACACGGAACATTGTTCGTATGGCAGTTCCTCGATAATCAGATTGAGCACATTGAACATGCTTCGTATCATCTCTATCTTGTTGATATGCTGATGGCGCACGATGTCGCGGATGAAATGGAAGATATCGAGAACGCTCTTGTATTTGTCGGCGGAAAGGCGGAAGCAATATGTCTGGCTTACAAACTCCTCGTCCACCAGCACGCATTCCGCGTCGATGTCTGGAGAAACAGACAGGAGCGTTGCCACATCATTGACCGAGACCATAAGCATACTGCCCTCACCGAGTTCCAGCACATCACCGTCTTTGCCGTTGATGACCATCCGGCAGCTGCCTTGCTTCACGAGAAAGATACGGCAGAAAAGCGCACGCTCCGTCACCATATCGGCAAAGTCCCCACTCTCCTGCCGAGTGACGGCAAAGTGGGCGGCGTATGCTCCGAATATATCTTTCAGATGATATCGTGAGGCAAATTCTTCCAGGTTGTATATCTTTTGGTTCATATCAGTTCCGTGTTTATATCATGAACGGCAATCTCTCTCTCGCCGAAGTCTATCATGGCGTTGAACAGGCTGACGCGGGTTGCCCTCCGCAAGTCGCCGATGGTGATGTCAGCCTCGGTGAGGACACCTTGGTCGAGCAGCGTTGCCCGTTTTGTGCCATAGAGCAATGGGCAGCGTGGCGTAATCCATCCGTTGCCGTCGTGGATGGCGATGTTGGTGAACGATGTGTCGGTCAGGAGTCCGTGCTTCAGGATTATCACTTCGTCGGCATTTCCTTTCTTCTCCGCCAGCATATTGAGACGGGAGCGGTCGGTACTTTTGTATTCATAACTTATGTCGCCACCTTCCACCACCTGCAGGGTCTTCATTTCACGCATGTGGTAGGGTGCGTATTCCACTGTCTCCACTCCTTTCTCGCCATACACCACCCGTGCCTTCAATATTCCTTTGCCTGCCTTTGCGTCAATGATTTCGCAGAGGCGGGGCATGTCATGAAGGGCAAGGCCGGGAAAGAAGCGTCTGACGGTTCTCTCCATCCTTGTCTGATGATATGGCAGTGCCATGACTGTGCCATCCTTTATCTTTATTGTCTCTACGAAGTGCATTTTCATTATATTTTTATGATAGAACAGACTGCGACAGAATCATTCCTACCCCATCGGAAGGTAAATCTTCTGTATCACCTCCTCATATTCTTTCCGGCAGTCGCTCATCCAGGTTATTCCTCCGCCTGCCTTGAAATACATGCCGCTCTGGTCTTGCTCGATGAAACGTATCATGACGGCAGAATTGAGTTCTCCGTTGTCATAGATGCCCATCACTCCGGTATAGAATCCTCGTTTGTAGCCTTCCGCCTGGCTGATGATTGCCACGGTCTTGTCTTTTGGCGCTCCCGTTATCGACCCTGCCGGCAGCTGTGCCGCCAGTATGTCACCGATGTTCCGGCGATAGTCGGCAGGGAGTTGTCCGCTCACCTCCGAACTGGTCTGCAGTATGTCGCCCTTGTTTGTATGCAGCAGGTCGATATACCGGTATCTGTCCACCCTCACGTCGGTCGCCACCCTACTGAGGTCGTTTCTGATAAGGTCAACTATAGTGGCATGTTCGGCAGCCTCCTTCTCATCATCCATCAATACCCTTTCGGCATCTGGGATTGTGGCATCGAGCGTTCCCTTCATAGGATAGGAATATATCCTTCCGCCCTTTATCTTAACGAAGGTTTCGGGCGAGAAGCACACTATGCTTTTCCTTTCTCCTGTCTCCTTCCCCACCTTGAGCAGCAGTTTGTATTTGCCTCTGGCATGGAGAAAGATATCATCGGGCGTGAGACTGCACCTCACCGGCACCTTGCATGTGAGATTGGTCAGATAACTGTTGCCTGCCATCAGATTACTCTTCACGATGGCGAAACTCTTCTCATAGTCCTCATAGCGAGGTTCGTCCACCTGCCATTCAACAGGCGTTGGGAGTGGTCTGACATCCATCTTGCCTACATTGCCCACTCCCTCAAAGTCGTAAAGGCATTCCTGCGGATTGATTTCCGACAGCTTGTGTATATATGCGCCATCTCCCTCATAGTCGATAACGAAGAGGAATGGTTCGCCCCCGGCTGCGAGGATGTTCATGCGGTCGATAATCTCTTGTCTCATATCTCGATACTACACCTTGTATTATATATGGACGTGTATCCATAGGTCTAAGCAAGGTGAAAGATTCATACTTATATACTTGTATATATAATGCAAAGGTAATAATTTTCTTTTAAAGACCGCAACCTGACGTTTCTTATCTGCAATTATCCCAAATCCGTCGTTAGAGTTTGGGGACAAATGTCCTAATGACCGTTTGAGACTACGTGCTCTCTGTCAGAAACTGCAACAAAGGCGTGTGCTGAGCACAGTGAAGTTTCCGTTCCCGTTGTTGATATACTGGAATGACGGCTGTATGGCAATCGACTTGGTGAGCTGTCGCCGCCATGTCAGTTCCAGCGAGAATTCATTGTCCTGACAGAACTGTGCATACTGTCCGGAGATGCCACACATGTTGAGACTGTCGGTATAAGCGCCTCCAGCCTCAGCATAACGGTAGCAACCGCTCTCGCGGCAGGTGTTTTCTGAATATTGTGCCATACAGGTGATGGTCTTCCCGTCTGATTTCCACACCGGCTGTTCGCCATACACCCACCAGGCGCAGCTCGTCTTGTGGACAGCCTCATCGGCTGGCGCCATCTCACCTTCGTCGTCGAAGACGAACCGGCGGGTATGGAGAGTAACTCCGGCATAATACAAAGCGCCATGCCAGGAATACTCCAGCTGCGACATGTTAAAGATGCCGTCACGCTTTGGATTGATGATAAACGGATTGTCATGGTGCTTCCATCCATTATAGCCTACACCATTATACAGGCTGTTCCTGAATGTCCATCCTCCCTTGCTTACGTCGAAATATACCGTCAGGCCTGACAGTGGATAGTTGGCTATCGGATAGCTTGCGGCGATTGTAGGGAAGATGCCGCACGAACTGTTAGTGAAGAGTGCGGTGACGTCGGAAGTGAAGAAATCCTCATTCACGTTTCTCACTCCCACGAACAGGTGTCCTGCCTTCCATTCGTGCATATATCCCAACACGGCAATGCCGGCAAACATATTGTCGGCCTCTATGTTTGAGAATCCCTGCCAGTCGTCGATGATGCCGTCGCCAGTCTTCGCCACATGCAGCGTAGCGGCTTCCAAGGAACCGCCCTTCCATAGCGGAACGCTCATTTCCAGTCGCAGCAGGTTCACCCAATTGGTACCTTTATTCATATCCCATTGCCACTCAGTGGTATAGTTGCCCCAGAAACTCTGTGCATTCGCCATACTGGTGCTGATGCAGCATAGTGCCGACAGAAGGATGTTGCGTCTCGTTGTCTTCATAATCTAAAAAAACGGTGCTCTTCCGTAAGTATACTATTATTCTGTCGTTAAGAATATCTTGTTATTACGGTGCAAAATTACAAAAAAATCCTATTTTTGATTAGAAAGGCATTATACAGGTATTAGGAATTGATTGGAATCATGCCTAAAAGATGATTGATTGCCTGTATGGCGAATCTGCAGACATAGTTTCAAGGTCAGGATGCACATTCATGATGGACGGATAAAAAAACAGGCAAAAGACGCTTTTTTTATTGTCACTATCGGGAATAATATGTATTTTCGCATCCATGATAAAGAAACTTCCCATCATACTCCTGAATTTCACAGGCATATACAATTATGAATCGTTTGCCTCAAACCGGAACATCACCCATGTTGACTGTAGCGACATCAATGGCGTGGACTGCTATTGTGATGAGCAGGCAAAGGAGGAACTGCACCGCAGACTTTCACCATTTCCTGCCAAGGCTCTGCATTTCATAGATTCCGGCGATTTCCATTATCTCACTGAATATTGGGTATCCAGACTGCAGGAACCGTTCTCGCTGATTGTCTTCGACCATCATCCCGACATGCAAGAACCGCAATGGAACGGCGTCGTGTCGTGTGGAGGATGGGTGACTGATGTGTTGGAAAAGAACCCACTTGTCAGAAATATCATTATCGTGGGGGCTTCGGATGAACTGATTTCACAAATACCTGTTCATCTCAGAGAAAAGGTGTTGTTCTATAGTCAGGACGAAATCGACCATCATCAAGCATGGCCTTCAAAAGCCGGCAGACTGATACATGAGCCTGTTTACATCTCCATCGACAAGGACGTGCTGAGAAAGCATGACGCCGTCACAGATTGGAGCAATGGAGACATGTCGCTATTGCAGCTTCAAGCCGTGCTCCGCATTATCTATGCCCATGAGGAGGTAATAGGCGTTGACATTACCGGCGAATGTTCTGCCACTCTCGACTATCTTTCTGAAACGAGAAACGCTGAAATCAACAACAGAGCCAATGCCGAACTGATGAAAATGATATTGGCGGAAGAACAACAGACTCATACAAATCAAAAGCGAGAATGAACAAAAACACAAACAAGTGCCGGTTCTTTATACTGACAAAGAACCATGCCTGCAAAATTCCCCTTGGCGTGGGGAAACTGCACCATTTCTTGACTGCTTCAGCTGAAAAGTGTAACTTTTCTGTGCTATCAGACGAAAGAAAGTGAAACAATCATATCTTTTCTTGTATCTAATAATGAGTTCAAAGAGGATTGGAGGTTAGTGACAAATAAGATTCACAAGAAAACTCTTGCAACTAAAAGAAATAATAATTATTTTTGCATTAATCACTTTAAACAACAAAAATATGAATACTTCTACACTTACGACCTCAATAACAATTCCCAAAATGGATTTGTCCTTACTCAAGGATTTAGCAAAAAAATTCGGATGGACTATAAACAACACCTCACAACAGATGTCTGGACTTGAAGAGGCACTTAACGATGTCAAGACAGGAAATGTATTTCACGCCAATAGTGCAAAAGACTTGATTGAACAGTGCTTAAAATAACCTGTTCTAATTAATCTTGTCGCAACAAGTAAAAATAATCGATTTGGCTTAAAAAGAAATATTGCTGCCTGGAGTTTTCCTCCAAACAGCAATATTTCTTTTTTCAGCCCCCAAACGGTGTAATGAGCGTTTGGGGCTGATAGTATTTCATAAGATCAGCGCACTACCTTGTGTGCCTTGCCGTTCTCATCCACTACAATCTGCAGGCCCTTCATGCCTGGAGTTGCCTGACGACCGTCGATGGTGTATGTGGCAACAGGGCGGAGAGCGGTAGTTGTGGTTGCGGCATTGATACCGTCGGATACCATCTCCTCCACATTGACGAAGTCTTTCCATCCCTCAGCCTTGGCATAAGCGGCGGCTGTTCCTTCCGGAACGTAGAGCTTGCAGTCGGCAGTGTTCACGCTATAGAAGGTTTGGGCATATTCTGTGGTGCTCAGCGTTGGAGGCACCTCAGCATAGCAGTGGATAGTGGCGAGATGACCGCAGCAGAAGCTATACTGTCCCATGCTCTTGAGAGTGGATGGCAACGAGAGGTCTGTCAGTCCTGTATAGCGGAAAGCATCGTCATTGATGTCGGTCACTCCCTCCGGGATAGTGACAGAAGTGAGATTCTCACAGAAGTAGAACGCCTGTTTTCCGATGGTGCGCAGTGTGGTCGGCAGACTGATCTGCTCGATGCTGAGGTTTGCCATGCAGGCAGAGTCGCCAATCAGCTCTGTGCCGTCTTCAACGGCGAGCATACCCAGAGAGCGGTTCTTTGGACAGAAGCGCAGTGCCTTGTCGGCATTGCTATAAAGCACACCTTCCACATCATGATAATATGCGTTGGCAGCTGGCACGGTGATAGTGGCGAGGCTGTCGGTGAAGGTGCCGGGAGCGCATACTGAGGTAACGGTCTCTGGCAGTGTGATGTTGCGCAGACTGTAGCTGCTGTTGAACATATACTTCGTGATCTTGTCGTCTTCAGTATTATAGTAGTTGCCGTCGTAGTAGCTATAGCTTGCGCCGCCAGCCTTGATGCGGGTGTCGCTGAGGTCGAGGTCGGCGAGCTTGCCGATAGACGACATTCCGCGGATGATGCCCACGTCGGTACCGTTGATAGGACCGGTGACTTTCATCTTCTTCACATAGAATTCCTGATCGGGATATGTGTAGTGGAACTGCTGGTCGAAGTTGCCTGCCTCTGTCATGGTGATGTGGATATATTCCATCATCTCACCGATCTGTGCATCAGGACTGTATTCCACTACAGAGAACTGGTTCCATGCCTTCTGTGCCTTGTAGCTCTCGGCGCTGCCGTCTGGCACATAGATGCGGAGATATGCCTCATTGGTTCCGGCAAACACGTTCTCATATTCGTTCTTGTAGAATGCCTCAGGCGCTGTGGATGAGCAGCACACCACGTTCTTTAGGTTTGTACAGTAGTTGAAAGCCAGATCATCGATGCTCTTCACGTTTTCCGGTATCACCACCTGTCGCAGATTAGAGCAGTTTCCGAAGGCGTCCTCGCCGATGGTGAGCGCACTGCCTGTAGGAAGGTCTATGGTCACAAGATTCTTGCAGAAACTCATTGCCGACTTGCCGATTACCTTGGTGGTATGCGGGAATTTCACCGTAGTGATGCGTCCGCAGTTGTAGAACAGGTATGGTCCCACCACGTCGTTCTCTGCAAAATAGTCAACGTATGAACTCGTGGCAAAACTGTATTCCGAATGGTATGCGGCACCGCCTTCCACTATTCGTGCTTCCGACATGTCGAGGTCGCGCAGGGCTCCTACATAGTATGCCGACTCTTCGTCGTCGTTGCAGCCTGCCATGTTGCGCAGCACTGCCATGTCGTCGCCATTAAGCTGTCCGCTCAGGGTGAGTTGCTTTACTTCGCTGAGATAGTTGGGGTTGGCCTCCTGAACGAGGGTGCCCAGCGTACCAGCTGTCTTTACTTCGATTGTCAACGATTCCTGTGCGTACAGTCCATGAGCCGTAAGCAGAAGAGAGATTGCGATAAGAATCTTTTTCATAAGCGTTAGGAATATTGGTTGTTATACAAATGTTGTTTGACGGCTGCAAATATTTTTCAAATGCATTCGCATTTTGCCACAAAATACATCATTTAAGCAAGTCAACATAGCAAAAGAGAGGTTGTTTTTAGCTACAAATCGCTTTCTATGTTAATATCCAAATGTTTTGACCATTATTTTCAATTTATG
>ENA-OVGC01002648-OVGC01002648.1-human-gut-metagenome-genome-assembly--contig:-NODE-2648-length-11781-cov-3.037438_pt1 | contig 11781 bp, 9 predicted proteins | sample MGYA00237768_ERZ505415 | MGnify/ENA primary metagenome ERZ505415 (study PRJEB26158, sample SAMN06016382) | human gut metagenome | biome: human gut; feature: ankylosing spondylitis patient; material...
ATACGAGATTCAAGTGTGACTGGAGTTCAGACGTGTGCTCTTCCGATCTGTCTTGACCGCTCCGGGGAACTTTGCGGCAGCCGCCCACCAAAAAAGGCAGAGCTTTCGCTCTGCCTTAAAATGCTATAAAATATCAGCCCTTGACCGCGATATTGACCAGCTTGCCCTTGACATAGATCTCCTTGGCAATGGTCTTGCCGGCGATGGCCTCGGCTACGGCGGGCTCGGCCTTGGCGGCGGCGATGGCGTCCGCGTTCTCGATGGCGGCGGGCACCTTGATGCGGGCCTTGACCTTGCCGTTGACCTGCACGGCGATCTCGATGGTCTGCTCAACGCACTTGGCCTCATCGTAGGCAGGCCACGGGTAGTAGGCCAGCTGCTCGGTATGGCCCAGCTGCTGCCACAGTTCCTCGGTCATGTGGGGGGCAAACGGGTTCAGCAGCTGCAGCAGCAGCTCGTACTCGGCCTTAGTCGCACCCCCCTGATCGCTCAGCGCGTTGACATAGATCATCAGCTGGGCAATGGCCGTGTTGGCCTTCAGGGCGTCAATATCCTCGCCGACCTTCTTGATGGTGCGGTTGGCAACGGCCTCCAATTCAGGGCGCACGCCCTCGCCGGGGACGAGCTTCTCGCTCATCGACCAGATCTTATCAAGGAAGCGCTTGCAGCCCTTGATGGAGGAGGTGTTCCACGGGGCGGCCTTCTCAAAGTCGCCGATGAACATCTCATACAGGCGCAGGGTGTCGGCGCCGTACTCGGCCACGACATCGTCCGGGTTGACGACATTGCCCAGCGACTTCGACATCTTGACGATGGGATGCTCGGCCATCTCGCCGTACTTCTCGACAAGGGCCTTGCGGGCACCCTTCTCATCGCCATACTCGGCCAGCAGGCGCTTGCGCTCGACATCGGGCTGGTTCTCAAACGCATGGGGGTTCAGGCCCAGAATCATGCCGTGGGAGGTACGCTTCTGGTACGGCTCCTTGGTGGGCACTACGCCGAGGTCATACAGGAATTTATGCCAGAAGCGGCTGTACAGCAGGTGCAGGGTGGTATGCTCCATGCCGCCGTTGTACCAATCCACAGGGCTCCAATACTCGAGCGCCTCCTTGCTGGCCAGCGCCTCCTTGTTGTGGGGGTCGCAGTAGCGCAGGAAATACCAGCTCGAGCCGGCCCACTGGGGCATCGTGTCAGTCTCGCGCTTGGCGGGGGCACCGCAGCAGGGGCAGGTGGTGTTGACCCACTCGGTATGGCGGGCCAGCGGGCTTTCGCCGTTCTCGCCCGGCTCAAAGTCCTTGATCTCGGGCAGGCGCAGGGGCAGCTCGCTCTCGGGCAGGGGCACCCAGCCGCACTTGTCGCAGTACACCATGGGGATAGGCTCGCCCCAGTAGCGCTGACGGCTGAAGACCCAGTCGCGCAGCTTGAAGTTCACCTGCTTGTGGCCCTTGCCGTTCTCCTCCAGCCAGGCGTACATCTTATTCTTGGCATCCTCGACAGACAGGCCGTTCAGGAAATCAGAGTTGACCAGCGTGCCGGTGGCCACATCGGTGAATGCCTCCTTGTCAAGGTCACTGGGGGTATTGCCCTTGACAACCTCGATGATGGGCAGGCCGAACTTCTTGGCAAACTCCCAGTCGCGGGTGTCGTGGGCAGGCACGGCCATGATGGCGCCGGTGCCGTAGGTTGCCAGAACATAGTCGGAGATGAAGATGGGGATCTCCTTGCCGTTGACGGGATTGATGCCCTTCACGCCGGAGAGCTCCACGCCGGTCTTCTCTTTATTCAGCTCGGTGCGCTCCAGATCGGACTTGGAGGCGGCCACCTTCTGATAGGCCACGACCTCGTCGGCGTTGGCCAGCTTGCCCATATCTTCAACGAGCTTGTGGTTCTCGTTTTCAAGGTTGCTGATGCGCCAGGTCTGCTGCAGGATGTGCGCGGAAAGGCGCATCCTGTCCCAGAGCAGGAGCAGGAGGGCCATGACGCAGCCGGCCAGGAAGGACACCAGGATGATGAAGTAGAAGGGAAGCTCGATGGAGGTCATCTTGGGAATGGCCAGGAGGTTCAGCTCGAGCGTGAGTTTCTGGGAGAGCACGTTCTGGTTCTGGAAAAGGAAAACCAGGCACAGAAAGAAGAAAAGGGTCAGAATGAGAACCTTAACGTAGCGCATGGGGGGTGCCTCCTAACGGTGCGTGGGAGCGTTTTTAAAGTATGGCTTTAAAGCCGCGTACGTGTCGCTCAGGTACTGAGGCATGGTCCGTACGCCATCCATGACGGCAAGGAAGGAGGAATCGCCGTTCCAGCGCGGGACGAGATGGAAATGCAGGTGCTCGCGTATGCCGGCGCCTGCCGCCTCGCCCATGTTCAGGCCGATGTTGATGCCGGGGCAGTGGAAATTTGCCTTGAGGACTTTCGTGCAGAACTGCAGGTAGTCCATGATTTCGTGAATGGTGTCCGCGTCAAGGTCACCGAGATCCATGACGTGCCTGTAGGGACAGACCATGATGTGCCCGTTGTTGTAGGGGTACTTGTTCATGATCACGAAGCAGTTTTTCCCGCGGTGCAGAATGAGCCGCTCCTCATCCTCTTCCTCTGTATCGGGAATGCAGAAAACGCATTCATCCGGCTTGGGGCCGAGGATGTAGCTGATTCTCCAGGGCGCCCAGAGTTGTCTTTCCATTGCCAGCCTTCCTCCTGAAAATTCCCGAAAATCTCTAAAGTTCCGCATGAAAAAAGCGGAAGCGGGCACAACCCGCCATTATTAGCCTGCTGAGAGTACGCCTAAGAGGCGCGTTGGGCAAGTTTTACTCCTGCTTTTTGTCACCATCTTCCGCTTTCCTGAGACTCTTCGGCATCCTGTCTGCAGGAATCTCAAGCCTGCCGTCCATGGCCTGGCCTGTGAGCTCCCTGGCTAGGGCGAGCTGCTCTTCCGGACTGGCCGCCGTGCCGTCGAGCTTTGCCTCGAGAAGCCGCTGCAGGATGACGCCGTAAGCGGGACCCGGGGCGAGCCCGAGCTTCTTCAGATCACTGCCGTCGACGCCCGGCTTTTCCGTTCTCCAGACCGTGATGTAGCGCGAAAGAGCGCGGCGCGTCTCCGGCACTTCCATGTCGGCCATGAGGTAGAGCACGAATTCCACGGGCAGGGGGCGCAGCATGGAGCAGAGGGCGCTCACCCTAAAGCCGGGTGTGGCGGTGAGACGTTTCAGGGAGGAGCGCAGGCTCCGCGCTTTTTCCCTGCATCCGAGCACCTCGTTTTTGAGCGCCGGGGGTATGCCGAGGCGCCTGAAGACCTCGAGGGTTACGGCATAGGTGAGGCTCGAGCAGAGCACGAGGAAGTAGACGAGCCAGGGGCGCATTTCCTCGTCGATGTAGAGGAGGCGGTACCAGGCCATGACCTTCGCCGTGCGGATGAGCATCTCCTTCCTGTCCGGGTTGATGCTGAGCTGCGGGTGGATGGCCTGCAGGATACCGAGCTCATGCAGGCGGCGTATGCAGAGAATGGCCGTTTCCTCGGCGCAGATGTGCTCGAACTCGTTGAAGAGGCGTGAGGGAGACAGTTTGTCCAGAAGCTTCAGGGACACGTCGTTCTTGATGAGTTTTTCCGTGGCTGGGCCGATGCGGAAGTGATAGCGCTGCTCGAAGCGCACGGCGCGCAGACAGCGCGTGGGGTCCTCCACGAAGCTCAGGGTGTGCAGAACCCGGATCACGCGGTCCCGGATATCCTTCTGGCCGCCGAAGAAGTCGACGATCTCGCCCATGGGCTCGCAGTCGAGCCGTATGGCCAGGGCGTTGATGGTGAAGTCGCGGCGGTAGAGATCCATCTTGATGCTGGAGTGCTCCACCGTGGGCAGGGCCGCCGGCGACTCATAGTACTCGAGGCGGGCCGTGGCCACGTCAACGCGCTCCTCCTTTCCGCCGGCTCCGGGGAAGATGACCACGCTGGTGAGGAATTTTTTGTGCACGCGCACGCGGCCGCCGAGGACGCCGGCGAAGGCCCTGGCGAAGCCGATGCCGTCGCCTTCCACCACAAGATCGATGTCGTGGTTGGGCGTTTTCAGAAGCAGGTCGCGCACGAAGCCGCCCACGACGTAGACCGGCGTCTGCCGGCTGCGGCCGAGAGCCCCGGCCTTTTCCAGAATGTCGAGGACGTCCTTCGGCAGGCGGTCGCGCATGGTCCTGCCCATGTTCCTGGACTTCGGAGCGCGGTCTGTCGGGTTCATGCGGCCGGGTTCCTGGGCGAAGATATTGATGAGGTCCGTGCGTGAGACAACGCCCACCACGCTGCTGCCGCCGGAGACAATGGGCACGAGGCGCTGGCGCGCTCCCACGATGACGGTGGTGATGTCCCTCAGTGTGGCGGTGACGGGCAGGGTCTTCAGGTTGCGGCGCATGTAGTCCGTGAGCGGGGCGCCGGCAAGGCCGTGGGAGATGGCCTTCTGGGTGATCTGGCTGTCGATGAGGCCCGTGCAGCGCCGGGTCATGGGCGCGAAGACGGGCATGGTCTTGAGCCCGAAATGGAGCATGAGCTCGTCCGCCTCGGCTATGGTGTGTCCCTCCTCGATGCCGATGGCCGGCTGGGACATGTAATCCCTGGCCGTTTTTTCGCCTTCTTCCTGGAGGTAGAGCTGGGTGAGTATTCCGTCGCGTACCTCGGAGAGCGTCTTGTCGCGCACGCTGGCGCTGGCGGCGTAAGCGTGGCCTCCGCCGCCGAAAGCCGCACACACGGCGCCCACGTTGACCGCGTGGGAGCGGGAGCGCGCCACGATCTGGATGCGGTCGTCCATGCGGCCGATGGCGAAGAGGATGTCGAATTTCTCCATCTCCATCATCTTGTGGGCGAGGAAGGCGAAATCGTCCAGGTAGGAGTCCAGGGTCGCCTCGGCGAGCACCACGTCCGCGCCGTTGATGTGGTAGGTCTGCGCGGACTCGAGGAGGGCGTTCAGGGCTCGGATGTGCTCCTTCGTCATGGAGAAGGCCGTCTTTTCGGAAATGATGTTGATGTCCATGCCGCGTCCGAGAAGCCAGCCCGCGGCCGCGAAGTCCCTCTGGGTGACCGAAGAGAAGGAGAAGGAACCCGTGTCCGAATAGATGCCAAGCCCGAGGACGGTAGCTGTCTCCCTCGAGACAGCGATGTTCCGCTTCTGTATCTCCTCAATGAGCAGCGTGGTGACGGCGCCGCAGATTTCGGCGTGGCAGACGTGGGCGTGCACGTCGTCGCTCGTCTCAGGGTGGTGATCCCAGACCTCGATGTGTGTGCCGGGATTGTCAAGGAGCGGCCAGACATGGCGCAGCCTTGAGCGGCGGCGCGTGTCCACGGCCACGAGCCGGCCGTATTTTGAAAAGTCCGGGACGCGGTCATCGAGGAAGGTGCAGCCCGGCGCGGCGCCGGGACGTTCCTTCAGCTCCTGGTAGAAGGTCTGGAGATTCGCCTCCTGCGTACCGGGAAAGAGGACGTCACAGGGACCGTAAATGAGGGCCGCTGCGCACATGGCGGCGAGGGCGTCGAAGTCCGCGTTGCTGTGGCAGGTGATCAGCGTGGCCGTGGGCATGGAAATCTGATCCGCCTTCTTCTCGTAATCGTGTATGCTCAAGCCCGGCTCCTTGGGTGGAATCTGCGGTGAATGTCCATGAGGCGTCCAGCCTGCACGTGGGTGTAGATTTCGGTGGCCGCGATGTCAGCGTGCCCGAGCAGCATCTGCACGCTGCGCAGATCCGCGCCGCCTTCCAGAAGATGGGTGGCGAAGCTGTGGCGGAACGTGTGGGGGGAGACCCTGTGCGTGATGCCTGCCAGGAGAGCGGCTTTCCTGACCATTTTCCAGACGTACTGGCGGGTGAGGGGCAGGCCGCGGCGGCTCACGAAGAGGCTGTCCGTTTTCGGGGAAAAGCAGGGACGCGTTTTGGCGAGGTAGGAGATGAGCTCCTCGCGCATGGCCGCGTGCACGGGCACGTAGCGCTGCTTGCGGCCCTTGCCCATGACCCGGACAACGCCCCGCGCCTGGTCGAAGTCATCCGTCTGCATGCCGCAGAGCTCTGAGACACGCAGGCCAGCGGCGTAAAGGAGTCCGAGCACGGCCCTGTCCCTGCGCCCGGAGGGCGTGTCAGGGGAGGGAGCCTTCAGCACCCGGTCCATCTCTTCCCTGGTGAGGAAGTTGGGAAGGCGCATGGGAAGCTTCGGATTTTCCTCGTCAGCCGCTGGATTGGTATCGGCCGCGCCTCTGTCCATGAGAAAACGGAAGAAAGAGCGGACGGAGGAGAGACAGTGGGCGAGGGAGCGGCTCTGCAGCCCCCGGCTTCTCTGCTCCGCCAGGAAAAGATCCATATCGGAAGGCCCCGGACAGCAGGGGCCAGTGCCGTAAAGTTTCTTCAGAAAACTGAGAAAGACGCCCACATCGCGGCTGTAGGAGTCGTGCGTGGCGCGCGAGAGCCCGCGTTCGGCGAGCAGACCATCCGACCATTCCCGGGCAAGATCCCTGAGCCTGTCCGCTGGCGGCAGCGCTTTGGCTGGCATGTGTGCCTCCTCCCGGCGTCATACGGCGCCTGAGTGAAGAGTAGACCACGGAGCGGAAGCGGGCAACTGGGAGGACGCGGGAAAATTCGGATCCGTACCGGGTAAAATCCCCGGCGGAGGTGGAAGAACGTCAGACTCCCTGCATGGCCAGCAGGCCCGGGCAGAACGGACTGTTTTACCAGTCTTTTTATCAGGCAGATGAAAAGAAGGCAGATATGTTTTTAAACCTTTGCATGAAGATTACGCGGAAAAACGCCGGCAGCACCTCCACGGCCGTCACACATGGAGAGGTCTTCCCCTTCCCGGAGCGCCTCTATGGCGCAGGAGTGCCGCGGCGGTCAGCCGGCCGGCTGAGACTCTCTTCCCGCGCTTCGCCGGAGGGCTTTTTCCCTGAGAGGGGATGCGTGACATATTTGTAAACGGGCGGGGGAAGCGGCCTCCTGCCTGTTCCCGGGCTTTACAGAAGCGGCAAGGCTTACTATAGAGGCCGGCATGGAAACCATTCATACTGTGTACGTCGGCCTCGGATCCAATTCTCCGGATGCCGCGGACCGCCTTCTTTCCGCTCTGGACGTACTGAGCCGCCTGCCGGGAACCGTGGTGTCGGCCCTTTCTCCCGTCTACCGTACCGAGCCGCAGGATTACGCGGATCAGCCCTGGTTTCTGAACCGCGTCCTCATGCTGCGCGTCAGCGGGGATATCACCCCCGTGGAGCTCATGAAGCGCTTCCTCGGCATCGAGACCCTTCTCGGCCGCGTGCGCAGCCCGGATCCCGCCCTGCGCTTCGGCCCCCGGGCCATCGACATCGACATGCTGCTCTTCGATGACGTGGTCTCTGACGACCCCGTGTGCGTTCTGCCGCATCCCCGTCTTTCCCGCCGCGCCTTCTGGCTTGTGCCGCTTCTCGACATCGCACCGGATATCCGGATTGGCGGTGTGCGCGCGGAAAGACTGCTTTCCCGGCTTAAATGGCGTCTGGAAGACGATAAAATTTTTCAATGACGAGTCAGCCCTTCCCGTGCTAACATGGCAGACGGAGGGTTCAGAACCGGACCCGGCCTTATTTCTGCAAGGAGTCGCGCATGATTAAGTGGATAGTTATCGCCGTTGCCGCCTATATTCTTTATCGTCTTTTCGCCAATGACATTCTCAAGAAGCGCAAGAAGAACGAGAAGCAGGACGAGAAGGATATCGCGAAGAAGGTTGCGTCCGGCGAGATGGTGAAGGATCCCCAGTGCGGGACCTACGTGTCCGTCGAAGACAGCATTACCGTGCGCGACGGCGACAAGGTGTATCACTTCTGCAGCTATGACTGCCGCGACAAGTTCCTGAAGCGCATCGCTGACGGCGGCCAGCCCGTGGCCCCCGAAGTCGAGTCCAAGACTCCGGCCGGCGCCGAGGTCAGAACGGATCAGGCGGACAGCGGCCCGAAGCAGAATTAAAATTTCCGGATACGGATCATGAAGAGGGCGGTTTCCCATAGCGGGAAGCCGCTCTCTTTTTGTCATTTTTCCGCGTGCACCGGAGTGGCACGGGGGATATGGGATCAGAATTCCCAGCGCAGTTCGGCGAAGACCGAGTGTCCCTCGGTGGTGAAGCCGGCCTGGAGGGCGTAGTTCACGCTCACGCTGAAATTGTCCTTCCCGCATCCGATCCCGGCCTGGGCCGTGTAGCTCACCTGATCCATGTCCTGGGTGGACACGCTGTAGCTTTTCCCGAGTCCGGTCCAGCGCACGTCCTCGCGGGCCCGGATATCACCGGCTGCGGGGACCACGGCGAAGTCGGCCCTGGGCAGGAAGCGCCAGCCGCTCTCCGTTTCCAGGGGCATCTCAAGGGCGATGCCCGCCGGGAAGAACACGAGATCCTGGCTGAAGCCGTCGCCCTCGAGGACAGTCCCTCCGGAATCGGCGTCGTACCCGTCCACGGTGAGGTTTGTGTAGCGCACGCCGGCGTGCGGGATGACCGTGACGTTTCCCGCTCTGAGGCGGTATTCGGCCCGGATTCCGGCTGAAAGCGCCCTGGCCGTGATATCAGCCTCAAGATCCGCCATGCGCATGGCGGAGGGAAGCTCCTGTTTCAGGCTGTTGAAGCTCGACGTGAAGTGCACGTCGGCGCTGAGCCCGAATGCGCCCCTGGTCCAGCCGCCGTAGAGGCCGGCGCCCCAGAAGTTCATATTGTTCGTGGTCCTGTTGAAGTCACCGCTGCCCTCGGCCCAGCCGCCGCCCACGGAAAGGTCCGCGCCGAGCCTCAGTGTGCTGTCGAACGTGCAGTCAGCGCCCAGGGTGATGCCGCCGAGGGAGCCGGACGTATCCGCATCCAGGCTGCCCGCGTCGAGCCCGTAATGATTTATGCTCTGGTAAAGAGGCAGGACCCACAGGGACCAGGTCCTGCGGCTGTCGGGAGAGAGCGCGGTCATGGAGGAGATATCCCCGCCCGGTGAAGCGAGGGACGTGCGTTCCGTTACGGCTGAGCCCGCCGCGCGGTTTGCGGCGAGGGTGAGCTGGGGCACGGAGCCGAGAACGGGCAGGCGCTCTGCGCCTTCCACAGTGGCATTCCCCGGAGCGCCATAGGCGCGGCTGTACGCGCGGGAGATGAACCGTACGCCGGGATGGGGAGATTCCGTGTCGATGCCGTCTTCCGCCGTGTCCTTCGCGGGATCGGGCAGAGGCGTATCCGCGGCCCTGAGCCTGACAACGTAGCTGTCGCCTTCTGTTCCTGCGGAAGTGACTGTGAGGAGGGCGGAGTCCAGCGTGAGATTGGCTCCTTTCCAGGCGTCAGAGGCCGCGTTTGTGTCAGGGAAGGCCGATGTGACCGTCAGGGTATCGCCGGCCCTGCCGCCGCTGATGTAGAGCTTTGCCCCGGATTCGGCCGTCAGGCTGCTGCCTGCGCTGCCCGTGCCCGACAGGGCCGCCTTGCCGTCCCGCTCCGTGGAGGCGTCGGTGATGAGGAGAGAGTCTCCGGCGAAGCGCGCTTCGCCTCCGGATACGGCCGGGGCGGAAGAGGACGTAAAGGAGCCGTCCACGTTGAGGGCGCCCGTACCGGTGAGCGTCTGCGGGGAAGAGATGCCGAGAACGGCCTTCACGCTGCCGCCGAAGCTCCCGCCGGTCCTGGTCTCCCAGTCAGCGAGGCCTTTCTGCGCGGCCGCGAGACTGCCGCTTCCGAGTCCCACGATACTGTTCCGGCCGGCGTTGAGGGTACCGTCCACGCCGGAGACGAAGCTGAACTCGCCCGTGGAGGGTGTGCCGCCGGACGAGAAGTCGGGATCGCAGGTCAGAACGCCGCCGCCGAGAGTGAGTTTTCCGACAGTGAGGGAGCCGGACGAGGTTTCATTTCCCACGAGAATGGTTGTGCCGGCGCCGGCTGTGAGGGAACCCATGGTCACGGCGCTGCCGTCCACGATGGAAACAACGTTGTTCTCTTCAAGGCTTCAAGGGAGGGGATGGCCATGGCGACGCCGCTGATTTCGAGGGCGCCGTTCTGCATGGCGATTCTGCCGCTGCTGTTTTCGCCGGAGCCGGAGATCTTCAGCGTATAATTGCGCACGCCGAGGGTGCCGTCCGGTCCGTCAGAGGAGGCGATGCCGCCCCGGGCGTGCAGGATGACACTGTCCCGGTCAGGACTGGGGACAGTTTCATTCCCCGGAATGGTCAGTTCATCCGCCAGCCTTTTGGTATCGGCGAATAACCCGCCGAAATCTTCAGGCAGGGTGGTTTTCCCGCTGACGGAGATTTCTTTCCGGACGGCCACTGTCTCAGTGTTCGATTTGACGGTGAAATCTCCGCCTATGTTCAGGGCTCCGCTGTAGAGCACGAGGAGGCTGCCCTCCGAGAGGGTAAAGGATTTTTCGATATCCGTCGTGCCGCCGGCCAGAAAAAGTTTGTTGTACCTGCCGCTTGTGAGACTGCCGCCCAGGGAGAGGTTTCCCTGGAGATTTTCCTTGCTGAAAGTGATGAGCGTGTGGCTTGCAAGATCGTCGACTGAATGCGTTATACCGTCAAAAGAGCCCGCGTCATACCACGTGTCGTCCATGGTCAGGCCGCCTTTCAGGATGACGCTGTGCGTACCTGTGATGGTAATGAGCGGGGCGTTAGTCTGGCTCTGGCCGAGATGGATATCGTTGGCGCTCCCTCCGGCGATGTTGTTTTCGAAGGTAATGTCCCCGCCCGTGGTGTCAAGTAGGAGGTTTCCGGCGTTATAGATGGCTCCGCCCCTGTCCCCGGCCGTATTGCCCGTGAATGACGCGCTTCCTGTAATTGTGAGCTTTGTTCCGTCTGAGATGTAGAGAGCGCCTCCGCAGCCCTTGCTGGTGTTTTCCGTGAAAACAGCACCGGAGCCAAAAGAGTTACTTCCTGATGATTCTGATGATTCCAGGTATGCAGCACCTCCGTCCAGAGCAGCGTGGTTGCCGATGAATGTCAGGGACTCTCCGCCAATGATACAGCCTTTGGCCCCAACGTACAGAGCGCCGCCATTCTTCGCCGCTGCGTTGTTTTTAAACGTGCTTTTTTCTTTGATGGAATAGGGCTGACTGAGGGAATACGCACCGCCGGAATTATAAGATGAACCGTTCTCAATGGTGCCCCCGATTTCTGGGAGGGTACCACGGAGGAGCGCGCTGCCGGTTTTCTGCTTATTACCCTGAACGGCAAAAAGCGCCGTCACTGAGTTGTGTGCCGCCCCGCTGATGGTCAGGGGAGCGTGGACTTCTTTGAAATCCTCAGCCTCTGCCGCAGACAGGCAGAGAGGGAGGCAGGACGCGAGAGCCGCGGCCCCGCAGCAGATCTTCCGCCGGCCTCTGCTGCGGCCTGATTTTCTGCCGTTGATCATGTGGTCCTTCGGGGTTCCCTTTCGCGCGCTTCAGTAAGAAGGAGACCGTGGTGCAGAGCCTGATCCCGAGCGCACGGTGAAGGGAACCCGCGGCAGAAAAAAGGACAGGCTGCCACGGCCGGAAGACGCCCCTTCCCTGTACGGGCGTCTTTAGCCTGTGAAAAAGTGCCATCATTTTACACGATTGCCGGCGATAGACAAACTTTTTTCTCCCCTGACCGGTACGCGGATGCCCGCGCACCCTGCCACCGCGGGCAGGAAGGCCGGTACGGTGTGCCCGCGTCTTCCGTGGGGCGGCAAAAAATGTTTTCCCGGCGGAGCATCAGAAAATGGCCCGCGCTTCCATCGTCATCAGGGGAACCGGAAGGCTGTTTCCGGCTGTATTCCGGAAAAACGTCACTGCCGGGGCGCCGTTTTTTTATCATGCCCCGTTTTGCTGCCAGGTAAAA